>OCZV010000503.1_pt1 | contig 14079 bp, 16 predicted proteins | sample 1539051 | NCBI WGS metagenome assembly OCZV01 (sample SAMEA3113581, study PRJEB22503) | soil metagenome
GTACTTGCTACTATCTCAATTAGATCAGCTACTTGAATTGGCTTTTTAATGTATTTTACAATACCTGTTTTCTTCCAATTCTTTCACAACCGCGTTAGTTAGATCATGAGCGGAGATGAGAATTATTTTAGTTCCGTTGTACGCTTTGATCTTGGCAACAGAATCCCCCAACATGTCGCCCAACCTATAATCTAGTAGTATAAGATGTACTTTGTTGCCCTGAGTCTTTTCTTCTACGAATTTGTCAATACAATCTTCACCAGAACTAACCAAAATTACGTTGTATTTGGACTTCAGAGCCATTCCAAATAGCTGAAGCAGATCTGGCTCATCATCACAGACCATTACTGTTTTCTTGTCTTCAGTTGGATGACTCAAACTCTATTGAGAGATATTGAAGATATAAAGTTTTTGGGAGGTTTATTGACTCAAAAAATTGGATTGTGATACACACACGTAGAAAAATACTTTAGCTGCTCGAGTATCTATCATATGAAGATAAATTTTAAATAATCTAATCTAGTGCGCAGCAATTTTACTATTGAAAACCGTAAATACAATACAAAAGAGAAATTGGTTTCTATTAGACCTAGCGCATTGCCAAACATTCTTCTTCAGACCACCGTCGCTTGAACGGCATTATCTTCTTTGTATGTGCTGGTTCATCATCCCACCAGCCAATCAGACCGTGACATCTATTGCACCGAAGCTCTGTTCGTGAATTGCTTGACTTAATAAATTCTATAGCCCACTTATTGCAAATACAATCTTCGGTCCAATGCAATACAGGATATTCTATCTAATACCAATTTACAAGATTTGATCGATCTAACTATTAGAATAGTACTAGGATTAATACTAGATAAATCTAGCAGAGATGTATTTGACATACGAAGATTCTAATATCAATCCACGGATTATATAGCTTAGCCGGTATCAGTCAGATCGGGATACGCTAATAATGTCTACATTCTCGCTACAAGCGTGGTAATATAGATTGCTTCTGGTCATTTGTCCGGATGCGAACCGCCTTGCTTTCGGAGATAATCCAAGTCTTTTTCTTTTTCCTGGTGTTCTATTCCTAGATACTGTTTTACCATATCTAATAATTTATTATTCTCATTCGAAAATTTATTTGAATCATTATTCTGCATCATAATAAAATTTGGACATCATAATATAAATGGCTTCTTAACGTTTATTGATAAAATTAATCTAATCGAATAGTGGTATATGACAATGTTTCAAGAAATCCTGAAGCTGTTCATAACTCTCCAGACCAAGATATTTCATTAAATACTCAACCATGTTGTCATCATACTCGGAATTCTTGTATTTTCTTCTATTTACGCCAACTTGAATTTGCTCTGTCTTTTCATCCAAGTAAGTATTATCTAATACCTCTTAAAATGGTAACATATATAATACTTTATAATAAATATTTTCTAAGATTCTAGTATATATAATGTAATTCGGGTGTATCCAGAACGGAAATTAAGTTAATTATATATGAAATATATGATTCTAGTCTAAAACTGTATGGTTCGTATAGAAAGTCATTATCCAGCTCCCTGGATTGCCTGATTATTCTACCGATCTTTATAAAGCAATTCTATTGCCGATGAGCTAAATAATATGGTGCTTGATGGCACAGTATTTATGATAATAATGTCTTGGTTTCCCGCTGCTTACAACAACATGCTCTCGTGTAATCTGCCCCCTACATGAAAAGCAAAGTCCAGCCTGCTTGATTTCAATTATTTTGAGTATACGATTTATTTTTTCATGGGGATTGATGATCAGTGGAAGAACCAGATCAATGAGTATCATAGTGGAAATTATTGAGATTTGTCATAAACTAAAGTAGATCTAATAAACAATATTTTTTGAGTGACAAAGTGCGTGTCCAGTAGGGTATGCGATCGAGGCACTGTTATTTGAGCCGCTTCTGGTCAATTTTTCTTGTAATACATCACTCTTTTGGTTTATTTGTTGATTCAAGTTTGATATGATCTCTTTCTTTAATCCAATCTCCATTTTATGCCCCTTCTGTAATTTTTCTAGTTATGATAAATATGAGCTTAATTCAATACCACATCTCCTAATCGCTTCTTTTTCCATTCCAAATCAATTAGTTTACTCGTTGACCTTTGAACTCTTTTCTAAAGATGGTAGATCAAAAGAGGCGTATCTTAACATAGTCTGGATATCTTTTTTGGCTAATCAATTTGTTTCTTTTCATTATATGAAATAACCTGCCTATGTTGCTTTTGATTTAATGCTCAAGTCAATATCACACACTCGTTCGTGAAGTAAATGAGTGGATTGAACTATTGAGTTATATACTATATATACAAAATAAAATTAATGTCAGATTTCCAGAATCAAGAGGAAAATGAGGTTTTAGCACATCGGTTTCATATGGATATGTTTCAAAAGAGAGATTTGTCCACTGCCGACGAGATTCTGGCGACTGATTTTGTTTGGAGAAATCCACTAATTCCGTCAGAACTGACACATGGCCCAGAAAGTGCAAAGAAAATTGCTTCTGCTGTAGTTGATAGCATGCCAGATCTTAGAATTACACACGACGAAACAATTTCTAAAAATGATAAAGTTATGATTCGTTGGACAATAAACGGTACAGCAAAAAAAGAGCTTTTTGGAATACCCGCAAGCGACAAACCAATAACTCTTGTAGGCTTTGATCTCTTTCGACTTTATAATGGCAAAATTGTCGAGATGTGGCAGCAATTTAGTGTCGGTAGCTGGTCTTAGTCCTAATATAAGTACCCATTTTGGCGGACAACTTCAATATTAATATTAACATGGATGCTACCCACCTACAAACAGATTTTCAAACTTTTTATTTATCACAATCAATAAATTGCTAGTTGGTCATGGGATCCGCCGGCTAGAATAACTATGACCAGATTGAGTATTATGCAGTCTTCTTAATTTCAGATAAACTTGATGGGTGACTTCCTGCTACTGAGATAGATATTGAAAATTATAAAGATTGAGTGGTCTTATGGTCAAGCGCCTCTTGCTTGTTCTCATATGTTTATAGGTAAAACTGGGAAATTAATTTCTATTATTGATCCTTAATCATATTTATGGCCCTAGAGTGCCCTCATACTTTGGCTCATAACTTTTTCTCCACAACGGAGATATACCGGAATCCAGGAAGTTGAATCACTGGCGACGAACACTTCCCCTGCAAAAATTAGACCAAGCAAATGGCTCTACTTAATAGGCATTATCGTCCTCATAGGAGGACCTGTAGTATCTAGTGCAATCCTGTTCTCAACCATATTTTCAAACATAGGCAAAATGGCAGCAGAAATACCATCAATACAGGTTGTAGTGCCTGGCTCAAGTGATATTACGCTTTCACAACCTGGAAAATACACGGTATTCTATGAATATAGATCAATGGTAGGAAATAGAGTATACTCTACTGGCGAGACGATACCAAGTATTCAAGTAAATCTTGTATCAAAAGACACTGGAGATGAAGTTCCGCTTTCTAGTACATCGGTGAATAGGACCTATGCGATAGGAAGTCGCTCCGGAGTGGGGCTTTTAGATTTTGTCATAGATCAACCTGGAACATATGAGCTATCTGCACCGTATCCTCCTGCTGACCTGCGTCAGCAGGAGGAGAGGCAAGAAATTGTGTTAGCGATTATTCATACCAGTGTTATTGAAAAAATATTCAGCAGTATTAGGGGAACTGTAACTAGTGCTATAGCTATTATGTTTATCCCGTTTGTGGTGGGCGTTGCTATCATTATTATAACATTCATAAAGAGACGAAAAGCAAGAGCAAGAACAAGAACAACCATTTAGTCTAGATGAAACTGGAGGACCAGTTATCCTGTCTCATGTACGTCGGATTGGATTCTAATTGTTTGGATTAGTAGTAGCAAGTCTGCATAGTCCTCATGGAACTATTCGCTCCATATCTAATTCCAAAGCCAAATTATGTTATGATGTGCACGCATCATAGTTTAATTCCATGCACGATCTAGGCGGAGCATATAGTGCCGTACTTGTATATATTGGCGATAAACTTGGACTATATAATACCATGAATGATGAAGGGAAACCAATTTCCTCACACGAATTAGCAACTCTGACTAAAACCTCTGAACGGAATGTGAGAGAGTGGTTAGCTAATCAAGCAGCAGGAGGGTATGTTACTTATAATAAGGAAACTCAAAAGTATTGGTTACCTCCAGAAAACGCACTAGCACTGGTAGATGAGGATAGCCCCGTATTTGCAATGGGTGCTTTTCAAGGAACGATGTCATTCTTTAGGGATGCCCCAAAGGTTATCGAAGCCTTTAAAACAGGTAGAGGTCTTCCTTGGGGAGAACATGACCCAGATCTGTTTGTAGGTACCGAAAGGTTCTTCAAACCAAATTACAATTATAACCTAGTTAGTTCATGGATACCATCTCTTAATAACGGTAAAGTCCAGCAAAAAATGGAGAAAGAACGTGCACTAGTAGCAGACGTTGGATGTGGACATGGTATTTCGACTATTATCATGGCCAAGGCGTATCCTAATTCCAGATTTATTGGATTTGATAATCATCAAGCTTCTATAGAAAGAGCAAGAGAGTTAGCAAGAGAGGAAGGTCTAAGTCAAGAACAAATAAAATTCGAAGATTTCTCTGCAAATGATTATTACCATTATTCTGAGGCTAACTTAAATCTAGTAAGTAGAATGTATTATGCAGCCTCAACAATGGTCTGTGTCCCTGGAGCAATGGCTTTTACTGGACCTGCACTGGGAGCCCAGGCAGGAGAGGCAAAAACAGGTGAAGTTGTCAAGGCAGGAGGTTTTAAGCAATTTAGAAGAACTACCCAAACTCAATTCAACATTGTTTATGAGGCAAGACCATAGATGAGTAGATAAGATAAATAGATGGATTGTACCCACACATTTCAATTTACATAGCAGTTCTTATGCCATCACAAATTCTCTTTTCCTCAACGCAGGTGTCTACTGATCTCTGATTGGATTTGATATTTTCCTGCGAGATCATATTGAGGCTTATCGAGTACCATTATTGCTGACACTGGATCAGGGAAACACTTCTATAATACTATCGTTACACCTTTATGGAGTGGACCTGCACCTATCGCATGGAGGTAGTAGATTTCAGTTAACCTTTCTACTTTAGGAAATCGACATAATATAACAACAATATACAAGTTAGTAATTTATATTAGCAATAGTATGTATTAAGTTATTATGCGTACCCAGAGCTTATTTGTTTTAGACAATGCATCATTTCTACGACCCTGACCTTACATGAATTTTCGAATCCTGACGTGGCTTTCAGATGACGGCAGGTTAATTCTAGCTGCTAGGATAATCAGGACCTTTGGTTATGGTTTTCTTAGTGTTGTTCTGTCAATCTATCTCACTTTAATCGGTTTCAACGGGATTCAGGTAGGACTAATTCTCTCAACCAGTTTGATAAATAGTATATTGTTTAATGTGATCGCATCTTATTATGCAGACAAATTAGGACGTAGAAACCTTCTCATCATATATTCATTATTGATGTTTTCTTCCGGTGTCATATTCTTTGTAACGGAGAATTACATAGTATTGATAGTTGCTGCATTTATTGGAACTATCAATGTAACAGGCTCCGAGACTAGCGCATTTCTTTCGATAGAGCAGGCGATATTGCCACGAACGATCAAGGACATAAAGAAGAGAAATATGTTGTTCGCCCTCTACAATCTGGCTGGAACACTTGCAATGTCTGCGGGGATCCTCCTGTCAGGGTTACCGACTGTTGTTCAAGAATATGTCCAGGGGTTATCTCTTGCAGAATCTATCAAAATCCTCTTTCTAATCTACAGCTTCCTAGGTCTAGCATCTATTCTAATTTATTTACGCCTTTCAAAGGATATAGAAGTGACCGCAACTGGCGAAAGCGCATCAACCAATGGTGCTGGCCAGGAATACAAAAAATTTTCTAAGAATAATCAAGATAATATTGCCACAGGTCAAAAACTACCTCAAAACAACAAACAAAGAAAGCTGTTGGACAGATCCTTCAAAGGATTGTTCTTATTCTCTTCAATATTATCTCCTAAATGAAAAGAGATTGTCGCTAAATTGTCTGCACTGTTTGCCATTGATTCATTCGCTGGAGGGTTTGTGATCCAGAGCATAATTTCATTATGGTTCTATGCGAAGTTTGGAGCAGATCTCTCTACGATATCATACATTCTGTCTATATCAGGAGTGATAACCGCTTTCTCATTCATGATTGCAGCAAAGATTGCAGATAAGATCGGTTTGATCAATACGATGGTTTTTACCCATTTACCAGCCAACATCCTTATAATTTTAGTAGCATTTGCTCCAACACTTCCTATTGCTGCAATTTTGTATTTAATTAGAATGGCTCTCTCACAAATGGATGTGCCTACAAGACAATCTTACATAGTATCAGTGGTTAAAGATGAAGAAAGAACTGCTGCGACTGGAATAACTAACATTTCTCGAAATATATCGCAAGCGCTATCGCCTTCATTAGCAGGGTATCTCATACAGTCTCTTTCATTATTTATTGCACCTTTTCTGATTGGAGGAATTTTGAAGGTGATTTACGACATCGCGCTGTACTTTAGCTTTAGAAATATAAAACCTCAACAAGAAGAAGAAAAGGATGAATACTAGCGAGTCTACCTTGAGGTTCCTTTACGTGATATTCTGGCCCTCCTTTGTAATTTATGTTTTATAAGTTTTATTTCTGTATGCACCACCAGTTTTGTTAAGATCTATTCGTATTTCATGGCTGCATGCCTGCTAGTCACGATGTTGGTGGTAGACTAGTTTTCTTAACCATGATTTCATACGACAATAATATATTGAAGGTAGTCTGATAGTTTAGTATATGGAAGAGTGGGATCCTGCTACAAATGATTTCGTATTACGATGCAACAGCTGCTTCCGTACAAGCAAAAATATCCCGATCATTCGGACCTCCCGCGAAAAATACTTCTGTGAGGAATGCCTAAGCGTATTTGATTTATGTCATAGCTAGTTTTGAATTAATGGAACAAATGTCACTTAAAATCTTATCGCTTCCCTAGCCGCAGTCTTTGCTAATTGTTACCAAGTTAACACAATAAATCTCAGCTAGAAACCCATAACTTCTATATAAGGTATTCGCTCACTCAGAGCACAGAGGCTTCATATCTTCGAGTTGGCTACGGGAGTGGCTCGATACTCCAAGTCAATACCCTGCTATGATATCATTATTTGTATCTAAGAGCAACAAGAATAAAAAATAAAAAAGGTGTTTCGGTCTTTCAGAAAGTCCTATATTATGCTACTTATCCCCGTTATCGTCGTTGCCGATTTCTGGGAATACTTGCTCTGCTGCTAGTGCTACAGCGTTCTCATCGCCTTGAACCTGTGAATCAATATTCTGGCATCCCACGTTCAAGGGTAGTTCTCCATTTCCACAAGCATTTGCTTGTGAGATAGCCTGGTTCTTGTCATAATTGGTTGCAAAAGCGCTGTCTGCTGTTATTGCTGTTGCTCCGATCAGTATAGCAGTCATAGCTGCTACGATAACCAAATATTTGGTGTTCATACTTTGGCACTGAGCGCGAATTTTGCTTATTTGCATTAGGCAAAATCAGGCGATTAAATAAATATGATAATTATTCTATTAGAACGAAGTCAAGAGAAGAAAACCTTTATCATACATTTTGCACCTAAATTAGAACGTACTTTTGTGATACTTTCAAACGGAATTGCTACCATTACCAATCTCATTGTGGGCTTATATTGATGGGGCCTGTCATGCCTAATATTGGCAAGCTAAAGTAAAATATAGCTCCATTTCCATCATTGTTATTCTCTGCCCAAATCTTGCCACCATGAGCTTCAATAATATTTTTTGAAACATACAATCCCAAGCCAGTACCAGAAAAGGATTTGGTAACGAACTTTGAAAATAATCTTGGCATTACTTCTGGGTCAATGCCAGTACCATTGTCTTTAACGCTAACTATAACGTTTCCATTAGGTTCCTCTTCTCTATTATCGCTGTCACTACGAGCTACAACAATGTCCAATTTTCCATTTTGGTGTGGTGCAAATTTTATTGCATTATCGATTAAATTACTAATCACCTGAGTTATTCTCCCTTTATCCGCTCGAACATACACACCAGCTTTCTCCGGCTGAAATGAAATTTCTGGAAATTGGCTATATTTCTCTTTGTTGTTTCGTTCCATCTGACTTCTATACTCTAGTAATATGGAGGCAATATTATCATTAATGTTGAATACTTCCTTCTTAATGTCCAGAGTGTGACCTTCAATCCTTGTAACATCAAGGACATCTTCCACCAACCTCTGTAACCTCTTTGCATTTCTAATCACTATTTCAAGTAGCTTCTGTTGCTCAGAATCAGTTACTTTGGAACGGATAACATTCGTTATACCAATTATTGGCTGCAGTGGTGTTCTCAATTCATGTGCAGCTATATCAATAAATTCCTTTTGCGTCTTGTTATGTATCTTTAATTGTTCATAGGCTGCTGTTAACTCTTTATTTGCCTTGTCTAGTTCTTTTGTTCTACTGTTTACGATAGCATGCAATCTCTTGTTCCAGGTAAGGACTATGTAAGCAATGATGGTTGCTATCGATCCTATAATTGTAATAATCAAAATGCTAAAATAGTTTTGCTCGTTGATCGCAGAAGCTACATCACCAGCAAGATTGTGAGGGGCAGCAACGTACAGAGTCAAAAAATTCGTTCCATTTAGTAGTACCGGCGAGAAAGCTAATGTGTTTACTGTGCCTTCTTTAGAAATTACATCTATTGACCCACTAGCATCAGCACTGTGGACTGATGCGTTTAGGGCTTCATTTAACTGATTGAGTGACCTCTGAGAAAGTAATGTTGATAGTGCTGATTGTAATTCTCTCCCAAAGATATTCTTGCCAATATATGATTGAGTGTTTGCATAAAGTATCAAGCCATTTTTGTCTAGTAATCCTATAGTGCTATTAAATTGTGGAAGCAGCTGCATTTTCAATAGATCGCCTAATACACTAGTTCTTATTCCCGCGACTACTACACCCATAAATGATCCTTTCTCTACAACATTAGAGCCACTGTATTCTACTCCTTGTTTGCTCAAAATGGGGTACGATAAGTAATATCGAGGAACTTTATCATTAGACTCTATAACACTGCTATAATATTCCATCCCCCTATCCCTTGCCATTGTAAAGTATGGCCTATAGCTCAGGTCAAAATCTTTGTATTGCTGGTATGCGGTAGAATTAATATTGCTAATCCATACTATTTTGCCATCCCCATTGAGCCACATGTAGAAGTCAGTTACACTGTTTGTATAATTTTGCCTGGAGTCAATTATCAGACGCGCTCTCTGATATTCATTATTTTGTATTGCAGGAGAGTCTGCCAACGTTTGCAGAAGAGGAATTATGGATTCCAGGCGATTCGTGAGTATTTCTGAAAGATCATGAGCTTGAATAATGGCATTGGATCTAATCTCCTGAGTAGCAATATCGATAACCTTTGTAGAGATTGAATTAGAATATTGAAATGCAAGTATGGAGAGGATAACTGCTGTAGCACCAATTGCTACCAATATGACAAGACTATTCTTTGATATTGCAAGTCCTCTCAGCAAAGTATTTAATGATCATCAAATACATAGCTTATAGTAAAAGTTTACTTAAGATTTAGGTATTATGCAGCAGATAGTTATACGCACATAAGCACAAGGGAATAGAATGTCAGGCAAGCATATATTATTATGCTAGTATGTGTAAGAGGAATAATAATCCAGGGGTATGAATAACTTTTCCTCGAAAACCAATCGAGAGCTTTTTTTGTACCAACTAAAATGGTTAGGAGTCTTTATAGTTATAGGTTTTATTATTATATTCTTACTTGAATTTCCTCTCGATCTAATAATGCTAATAATAGTATTCATTATAATCAACATTTACAAGACAAGGGTGATGCTGAAAAAACTTGGCATTTTAAATGAAAGCAATATAAAAGATATTAAGAGTCTCATTAAATCATTATTTAGATCACCTTCTTCATATACTGATGGTAGCGCCCTAGTAAGATACTATTGTATGTCATGTGGAAATGAGCATAGAGAAATTTCATGCCCTAAATGCGGTTCAAAGATGAAGAAAGTAGGATGATTTTTTGACTCCTGCTTTTGAACTCTAGCACCATATAATTTCCATCTACATAAGAAATATAATATCACTGAAAATGTCTCTGATACCTGACTGTATTAACAAAAATAGACAACGATGTACAGTCTATCCAAATTGATGAAGAATAGATGCCTGCATAGATATCCTGGGAGTTGTCCTCAGGAGGGTTGGATAATTCTCTATTAATCCCTTTCTGCCAGTTGTAGCCAGAACTAAATTATATTTTGTCAACATGTTTTTACTATATGAGTCAGCAGCACTAGGCTCAACTATCAGAAAAGGATCAACACTACGACAGTGACTGTCATGACACATGTCTTATTCATGCTAGTATATGCGATGCATATGTCCAGTGACGATTATGCTTCCTTTTGTTTTTGCCCTGAGATGTGTCGATCCGATATAGTAAGGTGATTGAAGTGAATAACCAGCCCTGAAGTTCTATCTCGGAGAGTGACAATCAGGGCTTTCATACCTTTAAATGGACGTACAAATAGACATTAATTGAATGGGTGGTTGTTGAAACAGAATCAAACATTAGGGCACGTTCGGAGACAACCTGTATCTAAATTAGTAACCTTTGCCGAAACAGGAGCATCATTGTTATTGTTAATTGTCATCATATTTCATATTTTACAGTTCATATCAATTCCGCCTGCCCATGTTATGGCACAGGAGATGAATATGTCTGAGGCTGAAATTGGTACAAGATATAGTATACATCATCCTTATAGTGACATTATTTCTACACGTGGACATTTTGATTCAGCAGGACAGCTGATTGAAGGTCATAATATAACGGATTACGCATATAGTAATAAACTAGCTAATATCAACGATAGTGGAATATCGAATAAATTCACATGCCCTCAAGCGAAGGAAGTTGTTATTTACATTCACGGTGCTTGGACGGATGACCAAGCTGCCAATGAGCAATTTAATCGAACGGCCATGTCCTTGATCAATAATAAATATACGAACCCTTTAATTGGTTTCAGTTGGGACTCTAACACGCCAATAAACAAGGGCGGTTGGGATACTGCAAAGAACGTAGCAGAAAAAAACGGGCCCAAACTTGCACAATTTGTTCTTGATTTCAAGAATAAATGCAAGTATACGGATATCAGGCTCATTGCCCATTCTTTGGGTGCAGAAGTGCTCAATAGTACTCTCGAGAGCTTGAACAGTAATCAACAATGGAATGAGAGAAGTGGTTTCAATATAACGTCAGTTCATCTACTTGGTGCAGCTATTGATAGAAGTTCAATTGCAGCAAATACAACACTTGGGAAAGCTATTGAAAAGATAGTAGATGATTTCTATAACTTGCGAAATTCTGAGGATAACATGCTCGAGTATGTCTATAGATCTGTTGAGAAACATGATGCACTTGGATTACTAGGAGTATCTCATAGTATGCCTCTACCGAAAAATTACTTTGAGCGAGAAGTAAACTCAGAAATACCTCCGATTCAAGACGTAGACGGAAATGGTAAACTAGATTGTTTTGATTTTTTTGTAATTCTGCCAGGAGATAACCATTGTGGATATATAGGCGCTAGGGGCCTATTTCCATTTGAGACTATACCACGAAATGATGGAGCAATAGATATAATAGTCCAAGACTGGACAGGGTAGTAAAATTACAATAATATTAGCTGAGAACTACTTTAATCAGCAATTCGATAATACTATAGATTAAGAATAAGCAGAAAATTCTGCAATATGCTAAAGAAATTATCGTAAATTGCTAAATGCTCAGTCTTGACTTTCTAGTCCTGCACTTCGTTGTAGCTCTAAATCATAGATTCTTTGTAACATTGGATGGATTTGAACGTGTACGATCTCCATCACAGCTTCCGGCGAGGCCTTCTCACTGATCGCCTCTTCAAGTTTTTCAAGGCTATTATCCAATGTATCAAGGTTGGTAGTTTCATTGACAAGAGATCTTGGACGTAGTTGAGTATTAAATTGGTCCTTAATGTTACTTGAAAGAGTCATGGCCGTCTCGTAGTCATTCGTATCTACTAACACAAAGTCGTTTTCCATACTTATTGAGGAGTTTGAATTTCCATCTAACATACTACTATCATTATTAGTAATATTTGTAGTTTTCATCATCATATCCATAGAATGAGAAGTATTATCATCCATTTTCTGCATCGTCATCATCATATCCATGTTCATCATATTTGACATATTGGTCATATCATATCCTACAGCAAAAGCGTTTCCATATTTTCTTAATATATCGTCCACTATATTTGCCACTACTAGAGCAAGAGTAGTAGAATTCTTTTGCCCTTGTTCATAAACCTGAGTAATATCTGATGACGTAGGATCTGTTTGCGTCATATTGCTTTCCAGATCCTTCATTAACTCGGCAGCTTTTCTTGCATGCTCGTGAGCTGAGAAATTCTCGTGAGATAGAAAGCCAGTAATTACAAGCTGTGTTCGAGCTTTTATTTGTTCAACCAGTGTAATCAATGTTGATTCGTCTGTGGTAGAAAAGTCGTGCGCATACGCTTTCCGAACATGATGATTATCCTCTAGACTAATTATCGAGGTCAGTGAGAAAGTCAAAAGGAATCCAAGAATAGCAATAACGATTTTGTTCACAAGCATGACCATTACTTATCATTAATAAATTTGTTAACCATTGGACCGTTTATTATCGCATTATTATGGATGAAATTCTTCTTGTTATTTGAGTGTAAAGTTCTAGATGCCGTATGCTTGCACGTAACAGGTATCAACTAACTTTATCCTCAACCTTGGTTCGTGGTAATCCGCTATATCTTGTTTCCTTATATTCTTGGATTGACTTTGAGTATTAGGCACAGGGGAAGAGGGAAAGAAACATGCTACTCATTCAATTATCAGATCTACATATTGGTGGTAATTATTTCAGACAAGAAATTTTTGATACTATTGTTTACGAAGTCAAAAATAAGTTAAAATCAGATGATGCAATACTAATAACCGGCGACTTAACTGATGATGGGCTAATTTCTCAATTCAGGCGAGCAAGCATAGAAATCAAGAAGCTTACAGATGTTTGCTCCAATGTCATAATTCTGCCAGGAATTCATGATTATCGTCACACGGGTCACCTTCTCTTTAAAAAATTCTTTTCATCTTATTCTTCCTATCCTTCCAGCGTTCATAGATTTGACAAAATAATAATCCTAACCCTTGCCACCGCCAGACCAAATAGAGACGAAGGAGAGGTGGGTCATCAACAAAATCTATGGCTAGAAGAGAAGCTAAGAAACGAACAGTGCAAGTATATGACAATTAGGATTATCGCAATGCATCACCATCTAGTGGGAGTCCTAGATACTGGCACAGACAAGATAGTGATCGTTGACGCTGGTGATATTCTTAGAACATGTCTTCATCACGATGTAGATCTGGTACTGTGTGGACATAAGCATAGACCGTGGTTGTGGAATCTAGAAACTATGGATATAGTTTATGCAGGAACTGCATCATCAACCAGGTTTAGAGGCTTCCCTAAGAATACTTACAATACTCTGGACATTAAAAGTAACGGTAAAGTTAGTTTTGACTTGAAAATAGTTGGAGGCGAAAGAATCCCACTTGCGAACCTTGCAAGGAAGCAAAAAGGGAAACTTGAAATATGATTATGGTACTTCTGGCAATCCTATGCCGACGACCTGAAAGAATAATTTTTATGACAACTCTCCTTCCTGTTCATAAACAAAACATATAGAATATTAGACTAGCATAATCGTTTAGTAGAATAAGTTATTTTACTAGTGTAGCCTTATCGTCAATAACTTGAATGAATA
>OCZV010000504.1_pt1 | contig 14071 bp, 16 predicted proteins | sample 1539051 | NCBI WGS metagenome assembly OCZV01 (sample SAMEA3113581, study PRJEB22503) | soil metagenome
CTAACCTTGATGCCTTCACTTCCCGCTACAACCTTGCGCTAGAAGATTACAGCTCGCTCAAGTTAGGTAAGCTGTTCTACGGCACAAGTGCTGTTGCAACCACTACAAAAGACCTTCCTACTAGATATGACCAGATCGAGGAAGGAATGGAAATCATAATCACAAACAAGTTTGGCGGCCTTTCTACAGTTGGCCTATACATGCTAGCTTGCATGGATTCTGAAAACACTGCCAAGTACGAACAGAATGGTGGTATTTCATTTGCCAGCATTACTCAGGCAAAAGATGAAGCACTAAAGAACCTAAGCGAGCCGCACTTTGCTCTTGGAAAAATAATCGCAAAATATTGCCCAGACTTTGGGACTACATATGATAAACAAATGCACATTACTGCAGTTTACCCTGTCGGACCGCAAGGAGTGTTTGCACTTCGTGCACTTGCAGAGCTTGCAAACGTACAGCTGAGGATAAAGGAGGAGCTTCCAATTAGAAACGAAGAGATCGCCAGGTTTGTAACAAGGGAATTTCTCGTAGAAAACGCAACAGCATCACTGAATGGATGCCATATCATAGTAGCAACAAGAGATGTGGCTAACCTGATAATCGAGGAATTAAGCAAACATAACTTTGCTCCAGAGAGGATTGGATTTGTAGAAAGGAAGGGCTCTTGGTCGGTAAATTTTGCTACAGATGTTAGTCAATTTGTGGCTTCAAAGGTGAAGCTTGCGCAGCTGGTGGGAACTCCACAGCAACATGATGATGTTGCTCCGGCTTCTCATACGTCTCCTCCCTCCACTTCTCCTCCTCCTTCTCCCACTACTTCTTCAGATGGATCAGCGGTGCCCTAGTAAATTTGATAGCTCGACTTTTCATTTGTGGATAAAAAAATAATGATGTATGGAGACATACACAATCTCAGTCTCTCGGCTGCTATAACAACAGCCAAATGATAGGGTTGCAATCAGTGTCAAATTTTTTATGCTGTATGACTGCAAGAATGTGTGACATGATATGATAATAGTGCTTTTACTTGTTCATCTGTCTGTCTCTGATGCCAACGAGAAATATTTTTTGTTAGCAAATTTTGCAATTCTGATACTGTTGTTTTAATCCTTTCCATGAACCTTTACTCCTTGAACATAGGTCGCAGATACAACTTTATCGTCTCCCCTATGAACTAGCTGAGAAAGCATTTCTTTTCCTTTTCTTTCTCTGCTGTTCTTTAAGGGATCTATTTTATCAGCGTCTACTACAATAAAATCTGCGTCCTTGCCAATCGAAAAATTACCTATCACATGCTCTAAACCTAAAACTTTTGCACCACCCATTGTGGCAAGATAAAATGCAAAGGTAGAATCAATAGAATTAGACTTACCTTCAGATAATATGTAATTTACAAATCTAGGACAAGAAAGCCCTACTCCTTTAGGAGAGGGATGGATTGCCCATATAACGATAAAGCTATAAGAAAGTGCAGTATCTAATAATGTGCTATCAATAGTTGCAAGTCCAACAACCTTCGAAGCAGTACAAGACTGATGACCATCTAGTCTATAGCTGTCAGTATCATGTTATCTTTTGTCCTAAATACAGAAGGAAAGTCTTGGAACAAGACATTGCTAAAAGGTTGGCTCAACAGATACACGAAAAACAAGAAGAATGTGGCTATGAAGTGCTGGATATGGAAATTCTACCAGACCATGTGCATTTGTTGATAGATGTCAATCCAAAGATTGGAGTGTTCACAGTCGTCAATAAGATAAAAGGATATACTTCAAGGATATTGAGAGAAGAATTTCCAGACTTAAAGTCTCGACTACCAACGCTGTGGACTGAATCTAAGTTCATTTCTTCTGTTGGCACTATAACGCTTGAATTTGTCAAAAGATATATCGAGGAGCAGAAAACAGTTTGATACTAACATACAAACTAAAGCATTCTAAGGATTTCTCTGAAGAATTATCCAAAGCCAAACAGATAGCCGAATACGCAGTCAAGACAAGAAGTAACACTTCAGCTGACGTTAAACACTTTGGGTTAAAGTCCATGATAGCAAATCAAATACTCCGTAAGTATGGGAGAGATAGAAAAACGAAGAATGTAAAGCATGTTAATCTAATTGTGCCAAACCAAGGGATTTTTGTAGATAGAGCATTGAAATTGATAATAATCCCATGTCTAAAGTTGAAATCATGCTATCATTTTTCTGGATTTGAGAAGGTCAATCAGATAGAGATTGACAAAGAGTATGCTTATGTCAGTGTAACAATACCTGAATCTCAGAATAATAATAATAGCAGCAGCAGTAAGAACGTTATCGGGATAGATCTAAACACGAGAAGCCATATAGCAGTTGTATCAAACCCTGATACTGGCAAGGTATGGAAACTTGGAAAAGAAGCAAACCACATAGCAGTAAAATACAGAGAGATTAGACGCAAGCTACAGAAAGCAGGAAAATACAGAAAGGTTAAACAGCTGAAGGACAGACAGAGTAGGATAATAAGAAACCTCAATCACCACATTAGCAAGAAGATAGTCGAGTTAGCCAAAGTAAATAATTGTGGAATAATCAAGCTTGAAGAACTGAAGCGTATACGTCAGAGAGCTAGAATTGCAAGGACGTTTCGTTATTCTTTGAACAGTTGGTCTTTCTACCAGCTACAAAAGTTTGTAGAATATAAAGCCAAGCTGCAAGGAATAGCCGTCTCCTATGTTGACCCAAGCTACACCTCACAGACATGTTCTAGGTGTGGACAGATAGGAGACAGATACAACAAATCGTTCAAGTGTCTATGTGGACACGTTGACCATGCTGATGCAAATGCGTCATTCAACATAGGGAAACCTGTGTCGCACTGCATGATTGGCATAGGTCGATTACATACAGACAGTGATGTATGCAAAGGCAGCACTGATACACCTAAAAGCGCAACTCCAATGATGATGGAGACGCTAGAACCCCCGACCCTTTAGGATGGGGAGTATGTCAGTTTCGACATGTAACAAGCGCTGCACATCTCTCTCAACATAGAGAGACTGGGTCCTCCTCCTACATCGGATCCTAACCCTATGTCTAATCCTGCATCTGTAATTCTAGCCACATTAAATATCCCACTCTTAAGAAAGAAATTGGAACTAGGACAATGCGCTACTTTAGTTGAGTATTTTCTAAGCATGGATATTTCGTCATCATCTAAGTAAATACAATGCGCCACTATTGTTTTCTGCGTAAGCAAGTTTGCACTTTCATAGACATGAGTGTAGTTGCGATAATCTGGAAAAAGGGCTTTTTCACTAATCTGAGCTCTTCGCGATTTTCAGAAAGGTGAGTTTGAATGTATGTGTCGTGTTTCATAGCTAGCTTTGAGACTTGCTTCATTAAGTCAAGACTGCACATTGGAAAGCGCGGAGTAAATACGTAATTTAATTTGCCCCGCTCTTTTCTATGCCATTTCTTACATAATTCTTCACTTGCTTCTAGTGAGTCTGCTGTTTTCTCTTGCAGAAATTCAGGCGAATTCTGGTCCATCATTACTTTTCCCATAAAGATTCTTAAGCCAGACTTTCGAGCCTCTTCGAAGGCTATGTCAGTTGAATCCTTATGAACCGTACCGTAAACACAAGCAGTTGTTGTGCCGTTTGCTTTTAAATCGGTGAAGAATCTTGCTGACGCTTCTCTAGCAACTTCTGTAGATTCAAATCGTTTTTCTGCCGGAAAGATATAGTTGCCAAGCCATTCAAGTAGCTCATAACCGTCCATTGCAACTACATCATATTGAGGCAAATGGACATGAGTATCAATTAGACCTGGCGCAATAACCTTATCTCCGAAGTCAACTACTACTACTTTTGGTTCTTCTGTATGTTGTTCCTTAAATCTTCCATACTTTATGATCTTTCCTTCTTTGACAGTGAGGGCACCATCAGGTATATCTTCCAATTCAGTATAGGAAAGAGGATTTAATATTCTTCCTTTGTAGGTAATAGCAGCTGCTGCTTCTTCGGTCATCATCATCATTATCTTCTTCGAGATATCAAATGCAGCAAATCTCTCTATATGCGTGTCGCATTAAAATATGTTAATGTAGAGAAAAAGACATGCAAGATCCAAACTGTATTTTCTGCAAGATTATCGCTGGAAAGATCCCTTCAAGGGTTATAATGCAAAATGAAAAAGCGACGGCACTGCTAGACGCCTTTCCATTATCCGCAGGTCATAGCCTTGTCGTACCGAAATCACATTATGCCAAGGTACAGCATATGAGCAAACAGGACGCAATGGCTGTGTTTGAAATAGTGTGGAAGCTTGTCAGGGCAGTGGAGACAGGTTCTGAAGTTAATGCTTCTACAATTGCAATCCACAATGGAAGTGAGGCTGGCCAAGAGGTACCCCATGTCCATGTGCATATTGTACCAAGAAAAAGAGGCGATGGAGCAGGTCCCATCCACTCTATGTTCAAAGTTAAGCCAAAACTAAGTTCTCAGGAGATGGACTCGCTTTGCGAAAGAATAGCGAGCAATCTCTCTTCTTCCTCTTCTTCTTCTTGATAGTAACAACACCAATGTGAACCTAAAGAGTAATACAGGCGCCATCATTCTTAGGTTTCCTTCTATCTTGTGCCCTAACACAAACATTGCTATTCCTGAAAGCAACATTGCACCGGCAGCAGCAAGGTTAGTCTGAATTCCTGCTAAATGTCCAAGAATCATTGCGAGGCCTAACCCATAGAAGGGCGCGCCTATAGAGTGCAGCGCTTGGTTGACAGGGTGCCTATGAGTATTTTTTATAATCTTTAAAATCGACATCTGCACGGTCCAATACATAATGTGCATTAACTGATAATAATGCTTTCTAGTAGTTGGGGGATTTCAGATAGCTGTGCGACCGTGTATGTTGGATGCTCACATGCTCTCCTAGGAACTTGCAAAGCGAAGAGTGAATTTGTGGTCTGAATAGTAGTCATGCCCATCGTGTTGGACGGACAAATATCTGTGTCTAGCCTGTCGCCGACCATTATGCAGTCCTCTGCACTCTGTCCTGCCTGCTTGAGGGCAAGCTCAAAAATCTTGGAGTCCGGCTTTTTCAATTTTACAGATGATGATATTGTCTGCACCTTGAAGAATTTATCAAAACCAGCTTTTTGGATCAACTCTGCAACATCTTGTGATTGGTTGGCTATTATGCCCATTTCACAGTACTTAGAGAGTGCCTTTAAGGCCGGCTCGGCGTCATCAAAAAACTTGAATAGGTCACGCCTTCCTTGCCTTATGTGAGGCTCTAGCCTGCTAGCAATCACTTTTTCGTAACCTGGAGGAGATAGAAGCCTGCAAACTTCAATGACAAGCTCTTTGACACTGCCATGTCCTATCTTGCGATCCCGAATTATGCTGTCACGAATTGCCTGGTAGTTACGCTGGTCGATTCTAGCTCCAAAGCCATTTAGCAGTTCAAGAAATTTTTGGTCAAAGTAAGCAATATAGTCCCATTCGTCGATAAGGGTCTGTCCAAGATCAAAGAAAATAAAAGGATATTTCATCATATGCATTCAATCTAGGAACAGTTTAACAATGCTTAACGATTCCATTTCAGGCTAGATAAGACACTAGTCGCTTATAGCTTTTTATCCATTATTTGACGCTCGGAGAGTGTCGGTAGAGGCAACTACTAAACATGCATATACATCTTTTGTCAGGAGCGCGGGCCCGTTGGGATTAGATTCCTTCATGTAATAGGGTTCTACTGCTGAGCTCTAAACGTTATGTATCAATCATAGCTGCGTGGGGAGCAGTTTTTATCCCTCTTCCTTAAGACGTTTTCGGCGAGCAAGTTCTGCCTCGCTGGGAGTCTCAAGCCCAAACGACCCTGTCTTAACTTCGCCTGCGCGCTCATACGAGGCAATGATGACCCCACTTGGCGAAATCTCGCTTACAAGAAGTTTGAATCCAGCTGGATTTGTACCTTCTGCAAACAGTCGCTTGCCAATGCCGAGAGTAACGGGGAATATCTTTAGCCAGAGTTCGTCAACCAAGTCGTGCTTTAAAAGAGTCTGGATAAGATTACCGCTGCCATAGACCTGTATTTCGGGTCCGTCCTGCTCCTTTATTCTTTTAATTTCCTTCAAGACATCACCCTTGACTAGTTCAGAATTGCTCCAATCAAGCTTTGTAAGTGTCTTTGAAGCTACATACTTCTTCGCGTTATTAAATTTGGCCGCAAACGGGTCTTCGCTAGTGTTCACGTACGGCCAGTGCGCCGCAAATATCTCGTATGTTTTTCTACCAAGCAACAAATCAAAGGGTTTACTAATCTGCTTGTCCATCACTTTGCCAAGAAAGTCATCAAAGTATCCGGCAACCCAACCTTCGTGCTTGAAACCTCCAGTAGGATCTTCCTCAGGACCACCTGGAGCCTGAATCACGCCGTCCAGAGATATGAATGAAAGGACAATTAGCTTTCTCATTTTATATTCTCCTGTAAGCCGAGTCCGGCAAAAAGTCAGTTGTGATCTTCAAGTCCCTGACCGGCAGGTTGTCGAGTCTTTGCGTCACACTCTGCGAGTTTTTGTTCATGTCTGACTTATGGTAAATGATATAAAAGGCATTGCTCCCCAAGGGGAGGCTTATTAATTAGAAAGGCTCACCTAAAGTATTTGCCGAAACTGAAGCGAAATAAGATGGAAATCTACAATGATGTCCTCAGTGCAATCAGAGTGGAATTGACAAATGGTGAGGCAAAACCTACGAAAGTACAGTCCCTTAGCAACCTAGCCTACGATAAACTTGTCAGGTACCTCAATGAATTAGAGAGCAAGAAAATGATCATGCAAGATCCGCTTGACATAACTGAGAAAGGTCACGATTTTTTGCAAGATTACGATAGGATCAGAGACTTTGTCACTGTAATGGGCGTAAAATATTTTGATATTCCTAGGAGAGGGGGAGACTTATGAACGCTGAAAAAGCAAATTATCGTCCAATAAAGTTCCTTGACAGAATGGAAGGAAACAATCACATGGTCTTGTTATACGACAATCAAAAGTATGCAGATTTAATCATAGCTCGCTATTTTTTGAATGGTCTGCAAAAAGGAGAGTCTTGCATTTTCTTCACTACAGACAAACCTGAAATAATTGAACAAAGATTATCTGCAGAAGGAATTGACATCGATTCATACAAGCGCACAAACTCTTTGCGCGTATTTCGCACTGAAAGATCCGATGCAAATAATAAACTTGATGCACTTGGCACACTCAAACGTATAAGAGAAGAAGCCACCAGAGGCATGAAGCCGCCCTATAGATTTGTAGGCAGGACGATAAGGGACTCAGGAACAATAGAAGGAATGAACCTAGGACTGGTAGTAGAAAAAACAGGCCACGAACATTTTGAGGAATTCGACAATTCGCAATTATGCTACTATGACATTTCAGAAATAGAACAATCCAAGAGAGATGAATGGATCATAGGACTTTTGAAAAACCATCACTATGTAATTTATGCAACCGAACCTGATAAAGCTGTAGCATTTGAAACCATGCTACTTGAACCTGAAGAGTAGTAGTAGGAATGGTCTTAAGGAAGAGACTGAACAGCTTCTGGAAAGACAGGCGTACTAAACTAATACTGGAACTCACTGTCTAGCCGTCTAGGTTAGTAGAAGCATGCATTCCCAGAAGATAGATTGATGGATAGATTACATCGTATACTTGCTCTGTTCTGTCATCTGACCTCGATTGCCTTATGCGCTACTCTTCTTATTAGCATCAATGCAAATCCGACGGAGACTGCTGATAGCAGTCCTGCTGTGAGGAACACTAGATTGTAGGATCCAGGTGATGGGTATAACCCTTCCACTCCTTCAACCATCTCCTGATTCCCGAGAAATCCCATCCTAAGCTTCCCATCTTTAACCTCATATGGCGCGGAGACATACCCGGCTTTAGATGTCACGTTGAGGCTGAAGGGGTTTATGAAATTACGTCGCGATTTCGCTCTGAGGAAAACAGTTTGAATGCCATTCTTATCCTCCTCCAAGACCTGTGTGTCGACAACCTGTTTTGAAAAGACTTCTTCGACCCTTGAGCGTCGTTCCTTGAGGACTATCTTGCGAATGGAAGAAAACTCGTCTTCGGTTTGTCGTAAGAGATGGACCAACTCGATCGATTCTATTTTGCGAAAGAGGGACCCCGGGTCAGCTCTGAGGATGTCTTGAAGGTCGACATCCATTCTAAGCTCATCAATGAGAGAATTTGGTAGCCTAAAAGTGACTGTTTCAGTCTTGGTTTTTCTGGAGTCAGACTCATCGTCGTCCCTTCGGGGCACAATGGATACAGCTTCCGTTTGCTCTTGATTGAATTAGAAGCTTCTCTTTTGACCATTTTGGTTCAAATGCTACACATATAGATGAGTGCAATGAGTGTAGATTGGCTCACCATTTGCGTGAGTCCCCTTCGAGCAGTCCTGAACCATGATGTATCCTATCTATGTGCTTTGAAAGCTCTTCGTTGTCCTTGAATTTGGACGCGCAGTAAGGACACGATGCGCCTTGGTTGTTTTTGTTGTTGGTACTATTGATGTCCATATTTACTCTTATACAGTCTAGATATTTAACATGGCCGTGTAGATTGCAAGACAAAGCAAACATCTAGCGAAGTAGTGTTTGAGCGGTCCTTCTCACCAATCCGATCATCTTGCGCTTGGTTAAACCTCATAGTCATCAATATTGCTGTGGATTAGAAGCACTGTTTTGTATTCGTGACAATTCCTATGCCTTATCTGATATATCTCGATAAAGAGTTGGATATCTGTTGGACAAATTCTGTGTCCGGCATTCTTTTCTATTTTAGTTAAATCTCAGTTTTGTCAAAAACAGTGCTGGAACGCTAATGACACCTTCAGCTGAAGCATTCAAGAAAGAACATCCATACAACAAAGAGTATTGGCAAAATGAACTAAAGTCACTAGGCATAGAACCCCGGCGACAAAATGAGCTTAATGACAAAGAGGAGCTTCAGGCGTTGGCAGAAATCATCAAAGAAGTCTATTTCCAAGATTACAAGATAGCATACAGTAGTAACCAAGCCGAGGACAGTAACAAGAAAAATAAAAAGTAGCTAGCTGGCTATTATTGTCAACTTCGCCTGAACAGTAACTCCTGACTGAATCCAGAGTCGAACCCTTCTGCAAAACCTAGAACAAATACGTCCTGTGCCGCATCTACAAATATGCCAATATGGACTTGTTACAAATGAAGAGGATCATATCCAGCGATTTCTTCCTGATGGTGATTTTGTTGATGTTTCCTCTAGAGTCAAGATTTTGAGGAACGCTAATGGCACTGCATTCATTAATGTTATTCCATCTGACTCAGCACCGCTGGGATCAAATATAGCCCCAGGTCAATATCGACAAATCTGATCTATAGTCGTGATAATCGAGCTATTGATTCAGGTAGCCAGATCCTGAGCCCGGGTGGCAGTACCAGAGATGAAACAGTGAATAATCCTCTTGATTGTGAATCATCTAAAATTACACTATCGCCTCCATCTGAGCCTGACCCAATCGATGACCCCCGCAAGACGGGTAAAGATATTCCTCCTAAGTCAGCTGATGATGAATTAGAATATCTCAATCCACCAGGCGAAAAGGATACTATTCATATTCTAATCCAATATTGTAATTATCTAGCCAAAAGTTAAAAGCTAGCTTTGACACGTTGTATCTTGGTAGAATCCTTCTAAAAGAACTGATATTCGAAGCCGTATGATTAGCGGGCCCGTCGGGACTAGTAGTGATATCACTTCAAAAAGTGGATTCTACTTAGCTAGTCTTTTTGAATGTAACGGGAAGCTAAAAAGGTTTCTGCTATGTAGAGCCAGGGGATTTGAGCACAAGACCTTCAAAATTACACACAATTTATCTAGCGGTTGGCAGCGGGGCATCTTAGAGCTTGAGCCCATAGTCTGTGCGGATACTGCAATAGAACGGCAAAAGCTATTGAAGCGGCTACGAAGTTCCTGTGCTCATTCATGTTGGAAGCTTGCGCACGACCTTAAATATCGTAAACGATCACTGCTCTAGTTGCTCGTGAAATACCCAATAAAACAATTAAATCAATTCTAGATCATCAGAGGAACAGAAAATTCCAATCATTGATGTGTATTATAGTTCGTTACTCGGTCACAAGAGCTTTGGAGTGCGCCTTCATTCTGCTGAATATATCCAAATGATTCTGCTCTAGTATGCTGCAAGTTGGAGGCGCTCTCGCCCTTCCCTATGAAGTTTAACAAAGTTAGAATAACAATTAATAGCTAATAATGTACTACTGCCACTACCATGCATGCATCTGTTCATTAACGTTCTAGACAACAAAGTTATATCACAGGCTTGGATGATAACCACAAATGAAGGGGCTTGATGTTCTTGCCTCTGACATGGACCGTATCCTTTTTCCTGTAACGAGTAGAAAGGCTACAATTGCAATATCTGCAGTAATCATTGCACTTCTATCGCTTATTCTATTTTCAGTACGCCAGAACATCTTGACTTACGACAATACTTTGGAGACTGTATATTTCATACTGACTGTAGTTGTTGCATATGGAATTGGGTCTTGGTTTCTCCTAGGATACCTAAATCAAACAGTAAGAAGAACAAGTACAACAACCACTACCGCTGGTCCTACAGTACATATAGATCCGCTCATTAGTTTGCTACGTCTGGCTGTAGTTATTGTGCAATTTGCAATGTTAGCAATAATGCTGTTTGTAATATTTGATAGAAGTAGTGAGTATCTAATGCCTCAGGTAAATGCCATAACCTCAGGTTTTGCCACTATAATACTTGGAGCATTTGCATACAAATTTGCAAAGTGGTATACGCTCAGTAACAAAAAACTCGTTGTCCTTCTATACTTTCTTACAGTTCTAACTCTTGCTATAATGATAGCATCGGATCTTGCCTTAAAGTATGTGATAACAACTACAGTAGAGGAATCGGCTCTAGGCGAAGTTTCTAGAGAAAAGTTTCTATACAAGGATTTTGAAGGCGGTGAATTACTAAAGCAGGATATTGAGCCAGATTATACTATATCATATATTGTGCCTCTTCAATACCTTGCTGCTTGGCAAATATTGACTCAACACCCTGGCACGCTGTCCTTCATTTTTAGGTGGGGCGCTACAGGAATTACTTTGAATCACTATAACCAGAACAAGAGAATGAACCGCGCAGTATTTTGGGCCATGATTTCAATTCCACTAATACTCTACTTAGTAGGTAAATCGCCAGATTTGTTTAATCTTGATCCTGAACCTTGGACAAGGCCATTGTTTAGAGGTGGAAATATAGCAATCGGTATCATGTTCGGTGTGGCATTTCTACTTATGGCCAGAAGGAGGCCTGCTGTTAAGGATTATCTAACTGTTGCAGCAATAGGCGTTATGATAATAAGTATCGCATTTTCTGTTTCGAACCTACAGCAAACATTTGGAATAGCAGCGCATTCATTGGTTCTATTATCTTCCTATCTCTTTGCTATTGGCTTATACTATGCGGCAATTTCAATATCACATGATGCAACATTACGGCAATCAGTCAAAAGATCCGTCATCAATGAATCTTCAGATTTATTACATAGTGCGGGATTAGCCGAAAGACAGCAGAATATGGAGCAGGAGGTACTAAAAATAGTAAAGAGTCAATCAGATAATTTGTTTAAGCAAACTGGGGTGCACCCATCTCTGGAGGAGGAAGATGTGAAGAGGTACCTCGAACAAATATTGCCAAGAATGCGATGAAACTATTATCTTACATTATTTCTCAAATTGAAGACAATGTTGAAGAACTTTATGCCTTTGCTTGTATGTCCTTACTGTTAAGATGAGATAATAATAATGAAGTCATATGCCTCTCCACTCATTCTTTAATATTGCCATCTATTATTGCGGTCATGTAAAAATTGGCTCACTCAATTTTCATTTTATTGGCTAATTCATTGAGTCTCAATTTTGAAGGTTTTTCGCCGGATTCATCTGGGCCCGCTCTTAATAAATTATAGACTTCTCTTGAAACGGTATATCAGGACTCCGTGTCTTATCGCCCTAAAAGTAGCTTTTTATCTACAGTAAGCAATAACGTGATCTACCCTCTCTACATTATGAAATCATTTTGGTTTGCTACCGGCTCGAACTAGGCTGAAGGTTATACTACAAATAACAAAATGTATGTAATGTTGGCAGAAAGAAGATTTGTGTGTTCAAAAGTAACTAAATCAACATAAGCAAGTTTTGTTTATGTACAGGTTAAATTGCTCATTTGGAAGCAATATTACTATTTCCTTCCTGAGCTCAGGATTAAATCATAGCTTCTTCCTTGCGCTTATCAATGATTCATGGATATCGCATGATCCATTTTCATAGGATACTGCTTTTTCCCCTTTGACACGGTCCTGTTTTCTTTTTCTTCTTTATCCTTTCGTCGTCCTTCTGTTGTTGCCTCTCCTCCTCTTTCTTCTCCTCGTAAAACTGGAGTTGCTTCTATTATGTTGGCTTGAAAATCATCCTTACATATCTCGCAAATCTTATTCTCTGGGATCATACGTTGAGTGATCGCTACTGGCATACTAACACGCAGAACAGGAGGCATAAAGAAATAAACTATGTCAATATCGCTGAATTTTTCACGAAAGTGCTTTAGTCCCATCCCTTCAAAGTCACCCTCTTCGTATGCATCCTTATCTGGTTTGAGTAGAATTCCTTTAAGACCACATTCACTTTCTACTATAAGCCCATAATCATCGACGCTAGGATCTGATTGTTGGTCAGCAGGTCCTCTAGGATTTCTGTCATAACTTTTTACAATGATGTGTAATTTGTCAGTTGCTTGTGGCTTGCTATGAAAAGCGTAATAGAATATGGGCATTCTCTTTTTCTTATTCCTCTTATACTTTTATTTATAGTTCTACTTCTTTTTTTTAGAGCAATAGTTGTTAGCCTGTAAAACATAATTAGCTAATTCATCCTATTATGCAGATCTGTATCTTTTTTCACTGGTTCTTCTCTGTGTTAAGTGGGCTCCATTTTTATTTTTCCAACAGGGCTTTCCATGCTAACACTGTATTAATGAAAACCCCCTCACGTTTCAGTGCTAGCCAAGTTATAACCATCCATCCAAAGCTTAAGCTATAGAATGATTGCAGATATAACAGCGGCAAATAGCAAATATTGTCCATTTTTTGAACGTTTTCCTAACAGGCCGAGGGTTCCGAGAGAAAAACCTTCAGAAAATAGACTCAATCAACTATCTTTCAAAAAAAGGTACGGATATACATCATATCTTGGCTGGTACTTTACCACATCTGTTGAATTACTGGCTGTATTGCCAGTGAACTCCCTGCCAATGTGGTACAGCTTTGTCTGGTAATCAAACACCTGATTTCCATATCTTCAGACATTGTTCCATTATAGAGGGTAATGCCGTAGCCATAATCATAGCTGTCAGTATGAGTCAACGCTGCGCCTTCCACTGCGTAGGTGCATACCGCACCACCCTTGCAATCATATTCCAGAACTTTTGTAATGCTGGAATCCTTTGTAGTTACAGGCTCTACTGTCCCGATCCTGCCACTTTTAAACCGATAGTCTACCTCATATCTTATTGCAACAGCATATTTTTCACGAACCATTTTACGATTTTATGTTGGAATTGATTTCTGTGTAGTATTTTCAAGGTTCTCCACTTCTTTTGTCTCTCGAGTATTGGCCACAAGAACTGTCCAGTCTAAACATCTAATTCCGATAATTAGATTCAACGGGCCAAGCTCATCTCCTCTTTTGGATAAAGCTAGTCTCGAGAGCAGAATTTTCCGATCCCGCTTCAGTTACTAAGTCAGAAGATCCAGCTTAGAGTTATTAGAATACTATCTACGGCTTGATGAGCTGGCTGTTCGCGATGGCACAGGGTTCATTGAAGGCTTTGCCATCAGGTTGGCAGTTCTCTGGTTATTTTTCAACCATTCTGTGATTGTCTTGGTACCAACCCTTCTAAAGAAGTAACCCATTCCACCTGG
>OCZV010000505.1_pt1 | contig 14067 bp, 18 predicted proteins | sample 1539051 | NCBI WGS metagenome assembly OCZV01 (sample SAMEA3113581, study PRJEB22503) | soil metagenome
ATTCGACGGAAATCAATCCATACAAAGTTATTGACTGCTATTACAAGAACCAGGACAGAATCGAAAAAGCAGGGCAAATAGTTGGATAGGCAAATAAGAAATGACTAAAATATCATCAGAACGCTTGTCTAAAGGAGATTTAAGGTTTCTCCTGAATCTGCTAGATAAAGCAGAAGAGGAATCAAACACAGAGATTGAAATAGATGGAGACAATAAATCAGAAGCGACTGCTGCACTGAAAAGGATTAGACGTATAAGGCTAGCAGTGATTGATCTTGATAAGCATTGATGACGCACTACCTAGTATAGCAGATGATGTAATCTCTTTGATGAGCTTCCCCGAAATCAAACAAACAGTCAGTTTCTCAAAATGCGAGACTCTTTTGAATATTTGCATTCAAGGGGCAACTGTGTTCCTTCCTAACCAGTCAGCCTGATTCACCCATCCTTTATTCTTGTATGTTCTTCTGGGAGTCGATGGAATATAATCTGGTCTATTGCCCGACCCATTATATTGGTCCCATTCGGCTACGCTCTTTAATCCAAGTGAATGAACAAATTCTCTTGCTTCTATAGATCTTCCAGTCAAATATCAAATCTAAAACCATGTCATGGAGATTGAGCTCTATGATTTTCACTTTCACTTTGATGCAATTACCTTGATTTTTCAAAGATGCAATCATCGTTCGCAATGATTAATTAACCGATGTGATTGAGTTCATGAAAAGTGTGACAACATGAGATGCGAGAACCCTGTCATGAATCAGATCCTCAATGCTTACAAACCAATGTGGTCGCTAAATCATGCCATTTCTCTAATGGGTTGGGACTTTGAGACTTATATGCCTAGGAAAGGCACGGAAGAAAGAGGAGTGGCCGATTCTCAACTTCACATGCTGCATAAGGATCTTCTGCTAAACAAAGATTTTGTTGGTCTTGTTGAGTCAGCGAAGAAACTGGGGAGCCTTAGCGATTTAGAGAAGGGCATTGTACGAGTACTCAACAGGGAAATAACCAAGCAGATCAAGATACCCAAAGAGTTGACTGAAGCAGAGTCTCTGGAAAGAATAAGGGGCAACATGGCATGGAGACAGGCCAGAGAAAAATCGGATTTCATGATGTATGCACCCCACTTGAAGAAAATGATAGAAATAAAGAAGCAAATCGCTGAGAAGATAGGTTATGAAAAGCATCCATATGATGCGCTTTTGGATACGTTCGAAGAAGAGCTTACAGTAGATGACTTGGATAAAGTATTCGGTGCATTGACTCCGCGTATTCAGAAGATTCTGAAAAAACTCGTAGATTCAGGCAGCCCGTTTTGCAAAGAGAGCAAACTTGGAAAATCAAAGTATGATATCCAAAAAGTTGATGAGCTCAATCATGATATTTTGACTCTTCTGCAATACGACATGGAACGTTTCAGAATGGATGTATCTACTCATCCTTTCACTGAGACTATGGGCCTCAACGACGTCAGAATAACTACTCGGTATGAAGGGACTGATTTCAAAAAGTCGATATCTAGTACTATTCATGAAGCTGGTCATGCCTTGTATAATCTGCAATGCGATCAGTCATTGTCTGTTACTCCTCTTGAAGGCGGATCTTCGCTTGCGCTCCATGAATCTCAGTCAAGGTTTTGGGAGAATATTGTGGGCAGAAGCCTGCCTTTTGTTCAATTGATAGCTCCCTTGATTAGAAAGCAAGTAAGTTTCGCAAACCAAGCAACAGATGAGGAGCTGTACCTGTATTTCAATAATGTCAAGCCTGATTATATACGAGTTGACGCCGACGAAGTTACATACAATCTCCATATAGCAATAAGATATGAGATAGAGAAAAAAATATTTGGAGATGAGCTCAGCGTCTCTGAGATTCCTGAATTCTGGAACGATAGAATGGAGCAGCTGCTTGGAGTGAGACCAACTAAGGATTCACAGGGCGTGCTTCAAGATACTCATTGGAGCAGTGGCCTCTTTGGCTATTTTCCAACTTACACTTTGGGAAACTTGGTTTCAGCGATCATTGCTTCAAAGATGCGCAAAGATCTGGAGGGTTACGAGGAAGACATCAAGAGGGGTAATTTCAAGCCTATCAGAGAATGGTTAAGATTAAAAATACACCAGCATGGATCTGTCTATGCCCCCAAAGTGCTTCTTAATAATACCTTAAATGAAGGCTATAACCCGGATTACTTTGTTACCTACATTGAGACTAAATACCTTGGGTTCTGAACCCTAGCCTATTTGATTAAAAGTATATTCTAATTCTTCTTATACTATTTTTTATGAATATGAGGTCTACGGATGGGGGAGCCACTTTTTCGGGAATAGGTACTACTACTAAACATACTACTAAGCATATAAAAGATCTAATCGTCGATAACAGATATCCAGGTAAGGGTTATACTTTGTGCGTAAGATGTGGATGGATGCAATGAGCAAGTAGAGAGATTCCTCTGCCCTACATAACTGCTTGGAGGTGATTACACAATGACCGAGGTTGAACACATTAACCATGAAGAATTAACCTGTCCTTATTGTGGTAACCAGATAAGTAGAGAAGAATATAAGCATACAATGGAAGAGTTCAAGTGCTAGCGGACCAGACGACGGCTTTGTACCTCTAAGGAGTGCCGATCCAGGAGGCTAGTTTTTTAAATCACTTGGACATACAGATAATTGTCATACAAATCTGTTCACAGATGAAGAGCTTAATTAAGCATTACCAATTCTTTTGCAAAGGTAGTTGATGTAGTCACAGAATAATGGAAGATAGAGCTGGAAATAGATTTTAAGTATTTCCAATAAGTTTCTCACTTGTCGAGATAAGGTGAATACTGAAGAAGTTTACGGTAGATTTTTAAATCTTAGTATATAAATATCCCACAGGACCCAACGTTCATGAAAACAAGAGGTATTATGGTTCTACTGGTTGTAGTAGGAGTAGCAGCAGTTTTTCTGAGCATGGCGCCTGTCTCTTCTTTTCAAACACTACACAATAATGACACATCAACGATGCAGACACCTGGCCAAGGTAATGATACTTCAACAACCAATCGCACATTTTACATAAACGCTGTAGAGCCTATGGGTACTGCCAATATAGCAGAGGAACCTTTCCCCAATACTACACTACCGACAGGCGGAGGAATTGAGTTGAATGAGCCGGATGAGCAGGGGAATTGGGAAATAGAGACATATGTATTTGATCCGTCGCAAATTGTGGTATACGAAGGAGACCAGGTCACACTTAATATTTTAGGGATAAATGGTAGAGTTCATGATGTAACTATAAATGGGTACGTTGAGCCGTTCGAATTACATAGAGGAGAGTTAAAGACAGTAACGTTTACGGCGGATAAGGCGGGTACAATTGATTTTATTTGTAACATTCACCAGCCAACGATGCATGGTCAGATAATTGTATTGCCCAGCGGCTAATCTAATTAGTGCCTACTTGTTACTATATATAGAAACTATACTATCGAGAATAGTTCGCCGCCACTCTCTCATTCGTACTTCTGTTATGACATAGGGACTAATAATACCACTAAGCAATGGTTTCCTACTACTCAAAGCATAGATCGACCCTACATGCCGCCCATGAGATGGATATATGCCATGCAAGAGGCCAAAACTAATAATACCTATTAAAGTAGCAATGAGCTGGCAAGATGTTTCATAACACCTCATAATATCTGAAATTCTTCTATTACTCTTAATCTATAGCCATTATCAAGCGCTTCCTGTATCCATGCTCCTAGAATAATGTCCCTTAGTGAACTGTAATCTGTATTAATTGTTGGTCTATTGAGTACATTTGATGGAGATCCTTTTCCCATTAGAGCATATTTCATAATACTCTCGCTATTCTTTTTGGGGGGGCAGTGTAATATTTGTAACTATACTTTTCAGTCGTCAAAAAAATTTACCCCAAGAAATTGTCATCAATCAGTATTCGATTTCTGGAGTAATCAACTTCTACGGAGATTACAACAGGAATATCTTTTGACCTCTTGGCCTTTTTTAAGCAATCTGAAAATTCATTTACTGATTTTACTGAATACCCTATTGCTCCAAAACTGCTTGCCAACTTTACAAAATCAGGGTTGTTAAATTCTGTAAAGGCCTTCTTTCCAAATTCCTCAATTTGCTTTAAAGAAATCACTCCAAATTCCCTATCACACCAGATCACAATTATTATAGGCAATCTTAGGCGAACTGCTGTCTCAAGCTCCTGAACATTCATTAGAAAACCTCCGTCACCGCACATAGCAACAACTTTTCTCTTAGGAAAAGCAAGCTGTGCTGCAATCGCACCAGGAAGTGCAAAACCCATCGACGCAAATCCATTTGAGATAATACAAGTATTTGGATGATATGTATCGTAGACTTTTGCTATCCATAATTTGTGAGCACCTACGTCTGAAATAAGTATATCCCGATCGCTTAGGGTCCTTCTAACGTCTGCAATCAATCTTTCAGGCTTGATAGGGTAATCAAGATTATCGACATACTTTTGGACTCGTTCATCTATCTCTTTTTTAATCCTCTTAAAAGTCTCTGGGGCATCATTACAAACAAGGTAATTTACAGTGGTATTTTTGGATCTTGCTTCTTTCTCCAATGCGGTTAACATAGCATTTATTGCTAATTCAATATCTGCTGCAATCTCGACATCCGGGGGATAATATGTATCAACCTCTGCCGGTGTAAAATCTATGTGGATAATCTTTTTAGTTAGATCGTCGTTCCAGAATCTAGGACTATATTCTACCAGGTCATAACCTATTGCAATAACCAGGTCAGCTTCCTTCATTGCTATTAATGCATGATCTGCGTCTTTGATACCAATAGTTCGAAGGTGTCTTTCCCATCGATCAGAGATTACGCCTTTCGCCATAAATGTATTCACGGAAGATATCCCAGTCTTTTCAACGAATTTCCTTACATGAAAGCTTGCATTTCCTCGAATGCAACCATTTCCTACCAAGACAAGCGGTTTATCAGCTTGTAGAATTAGTCCTACTGCTTTAATTATCAGATGTCTGTTAGGATGTGAACGAAGTAGAACATCCTCTTCCCGTTTTTCAATAGGCTCTATTTTAGATTGCTCCCTTGCTACATCCTGCGGTAATTCTATGTGCGTAGCTCCCGTCTTTTCCTCTATGGCGATTTTAAACGCTCGCCTAACAATCTCTGGAATATTGTCTCCATTACGAATTGATTGATTCCATTTTGTTATCGGTTTGAACATAGTAATCACATCCATATTTTGGTGTGACTCCTTGTGTAGCATATTGGAATCAATTTGTCCGGTAATCGCCAATACTCTAGACCTATCCATGTTGGCACTTGCTATTCCAGTTGTCAGATTTGTAGCTCCTGGTCCTAGTGTAGCAAGACAGACACCAACTCTGCCTGTCAATCTGCCGTAAACGTCTGCCATGAATGCAGCCGATTGTTCATGTCTTGTCAAAATGAATTTGGCAGTTGAATTTAGTAAAGATATCATAAGATCAGCAGTTTCTTCACCTGGTAAACCAAAGATATAACTCACCCCTTCGGCTTCAAGGCATTTAACTAACAAATCGGATGTTTTCATGTCCTACTTATCTATCATATTGGTTGCCTGTATGTCTTAAATTAATATATCAGAGGATTAATTCAATATATTAAAGTAGACAAGCTGGAGCTGTCACCCCCTACTTCAGATTCCTTCGTTTTATTCTCTCTTGTGACGAATAATCAAATTCTCAGAAAGTGCCATTACATTAGAACACTAATGACTTATAGATCGAACTAAAGGTATACAAGTAATAATTTCATAAATAAATTATGGCAAGTTATGGGTTTGGTCTTAATAACAAAGGATGGAATGAATCAAAAAAGGGTATTCTATCTAAAGCCCTAAAGGAATTAGTTGGGGATATGGAAGGTGAGGGTAAGTTTATTGGATTAGCCCGGGGGCAAAAACCATATGTGCAAGTTGATGAACCATTTCGGGGAATAGCTATCATGAATGTAAGTTATCTAACAAAAGAATTTCAATATGAACTGGTTGAAAGAGCAAATAAAAAATATCTCGAAGTAATGACAGGGACAGAAGGAGATTCGGAGGGATTTGTTATATCGAAAAATATCTGATGATAAACTAATCAACTCTTCGTAGATTTGTCAACAAGGCCAGAACACAAACTGATTTTTGCTTTAGTGATAATAATCGTAGTACTCCTTGTTGCTTTGGCTACGTATATAAATTATGAATATGTGGCAAAAGAAAGGGGTCAAAGTATTATGCTGATTTAGATCATAAGATAGCATAAAATGATCTGGAGCTATCGAGCTTGAATCCCATGTCTGGCTAATGTCTCAATGTGAGAGCTCGACAATTATCATAATTTCATTATGTTATATATCTATTCTAGCCCTCATAGGGGAAAACATAAATAAATTTACATTGCAGAATGTGCATGCAGTCCTTCCCAAGGATGTTGGTCATTGCTCTGCTCCTCACTATATCTGGCTTTATTCAGGTAGCTACTGTGTACGTTAGTGTAGAACCCAGAGGTAATGCAACTAATTCGAAGTATCTAGAAATCACAAACCACACATAACAGAAGGACCATTATTCACATTGATAGAGGGCACAGTATTCAATAATTCAAGGTCTGTTATTAACTCGGCAACTTTACATGTAGAATACTATGACAGTAACAATTCATTAATAACAATCAGTTCTTCAACTGCAGATTTTCCCATTCTAAATCCTGGAGACAATTCTTCATTTAAAATGAGAAGTGAATTGGGGGATGAAGTTATAGATCACTATGTAGTAAAGCCGGGAGGGGATATTGCTCCCTGATATATCCATACGATGACTTGGAGCTGTCGAGCTAGCTCCAAATCAGGCTAATGTCCTACTCGACAAATATCTAGTGAAATTATAATATTTATCGTTTTAGGTGATCAGGTTTTAGGTAAAACATTGGCATAAAATATCTACTCTGGATGGACTAAAAAAATGAAGTGTTTTCACGGTCATTAATATAGATCCTCATAAAAGGACCTAAAAAGTTTCCTGAAAAATAATAGGGATCACTTAATAACATGGGGAAAACAAGCATTGATTTAGCCCAGCTTAATGAGGTATGTTGGCTTTAAGGTATTAGAAAATACATGGGTAAGTGGAAATGCCTGTGGTGTTCTAAAGTGTTGGAAGGAGATTCATTTATGGACCTAATCGAGAAAAGCACGAAGGAGGAGTCAAGACAACACGTACATGGTTGGGAGAATATAACCTTAGCAGAGGAAGAAAAAGTAGCCATAGTTGACAGTAAACTCTTGGCTTGATTTCTATCTATTTTTATATTATCATAGCTTGATTTGTCTTAAAAGGTTCATATCACTGAATGAAATTCCATTCCTCAGGTTGTTTCATAGATAGTCTAACTCCTGAATATCTTACTCTACTAATCATTAGAAAATCTCATAAAGGTATTTGGCTTTTTGTAAGTCGGATTTGAATATTAGGAAGATAAACTTGAAAATGTTTACTATCCTAACGGCCATAGCAGTGTCTCTATCTGTGATCGTTTACTCTGCTGATGTTGTATTGGGAGAGCAATCTAGCAGGAAAAACATAACCATTATTTTACATCCGATTAATGACCCAGATGATGACATTAGGAACTCCTTTTCAGAAGAATTTGCAGAATTGTTACGAAGTAATGGATATGAAAAGTAAAAATGACTATGGTATGGTTTTCCCCTAGAAATTATTCTTTTGCATAGGTGTCCATGCCTGTAAAGTCTACTGCTACAAATGGTTCATCTCCTATAACCCAGGCATCATGTCCAGGTGGTACATATCCAACGTCACCGGGTCCAAATTCGTCTTCACTGCCATCATCCATTCTAACTCTCAGTTTACCCGATATTACGTATGTCGTATGTGGAGCCTGACAACTTTCCGTTTTTACAATGGGTTTTACACATTTTTCCCAACTCCATCCCGGTTCGAAGTATGCTCTACCAAAGCTGGTATTTCCGACTTTTGCAAATTCAATCTTGCCTTTCTCAAATGTTCTTGTTTCATCTGGGGAACTCAAGGTCTTTTTCTGGATCTTATTTGAAGTTTCCATCGAAAATTAGTATGTTGTAAAATACTAAAGTTTATCGGCTGACTCAAATGGGTTAAGAGTAGTATATTGTAGAGAAAGATTTCCCTGCTATGAGATTGGTAATTCAAAGAGGGCAGAACTCCCAGGAATGAATCAAGGAGGCATGGTTTTATACCATCTGTTCTATCTTTTGGGGGTCTTATACTATGGCAATGGGTTTGTTGTTGAAAAATACTGCCTTCTCTCAACAAAAGATAAAATGGCTTCAACTATTGAACAGACCTAAAGTTTATGGGGAAGGTCGGTTGGGAAAAAGAAAAAGAAAACACATGTATGTTCCTACTTTACATCAGTATCTATGTATAGTAATCTAAACTATTGTTTCCCCTTTCCTGATATTCTAATTCACTGTCAGTTACTATGTCAATATGGGATTCGAAATGCTCATAACAATAGTAGTTAGTGCACTTCTTACATTTGGTAATGGGTTTGTAATAGCAATTCACAATACCACAAAGCCCTTCTTTCCGAGATCTACGGGTCCATTCATTTATTATCTCTTCTTCAGTCATTCCCATTTTAAGCCCTATTTAGCAGCCTGGATAAATACTTAAAATCAAACTGACTTCCTTTTGAATGTTTTCAGTTGACTTAGGGTTGGTCATCACTTCAAATCGTCATATCTACCATATCTCAACATACCACCACTTTTATCACTCTTTAACCGGTCTTTCAATGCTGTGTCATATTCTATCTTGTCCCTGAGTTCCTTCTCCTTCTGCTGTAACTCTTTTTGGTAGTAGTCTCGAACCTCTGTTAATACTTCGATCCTTTTCTTCTTTTTTTGAATTGCTTCAATCTTATTTAATGCTATTTCTAGTGTAGTACGATCGGGCTCACCTTTGCTATATTTTTTTGAATCTATTAATTTTCTGAGCTCTTGGCATATATCTAATTTAATCGATCTCTTTGATGAATACTTTTTGTCAATCATTGCTATTCCTCTACCCTTGGCCTATTCTTTCGAAATTCATCTAATATCTGGTTAAGAAGATCATTTGTTTCTGAAAGCTCATAAAATATCTTAGTCCTTAATGTGTCATCAAGTTTACCTATGCTATCCTTAACCTCTTGTAAACCATCACAAAAAATTTGGGCTACTTTTTCTTCGTCTGTCATTTTATTCCTAACCCCTTATTCTGAATCAACCAAGTATTTCGTGGTTTCAGAATAACTTTGGGTAATGAGAATAGGCAACATATTTCCATGGAAATAAAAACAATTCCCTGAGCACAGACAGAAACCATAAGAGAACTGAATGCTCAACAGGTTATCCCTGCGTTAAGGACAGCTGGAAAGAATGGTAATGGGAATCTGAATAAGGAAGTGTTTCTGTAAGTCAGCTCAAAATTTGGAAACATTGATCTATTGATGTGTGGTTAAGGAGATGCTAATTCTATTATCAAACCTTCACTCCATCCATACTTTGCATCCATCAGCTTAGAAACTATAGCAGCGAGTTCAGGATCCTTGTCCTGATCAACCAATCGAGCGGTACCTTCAAATGTATTATTATTGCCTACAGCAAAAGATATTTTTGGATTGCGAATAATATTCTGAACCCAATGTGCTTGTTCATGACGTTCTGATATTCCGTAATACTTACTACCGTACTTAACAAACTAGATTTCGATTTTATGTTGCTTTCCTGATCTCCATCCCATCGTGCTCAAGTACAAGAATTGGGATGTTTTCAAACCTAAGAATCTAACACTCTTGCCAGTGCTTGGTATCCATAATACTTTTTTTCAATTCTCATCTCATCTCATTTGTCTTTTAATTTTCCTGTCTATCTCCTGCCACTGCTGCAAGCTCCGCTGCCACAGGATCCGCACTCTGCGCAATGAGAAATGACAAACCCGCATCGGGTAGAAACTCTTCCATTCTTTCTGTAAGTTCTATTTTTGCTTTATCTGTAAGAGTTGAGTTACCGCCAGAAAGATCTTTTACTGCATCAATGTACTCCAACAGGTATCTCTCCTGTGAATCAAGTAGGTCTAATGATCCGGGTTGACCGTGACCTGGATATATTGTAGTAATATTGGCAAGTAAACCTCTGGCTCTATCAAGGTTCTTCAACCAGTCTTGAATATGGTCATCTGCTATGTACGGGTGATGTCCATTAAAGATAAGATCACCCACAAATGCGACTCTAGGTCCGTTTTCTAAAATCCATATGGAATTTGCATCTGAGTCTCCACCGGGGCCAAAATCGTGGATTCTATATGTCAATCCATCAAAAGTAAATGCCTCTTGATCTCTTACATTTTGGTTAGGATAGCTCCATTTACTTATCCATTCCTCCTTAAAAACAGGTGTCCACTGAGCGTGTTTTGCTTCTTCTGTAGCATTCATTATACTTTCAACTGATTCTAATGATATAATGGGGACGTCTGCCGGGGATGATGATCCTAGTACCAGATATGTTACGCCAGCAACATGATCAGGATGTGGATGAGTTAAGAGTACTGCAAGAAGGGGCTTATTAATAGTGTCCAGTCTGGCCTTTAGGGCCTTACTTTCACTAACCGTAAGAGCGGAATCAATGGCTATTACGCCGTTGGCAGTTTCAATAAGATATCCATTAACAAAAATACCTGCTTCTCCAGACATATGAGTATGAACCTTCGGAAATGAATCTGGACTAAAGTCTTCTCCTGAAGGAGCTGGACTATTGGTTGATAGCGTAATATTACTTACAACTATACTTTCATTCTCTGGCGTTTCACCAGCGACTAAAGATTGATCAGATACTAATTGTACAACTGTTAGCAACAACAAAAGAGAGAGTAATGAAACAGATGTATAATAATGGCGTTTATTGTACGGCTCTTGGTATAATGACATATTCATATCAGTGACTCCATAGTGCAATAGTCACTATTACCACTTTGATCCGGTTCCCCCAATATTTCCTGCAGCTATCTCTCTTACAAAGCCTTTTTTCTCTGGGACACTTTTATACATCCAGTTCTCAAATTCCTTGTCAGAGGTACTCTTTCTAACCTCCATTATAGACCTGGCATCGTCACCAACTCTTACCTCATGCTCTTTTGAAGTTATAGCATCTAAGATAGCTTTTGCAACTAGTTTGGGATGAGAACTGTTGTCCATCAACACTCCAAATCCTTTCATTGTCCTTTCAATTAAATCCATATACGGAGATTCAAAATTCGACGTATAATGGGCAGTTCGTGAGTTCTCTACGAAGTTTGTCTTTATGACGCCAGGTTCTATTATAGCAATATTGATACCGAACTCATTTAGCTCATATCTTATCGATTCAGATAAGCCTTCTAATGCGAACTTTGTAGCAGCATATGCTGAGCTTAGAGGCATCCCAACCCTCCCCACACCAGAGCTCACATTTACAATAGTTCCTTTTCTCTGCTGGCTCATTATAGGTAATACTTCTTTTGTAAGTCTTACAACACCGAAGAAATTAGTTTCGAACTGTTCGTTAACCTGATCGAGAGTCACTTCTTCTATGGGAGAGAACAGTCCATAACCAGCATTATTCACCAATACATCTATTCTTCCTTTTTCTTCAATTATCTTGCTAATTGCATCTTCTATGGATATATCACTATTAACATCGAGTTGAACAACTTGTAATGGTAGATTCTCCCTATTTGCTATCTCTGTTATAGTTCCAGACTTCCCTAGGTTACGCATAGAAGCGTAGGTAATGAAGTCACTCTTTGATAACAATAGTGATGTTTCAAATCCTATGCCTCTTGAGCTCCCCGTAACAAGTGCAACTTTTTCTACTTGCATACCTATATTAACTATAATATGTAAAGTATTTAAATTGGTAAGTGATGGATGGTTAGTAGGTGAAGTATTGGTAAGTTGCATACTGGAGATATCATGTACAGTATGGATGGGATGAAAAGATGCCCCCTCGATAATACCTTCAACCTCATTGGAAAGAGGTTTACTGTGCTTATACTACGCAATATGATGAGCAATCAGACTAGGTTCAATCAATTTATTGAATCCATAGAGGGGATAAATCCGAAGACACTCTCTACAAGGCTCAAGGAGATGGAAAAAAGCGGATTGATACACAGAAAGATCTATCATGAAACGCCAATTAGGATAGAATACAATCTAACAGAAAAAGGTGAACACCTCAAATCTATTCTTGACCAGATGGCAATGTTCTCCTTGCAGTTCTGTGTCAAGGATGTCTTCAAGGATGGGAAGCCTAGACCATACAAAGAGATCTCCAAAATAACATCAATATCATAGTATTCAACATCAGCCTAATTCTGCCTGATACTGAGTCCATATTTGGAATACTCTTTCAGATGATTCAAAACACAGACCGTGGTTATGGAATCTAGAAACTTTAGATATAGCATACGCAGGAACCGCATCTTCAACTAGATTTAGGGGATTCACCGAAAATACCTATAATATTATAGAGATCTCCGATAGCGGGAAAGTAAACATTGATATAAAAATAGTAGGCGGAAGAAGATTGCCTCTTGTAGATATACTAAAAAAGCATATTAGGAATGGGATTGACTAAGGTAAATAAGAAATACTATGAATGAGAAGGCCGGAACTAATATCGCTTAAACTAAAGGCTAATGATTTCATCGGAATACATACCTGAGGATCAACTAGAACGTTTTGAAAATATAGAGAAAACCATTGAGTTAGCTTACAATAGAGTGGTTGAATCACTAACAGAAAAAAGTGTCCTGCCATACACGCCAAACATCTATCCAGTTCCTTTTATGATCGCAAAGACGTATACGATTCATGCAACTGTAGTAAGAGTATTATTTTATAGTATTGTATATCCAGATAAAAGTAATTTTGAAAGGCTTGCAATATACCCCACTCTGACTCTCATTGAAAGGTTGCCTGATGATCTGGTTGGAACAATAGGCCATGAAATAGCTCATATAATAGCGTTAAAAGGAAAGGTAAACATATCGAAGTCAGACATTTACTCGGTTCTAAGAAACAGAGAGGATAATGCCAAGATGAAAGAGAAAAAGGCGGAAGCTGCTTATATGTACTTTAATGAACCCATATTATCCATGATAATTAAATGGGATCGCGTTAGTATGCAGAAAGAAATAGAAGAAATTGTATTAAAGGATGTACAGCTGATAAGCCAACAGCATTTTGATAGAATTGTATTTCAGGAAAACCTGAATCATTTTCATGCTTTTATTAAATCAAAATTATCTGAATCTAAGTGAAGAATATAATATTGTCCATAACATCTTCAATCTATCTTTATGTAACCGTTTGTGACGCAATTTACAAGCGTGCCCTCGAAGCTGGAGCTACATCTTTGATGGAACCAAAAGACTTATTCTAGACAAAGTCCATTATATTTACAGATACTAGATAATTAACTAGGTTTAATTACATATAAAAGTTAAAGAATCATATTATATAATGTATTATATCATCTCTGACCCTAAAATAAAGGGTCAAGACCCGGATTACTTCCATTTAGTTAAAAGAATGAATTAACAATATAGCAAGGTAATTAGTTCATACAAATTTGATACTATTTCCATATACTATCTGAAGCTCTTGGCCTTAGCCTATTAACTACTAATTCCGCGTGCTTTTTGAAATCCTCAATCTTTTTATCATCATAGCCCTTTTCCATCTTCAATCGTTCTTCTAATAACTTTTCTAAAATATGGATAGCTTCGAATGAATCTTCTGGATCGATATTATAAGCTCTTTCAAATGCTGAAAGTATTGGTTCGAGTTGAAAGAATAAAGCATCTCGAATTTTGTCATGTTCAATAGGTCTAGTCATTATAGTTTCACATCTTATACTTAGATAAAAAGGAATGGTATTCATTATTATATACAGGAATAGAAGTATACATACCGTT
>OCZV010000506.1_pt1 | contig 14065 bp, 14 predicted proteins | sample 1539051 | NCBI WGS metagenome assembly OCZV01 (sample SAMEA3113581, study PRJEB22503) | soil metagenome
GAGAGTTCTACATCTTCCTTAAATCAGGATATTCCTAAGTCAGCCTGGATAACACTTGCGATCCTAGGTTCTACAATTCTTATTGCCATGTATGGAGAAACTATGCTGTTACCTGCTATTCCTGATATTATAAGGGATTTTGACATTTCCTACAGTGCTTCTTCATGGATTTTGTCAGCGTACCTAATCTCGGGTGCTGTAGCCACTCCAATTTTCGGAAAGTTATCTGATATCTACGGAAGAAAAAAAATGGTAATGATAATACTAATCATATACATAGTTGGCATTTTTTCGGGCGGTATCTCGTCTGATATCACATTTTTGGTTATATCAAGAGTAATACAAGGTATTGGTATCTCTATGTTCCCCATAGCCTTTGGCATTATAAGAGATCAGTTGCCAAAGGATAAACTCTCAGTAGGTGTAGGAATATTTAGCTCTATGTTTGCAGCTGGATCAGTTGTAGGTTTAGGATTAGGTGCAAGCATAATTGAGAATTTTGGATGGCGTGCTACATTCTTTTCAATAGTACCTGTTGCCATTGGATTATGGTTTGTAATTAGGAGATTTATCCGTGACAGTCCAATATCATATTTATCAGAAACTAGCGCTAGCGAGACGAAGGAAGAGAAGGCCGTAGCCAATTATTCTGATAACAAGATAGCGAAAGATAACAAGAACAGTGGTAGTACCAATAGTTTAGATATTAAAGGAACAATAACTCTTGCGATTACAATAACTTCATTCTTGCTTATATTCTCATATTCGGAGACAGGTAATCTTATCGATTCGCCACTGATAATAGTATTGTTGTCTGTGGGAACTATTTCGTTATTTCTATTCATCATAATAGAAAGGAGATCACAATCACCTCTGGTCAATTTACAATTATTAACAAATAAAACGATTATATCCGCAAATATCCTTCTAGTCATAACTTTTCTTACAATGTTTACACTCTTTCAAACTATACCTGTGTTAGTTAGAAGTCCTCAGCCACTGGGTTTTGAAGGGGATGCTACAGCTGCTGCCAGTATTCAGCTTCCATTTATGGTTGTATTTTTGTTATTTGCACCTTCATCTGGATTCATAATTTCTAAACTAGGAAATATAAGACCAACCATTCTTGGTAGCGTGATAAGTATGATAGGGCTTTTTAGTATGTTTCTATTCCATTCAACAGAATTTTTAGTATCAGCCAATCTTGCTATAATCGCTGCCGGTTTATCTCTGGCCCAAGTTGGGGGCTTTAATATCGTTTTGGAAACTACCCCGCGGCAATTTAGTGGGATATCTCTTGGAATGACTGTCCTTTTTAATCTGGTTGGAGGTTCAATAGGACCTGCTATTGCAGGAATCTATATGCAAACACATCAAGCGATTGTGAAAGGTGTGGGGGGTTCATTTCCTTCTCCTGATTCCTACAACCTGATATTTCTTAGCCTAGCTTTCGCTTCACTTATACCCGTGGTATTGGCAGTTTTTATAAGGCAAAGACTAACGGCAAAACCATTGCCCACACCACTTGAGGGTTCATCAGGTAAAAAAGATACAAGAGAAAGGTAAAAGATCAGAGTATTTGAACATACTATCTCCGATCAAGGGTCTTTTTCCAATTTCAATAGATCAAAAGAGAATTTAGGCATCACTAAATTTCATCATCAATTACAATTCTAACTTGTTTACCTTTAAGTTGTTTAGCATCTTTGTGAAACTCCTTTGGTATCCATATAATTAGATTATTACCCTGGGTGCTAATTCTACCAACAAACTTCATCGAAGTCATATTGGATATTAACCACACTTTCTTTTAAATATAGTGTGCTATAGTAAAGTATATATTAATAGCGGACTATAGTATACCATATACTATATGAAAGAAGCACTTAACAAGTTATATAATATATTAGATTCAGTTATCTCTAACTTAGAACCGAATTTTGAGTACCCTCAAGAAGTAATAGGAAAAGAAGGATATGCCGCATCATGTCCAGGCAATACTGCTCTTATTGCTAACAGTAATGAAAATATTTTTCAGGAAATCTACGACCACGAAAGTGTTAAAACTGTTTTAAACATGGCTTTGAGGTCTGAGAAACCCGTACATATTCTGTTAACTTCTCCTCCCGGCATGGCTAAAACACAATTCTTGCTAGCTATCAGAAACATGTTCAATAATCAAAGCTGCTTTGTAATAGGGAGCAATTCGACCAAGAAAGGGATTATTGATGCGCTATTTGAAAAACGACCGCAAATTCTCCTCATAGATGAACTTGAAACAATGAGCTATGACACTCAAGAATCTCTCCTTAGCCTAATGGAAACTGGCATCATATCAGAAACTAAAAAAACGTGTAGTAGGGAAATGCAGCTGGAAGATATCAAAGTATTTGCAACTTCTAATGATACCAAAGGTTTGTGTAACCCATTGTTGTCTAGGTTTATTGTGGTAAATATTCCTCAGTATACTGATGAGGAATTCAAGGAAATTGCATTTCAAAGGTTGACAAATAAGGAGGGAGTTTCAGAACAGGTTGCCAAAGACATTGCAAATCAAGTAATACAAAGGCTAAGCAGAAGAGATTTGCGCGACTGCATTAAGGTCGCTAGAATCGCCAAGACTTCTAAAGAGATATTGTCGATAATTGATGTCATGAAATAACAACAAGTCTCAGAAATACCCTACTTTTACTGAGGATAATGCTGGTGACAAGGACATAAGTAATCATTGTAGTTATCTATTTGTTAAAAGACAAAACCAAGAAATAACGCACTGTTTATATAAACCTCAAGCATGGTAACTAACCTAAAGCCAGACGAAATATACAGGTTTATCATCAGCGATTTCGAGGGCGCTTGGGATTCGCTTGCCTCTAATCCGAAACAAAATGTTGGCCGCGGCAATTTCATGTTTGCTCGTCAAGCTATGAGTCTTCTAGAGTTTGCAGCAAGACTATACGGTAACAACACAAACATACATAGCAAGTTCTCAAATGACTTAGAGAATATCGATCAAAAATATTTTATGTCGCTTCCATCTCCCTGCGTACTAAATACTGATTTTGTCTTACCACATACCGGAGATTCAAGTGGTAGAATATTATTATGGGCTCTATTCGATCTTATAAGACACGGCCTTGCACATCAATATCAGCAAATAGTGGTTGCTCTTAATGATTTAAAAATTTTTTATGTTTCCTTCCCGATTGGGGCTGAATATAATAAGCATCTAAGTGTGTCAAAATGTTCCAGACTATCAAATCATCTAGCATTCAGTATCGATAATGATGGGGACCTGAAGGTAAGTGTTTATCCGGACACTTTATATTTAGATATCAAATATGCCATAGAATCTTCTGGTTTACTTAAGCAAGGACTTTCATTTCCATATTTATCCAGACCAATAGTTCGGCGTCTAAGTTTGCCCAGAAGTAATGGAATTAAATTCTATGATTTTGACTTAAAATCGCTTGAAAAATGTCTAGTTGCAGGCAATCATATGAAGCTATGAAATAACGCTGTCTTATTCATTAGGAGTTATTTATACTAGTTTCCTGCCAGATTCATATTTTTCTTTCTATTCAGTTTTAGGATTCTTCGGCTTCCCTTCATCTGGATTGCACAAGAGCAAGCCCTAGAGGATACTTCCTCTCCAACAGATGCGACTAGTCTACTGTTCACCTGTTTAAAATCATCAGATATCCTCAGAGAAATCACATCCAGAACCCTTACACTAATGCGAAATCCCCTTTTCTGAATCATCTCAGCATTTTGTCTAGAGGAAATGTACAGGCACTATTAGTCCGATGCGTTCCAGGTCAATGGTGATGTGAAGCGATAAGAATCCCTCGGTTCGTCAAGTGATTTCTATTAACATTGAGCAAGTGGGTAGCTCTGAGTCACTCACATTTATATAACTTCTAACCCTATAGCTTACTATGGGTAAATCAAACTACGTGTGTACAATTTGCAAAAAAGACTTTAGCCGAAAGTCAAATGCAAATCGGCATGATTTAAGTCAGCATCAGGGACTAGCAGAAATAATTAGGGTCGGGGACCACAAACTTCGAGAAAAGGGTATTTTTAACAAAGAAAATTCCAATAGCAACACATTTCTCTATGATGATACGAAAAAAGCTCGGTTATTTGACGTACTTGAAAAATTGGCCCCAAAATTTGAGGAGATGGAAAAGGCTCTTTCATACTCTAATTCGAAAGGTAAACAAGAAATTTGGGCACAGGCCATTATGCATGCCATTTCCTCACCAGATCCAATTCGCAGTATGACCCGATCGGTAGACTCCATACGAAAGGGTAGATGTGTTCCAATGATGTTAGATTGCGTAGCCTCGTCACTACGGGTCAGTCGTGCTAATGCTGAAGAAATTCTCAAGAATATGTTATAGGCGTATTTACAATAAAGAATATTTGAATGTCGATGCTAAAGTACAATTATCCTAGGACAAATTTTATGAACTTTGTAAGCAATTTTCTTTCAAATTTGTGTTTTGGGTTCTATGTACGGTGCTGAATTAAGCGAGAGGTAGAAATGGTGATCTTTAGGTCATTAGTGTTAGTTGTGCCTGCCTGTCTTCCTTCTAGATCATAAAATGGCCTATTATTAACTCCGTCTGATATGATATAAAGAATATTTGGTTTAGAATATAAAAGGTGAGACACTGAAGTATTGCCTTATTCTATGTATTCAGCGTGCATTCCTAGCCGCAAATCGAGTTCCAGTTACACCGGCTGCTATTATCTGTATGCCTACTATTAATAGTGCTATTGCTAACAAGAAGCTTACAAGCTCCGCTCCAATAACAGGCGCTGCCATTATCATTAAGGATAGTCCAATCTCTATCACACCTGCTGCAATACCAAATATCCTTGACCATTTGCCTGTTGTCTTATCCGTTGCACCGTGATATACTCTTGCAATACCATCAAATAAGAGTCCTATTGCAAGTAAAATAATCAGAAACACTCCAACAACGCCAGGGAGTGCCATAACTAAAATAGATATTATAAGAACCAGGATTCCAAGACCGATAGTACCCCATCGCGACTTGCCGGGAGCAACTATACCTTGTAATATTCTCTCAATTCCAACCACAAACAAAACTATACCAATTATAAGCACAATAGTGACGAATGTTAAAACCGGATAAGCAAGAACGTAAATTGAAAGTACGAGAGCTATTATTCCTAAGCCTATCTGCGCGGCACGCATCCAACCAGGAGATTTTGTTTCTGACATCGTCATATTATGGAATATACTACCTGAGTGAATGTTTATAATGGTCAGCAGTCAATAAACTTGACTAATCGCATAGCGGAAACTGTACAGATACGATTCACGGGCTGAGAAAGCTGGAGCTAGCATCTGTGTCAGGCTTTCGCATTCAGAGAGTGGGAGAGACACTCACACATGTATTTCATAGAAATATGATATGTTAAGGATAAGTCGTAATCAATCGTAATAGCATTACTTCGTTATATTGCAAATTCTCCCCTTTTTTTAGTTGTTAGATCTACAGCCAAAGGTACATCTATAACAAATATTTTTCCTCCAATTTTGTCTCCTATTTTATCTGCTAAAACGTCGACTAAACTCTCTACTTGTTCATCTTTTACAACAACTTCTACTTTTAACCTTGGGATAAATTCTGGTTTATAATGCATAGTACCTCTGCCGATAGCAACTTCTTCTGCCTTTATTTTTCCTCTTCCCTCTATTCTATTATAGCTCATCCCTCCCGTATTGGCATCTTTTAATATATCGCTAACATCGTGCAATCTCCTGTCAGGTATAATTATTTCTAGTTTTTTCATATTAACATGAAACCTTTACTCAATATATTAGTTTTAGAACCATAATGAAAAATGCCTTGCATACAATATGATCATAGTTATTATCTCTTTTTCCTCGCAATTTTCAATGTAGATGATCCATTTATCAGGCCAACTTGGTCGCCATTGTACCATTCTTATTTTTCCAACATGACAAAAGCTCTGCTATAATTTCTCTTGATCACCACGTCTATGTATAGACATGTAAATAACACTATGGTAAGAATTGTTAGACGAAACTTCGCCGCCTATGCATAGACATGTTAATAAAATTTATGATTAATTACTTTGGAACATAGTTTGGGTCAGAAAACCAGTGAACATTACCAATAAACCTAAAAGGGTGTCTACGCACAAACACAGAATTTTTTCGGACCAAGCCTATGTGGAAATTGTAATTACATGAAAAAAGCATATAACACAACCTTAATAAATTATAAGCCATAAAGATCTTCGTAGAAGATATTTCTGAAATCATAACTATTAGAATATTTTGAAATATATTATAATTTATTTAATTATAGCTTAAGCCCATAAAAATTCCACATGACAAACATGAGTTTTAAATTGCAGTTTCTGGCAATAGGGATATCAATTGCAGCAATGGCCATTGTCCCATCGATAGTAAACAGCGCATTAGCTCAACCGCAATCTGGAGGAGCAGCAAATAGTATAATTATTTCTAGCTCTGGAAAAAACTACAAATGCGCCAGTACTCCACAAACGCCTCCTACGTTGGGTATTCATGTTAGTGCTGTCAAACAAGGTGGCACTCTGAAAGGCCAATGGCATATTATTGGCTCAGAATTTGGTGAGAAAAAAGGAACAATAACAGGAGGGACTTTGGATAAAACAAAATATGATTTGAAAGGCAGAGAATCAATAGATACTCTGTGTAGTGGTAAGACTCCAAAGGACATTACAATATCAGGAAATTGTGGTGCCGGTCAGCAAATAAACCTTAGAATAACGGCTGGTTCCAACGAAGTATTTAATGGCCGTGCTCATTGCTCAGAATTGTTGCAGTAGAAAAAGGATATCCTTTTCTTTTCTTTTCTTTTCTTTTTGATTTATACTGAAATATTGAAAGATTATTTGATTTTCCAAAGAAGAATGACGTCCCACGTTCCCTTTTAAAGAAGTGAAGGCTCTACCTCCAGATGTTTCATTTCTATAGTCTTATTTTCTCCATGTTGCCCGGAAATCACAATATCATCATATATTGATGGACATATCATATTTTTGCTAGTCTCTCCAATTAGGTTGAAATGGAATAGGATAGCTCATCAGAATATATTATTGCTCTAATACAAATCCAACTAGAGTCTAAAGCCTCAGAAAAACTTAGCCAGGATGACCAAAGAGTTGAGTCTAAGGCCTTTGTAGTTCATAATCCATTTTTTACCCACCTACGCTGATAGCAGGATAATATTACCTTAAGGTCTCTTGTTTTCAATTCATATACTGTGAAAACATTACCTGCATGATTACACCCGCGACTATAAGACCCACACCTATACGGCTAACCCAGGAACGTGTGTTGCTCATTAGACTTTCCAAGTAAGCAATATTTGATCGAATATCGGTATTGTATGGTGGTATAGGTCTTCTTAATGCATTCAATAATATGACAAAACCTATAATCTCCAACATTATTGCTGAATTATTTATCCAATACACTAGATGATATTCCGATATTCTCTAAACATAAATTGTCGATAGTTTACAAAATAAAACAAGGCGATAAATGAATGAAGTACAGCATCGCCCCCCTTTATCTTGTCTATATAGATTGACGAAAACGGCTTTATTTGTTGATCATTATTTTTTCATTCAACTGCCCCCTTCTCATCCTTACCTTTCCACACAACAATAGAGGATAGATGTATGTGATAAGTCTGGCTCAGAGGAATCAGGCAAAAGCATACCAGGGATAGAGTCATGCATGTATTCCATCGTCCCCGTTTTGACTCCTCTATTGTTGCTTTAACATACAAAGCTTCTCTATACAGGATTAATAAAAGGCGGTATACCTTTTCCTTACATGGCAATAGCAAGTCGGAGGCGTTCTATTGTAAAAACACTGAGTTATCGTGCGATAGTAACAGTGATCTTGGCAGTAGTAACATTTGTATTTACAGGGAATCTATACCAAACATCGACTATTGCGATAGTATTTGGTATATTAGCGACGCTTACTTATTATCTCCACGAAAGGTTATGGAGTAAGATAAACTGGAGATGAGTATGCGTTATTGGATATCGTAGACCAAAGCACAATTGGAATGATTAAACGATTTTGGTATTACGTGATTCGAGCACCCTGGGATTTGACTATTTACTAATCAAGACTCAAACCTCTTCTTGGTTCTTTCTATCGATGGACGTGATACCGAATCTATTGAGTATTTGTCCTAATTCTTCTGAAGCTGTTATCATTGCATCGTGTCCCTTCATTAATTCATAATACTCCCAACCTAAATGTAACTCCGCATTTTGAGCCTTAAATTGAGACATCCCAAATTCACTACAGCAAATGTAACTTTAAAGGAAAATACAAAGGTAAGTCTAGACGCTTGATTTATGGACCAGCAATTTCCTCAATTTAGACACAAAAAGGATGCTAGGATGATATCAGGGATCTTTTTCTTTCCGATGATCCATTTAATAATTTAAATCAATATCCTGCTGCCGCTGACTTATTTACTTTTATTCACTTTGATTTTATACATTTTAGCATCTGATTCGATTTCTGACTTAGTTTTCTGTAACAGCTTAAATGCTGAGTTCAATAACACTCTTGTTCTTTTTGCTGCTTCGTCCTTTTCCTTGTCTGTAGTTTTATCAGAGTATTCCCAATATGATTTGCACATTGCGAGTACTGCTGCTTTGTAAACTACAGACAATGCTACAAGAGAAATGTACTCATTTGGACTATCCTTTTGTAGGATTTGGCTGAGCTTATCAGCTATCTTCACGGTTCTGGCAACAAATGCTTTATCTTCAGAAGGAATATCCTCTTTTTTTCGTTTCAAGTGACCTCTTCTTCTCTATCTCTATATATTGTTATGTGTTTTTGAAGATCAAGAATAAGACTAATTCCAAAAAGGAAGTCCAATATGAAATCTATTCGTTCGGTCTTAGGTTTGTGCCTGCAGCTGGATTATGTATAACGTATTACTGAGAATGCAGACACAGCAAATACCTTAATTACGCATAATACTAATGAATATTGAGTATTTTGCAAAATAGCAACAAATGTAAGAACTGTAACCAAACAATCCATCCTAACTATGTAGGATATCACAAATGTGGATATGCGAATTGTCCTGTTTGTAAAACAGCAGTCACAAATTCGGGATACTGGCATCACCTCAAATCACATCCTGGCCACGAGAATGATAACCCTCCTCCACCTAGGGCGAATCCAAATTTCAATACCAGGAGAAGGTAAGCATTAAATTTAAACCACCTCTACTGCATCGGGTTTGTTTATTACACCTTTCATGAAGGGAAGACTAAATTTTTCTTCTTCTTTTAATCTCTTCATCCTCTGCTAAATTTTCTACGAGAGCATTTTCATATGTTTCAGCTTCCTCTGTTTCAGTTTGATCGGGAACATTAAACTTCTTGTTTTTCCTTACAACCCTTGTTGAGGCAGTGTCTTCATTCTCATTACTCACGTTATATCAGTCGTAGTGAACATTATAGTAAAAAGCAGTTTCATTAGCCTATCAATCACCAACATGTAGGCTATGAGTATCAATATTTAGAAGATAGACACACAAATATCTTGGCTCTATAGGAATTGCTCTATCTCAAATACCAATAATCCTACTGGACTCGTTGTCTGCGTATAAGAAAGCATAATTTGACGCCGTTACCATCATCATAATCGACAGTAAGTCAATGGCCTAACCATAACCTGTACTACCGATGTGAGTTGTGCTGTATGATTTTACTACTTTTCCTTTCTCAATATAATTAGGGACTTCATTTACATATTGCAAATACATGGGGGAGCCCTTCCGAGATCCGTTTATCAATGCTCAATAAGAATTCAATCTACGTTTAGTTTGCTGAACGATTGACATAGAAAGTTTACGGGAATTTCATCCCAATATATTTCCTTAGCATCCATACCATGCTGATTTATGAAATGGTCTGCGCCATTTTTCAGAAGTTCTTTCCTAGTATTTCCTCTTACTACAAAATCACAATCAAGGCCAGTTTCGCGGCAAGCCAAGACAAACATTGGTTCCACCACATCGTCTTTGACGATGTATTTCTTAAATCTTTTGTGTTCTTTAATTTATGGGGCCATTAAAATTATCAATAAAATGGAAAAGATAGTCCTAGTAACGTTCGTCCAATATTTTATGGAGCACTAACAAGAATTGAATTTTTTATTTGCATTTGTTCCTGTTTGCCTTTATTAGCTAAATGGGCATACATTAAGGCCCGAATACATAATGAGATTACTCTGCTGTCATCTTAATATTTTCCAGAGACTATAATTTAGATTTGTCATTCTTTTCCAAATCATTAATCCGTTGTAGGAATTCATATTTCCATCCTTCTGGCAAGGCCCCTATTTTTATTGCCCGTTTCATGATTTCGATGTCTCCATGATCTCGATTGTACATGCGGACGATATCTATGACCGTGATATTATTTTTATCCTTGCTGATAATATTTATCTTATCACCTTTTACGACCTCGCCCTCTTCCAACACCTTACAGTAAATTCCTGGCCGACCACTTGCCATGAAACGTCTGACGATATCCATGCGTCCAAACCTAACACCTAGCTTGTAGCATGGCATACGAGGCTGAGTAACCATCAGTTTAGCAGAACCGACCTGAAGAGTATCACCTATATTGACGTTATCTTCTAACAGGCCCTGTGTGGTGAAGTTTTCACCAAACATTCCCCATGGCAAGTTCATCGAAGGCAGTTCCCCCCTCCAATAATCATAGTGCTCAGCGGCATATGAATACACAGCCTTGTCCACACCCCCGTGAACAGTCAAGTCCGCTTGCCTATCTCCATCAAGATTGAGTCGCCTAATCATAACATGTCCATCTGTAGGCTCTTTGAAGATTCCTGTTGTTACAACTTGACCGTTAAAAACAACTCTGCGAGGCAGTCCTACGTTAAGTGAGACAATCTTCGCCATATTTTAGCATGAATACAAGAGCGATATAATTTTGTCTCATTTCTAACATGTACCCTTCAATTTACAATACAAAAATTGGTTGTTAGCACTTAAGTGTTGATATGTTGCTGTATTGAGAAAATTGCCAAATCGGAGTCCAAAAACACTGGCCTTGGGTAAATCTTCACGTAAGAAATATAGATAACAAGAATTACGGAGTCGGTTAGCAGTAGTACTAATAACAATAAACTTGATAGCAATAGAAGATAAGCAAGCGCAGGAATTAGACATACGTTAATAACGTATACAATGCAGTACAAAAGAGTGATATCCCGCGGTGTCTAAAGAGGAAAAAAGAGTTTTTTCTAGGGATGCTGTGGAAACTTCTCAAGAATTACACGAATCAGAATTCGGAGCCCACTTCCTTGTAGTATATCCTGATTTAGTCACATTCAGAGAAACGTATTCACAATATGTTAAAGAGGCTATGAAAGATAATGAAATTGTTATTATACTGCCATTTTATGAAACCGCGAATGATGTTAGACGGATAATGTCAGAGGACGGTCTAGGTATTAGTGTAAGGAGATATGAAAAAGAACAGTCACTTTTAATCATGGATTCGCTGAAGGCCTATTTTGGTCTGAAATTTGGTTTGATTCCATTTTTAAATCAAACAGTAGAATACGCCAAGAAATCAGGTAAAGACGGCGTAACGGTGATAGGAGATATGGGCTCATTTTTCTACTCTCAAAATGCTAATAGTAACCTTCTTCAGTATGAAATGACATTGCCTGAAGTGTTTGAAGATATGAACTTGAAGGGATTTTGTTTTTACCATAGGAGGGATTTTAATGGAAGGCTCACTGAACAAGAGAAGAAGACACTCCTTGACCATCATGGCAAAACCAAATATCTATTACCCTCTCTGATTGGCAGTTAAATTTATCCTCAAAGTACAGCGGGATTTCTAGCGAAGTTGCGCTACCCTATCTATTAGATTGAAATATTTCATTTAAATTAGTTTGTGATCCACCAGGCTGTGGTCCTCCACCAATTACATATATCTTATCATAAATCGAAACGGATGTTAGTCCATGTCGAGGTGTTGGCATTGGCTGTTCCGATGCCCAAGTATTAGTCTTCGGATCGAATCTTTCGTTGTTATTAAATGTCCTGCTTAATTCTTCTCCACCAAATGCATAGATGGTTCCATTAACCGATGCAGATGCCAACCCACCCCTCTTAGAAGGCATAGGTTGCAACTTGGTCCATTCATCTTTAACAGGATCATAAACTTCATTGACGTCCACATTAGCCACCATACCAGCAGTTCTTCCTCCAATGACGTACAATTTTCCATCTACTACTGCAGATGCCAGATGTTCTCTTGGAGTTGGCATTGGTGCTCTTTCCGTCCACGTACTAGTCTTTGGATTATAGGCCATATTGGTATTAGATGTTCCTAATGCGTCGACTCCTCCTACTGCATACAACACTCCGTTAATGAAATTAGCAGTCAGTGCCCCTCGAGCGTTTGGCAAATTTGCCCCCTCTGTCCATTTATTGGCAAGAGGATCATAAATGAATAATTTATTTGATAGAGAGTCTCTGCTTAGATAACCCCCTCCTACTACATAGAGCTTGTCACCATAAGACGCCGCCGCAGTATGATCCAATGGTTGTGGCAAAGAAGCAGCATTGGTCCATTTATCTGCAATTGGATCATATACTTCAACCGATGTAGTAGCCTGACCAGTTCCATCAAATCCTCCAATAACATAGATCTTTCCATTCAAAGTAGCACCAGCAATCTCCGATCTCGGAGTAGGCAGAGGCGCCCCAGTAGCCCAAGATGATTGAGAAATGTTATTGTTACTGGTGCTGTTATCCATAAGTCGGTTTCCGTCCTGAGCATATGTATTGATATCATAATCCGTGAAGGTTATTGTCACGAAAGAAGAAAAGTAAAAGAATCCTAGCATACAGAAAATGATGAAGAATAGAGATCCAAGAGATACTGACGACCTCAGGTTTATGCATCTTTGTATTTTCATATCAACATTTTGTTGTATTATGAACATTCTTCAGGCATGTGTTTTTTCATCAGCCTGATTTAACTCATACTTTTCGCTTTATCATAAGCATTAGACGAATTTATATGAAATGTCAATGCCCTTTTCATGCATCAGCACATTTCTTGTGGGTCTAGTTATCGCCTGATGGATCTGCAAATGCACGTCATACTCTTGGATATACAGATGTTTTATTAACAATACCTATTCATTAGCCCCATTCAAATGCTCTTACTTAGGGGACTCCGAATTGAGAGGAGAATGGAAAATAGCCGAATAAATGAAATGAATAGATTTTGCTCTCCTACTATCAACAGCACTCTACATACTTTATAGGAAGAATAAGAAATCAGAAATCTCCAAACCCTCCTCCGTCAAAACCTCCAAAGTCACCCATTCCTCCTACGTCAGATGCATCCGCTACTTCTCCTCCACTACCAGCATCTTCACTGCCTGTCTCAGCAGCAGTCTCCGATCCTCCCTCTGTTGCTTCTCCTGCGCCGCTTTCTGCAGCCATTTGACTTTCAGTTGGATTTAACGCCATGCCCATATAGGACATCATTGAAGTAAAGAACATCACATTCATTATTCCTGAAAATAGCATCATCGGTATCCACATTCTGTTGGAATCCATAAATCCCTGCATTTGAGACGTCTCTCCGTTGTTGTACCACTGACGCAGTTGACTGGCTTTTTGCTCTAATTCTTGTTTCTTTACATCAAGGAGCCTGAGTCCAGTATTCGTTATATGTAACACAACCTTCGTTCTTCCACCTCCTAGCAAGGAAGACAAGAATGAACCTTTCTTCTCTGCACTGTTAGCTAATCTTTGCAGAACTAAACCATTCACTAATAGTTCCACTTGATGCTTATCTAGCTTTGTAGATCTGCTAATCTTTTCAATAGTATCATTACCTTGCGATACAGCATCTAAGACAATAAAGTGGCTCGGGCTTTCATTGATGTTTATATTGTTATTAG
>OCZV010000508.1_pt1 | contig 14052 bp, 10 predicted proteins | sample 1539051 | NCBI WGS metagenome assembly OCZV01 (sample SAMEA3113581, study PRJEB22503) | soil metagenome
CGACGCGTCTCACGACCGTCGTCGAGGAGGCTGCCCGCGCACACGGCGGGCGAGCCGTGAAGTGGCTTGGCGACGGGGTCATGCTTCACTTTGCCGATCCTGGCGGGGCGGTCCTGAGCAGCCTCGACCTGGTCGAGCGAACCGAGACGGTCGTCTCCGTGCCGGCGCGGGTCGGCATCAATGCCGGATCGGTGGTCGTCCAGGAGGGGGACTACTTCGGAAGGACGGTGAACATCGCCGCGAGGATCGCCGACTATGCCAGGCCGCGCGAAGTCCTGGTGAGCGAGGAGGCAAAGCGACGCGCGAAGCTCGCGGGCGTCCAGCTCGAGCTCATCGGAGACATCGGCCTCAAGGGCGTGTCGGGGCCCGTGACTCTCTACAGGGCGCGGCAGGCGTAAACGCAGACGGCCGGGCTCTTCGTTCAGAACCCCCGCCTGGTGGAGTCGAACAGGCTTGTCGAGACTGTAGCGGCATGCGGGCGGCTTTCCCGAGTCTTCGGATAGATGCCGATCGCCGGTCTATGGCCAGCGCTAACCTCGCAAGGTGCTCACAAAGGTTGTAGCGCGCCTGCTCGGTAGGAAGCACCGAACGTCGGGCATGGCTGAGCGTCACGTGACGGAGCGCGTGGCGGTCGTTGCCAAGCTCCTGCCGGGCTCCCGCGAGCGAGCGGCTCAGATCCTCGCCGAGGGCGCGCCTTACGGGCTCGCACTGGCCGGCTTTCGGCGGCACAGCGTCTTTCTCGCGGAGGACGCCGTGCTCTTCGTGTTCGAAGGCCCCGGCATCGAAGGACTTGTTCGCGACCTCGTCAACGACCCGACCCGCTCGGCCGCGTTCAGTGTCTGGGCACCGCTTCTCGAAGGGACGCCTGAGTTCGCGCGAGAAGAGTTCTACTGGGAAACCGGCCAGCCACAGTGAGTTCGGCTCTATCTTGCTGGTTGCCGTAATGAACCGCGCGCCTTCCCCTCTGATCGATCTCGGCGAGCGGAGCCCGCGCCTGACGCCAGCTGGGTCTCCATCGGCTCCGACGAGCAGGGCGAGCGCTCGACCGTCGACCCGATTCGTGAGGTCCGAGCGGGTCGCGTGCTCGTCCGCGTCACAGACCTTCGACCAAGGAAGGGTGGTCGCCGCCCGGCGTAGCGGCCTCGGTAGGGGCTGATCGAGCGACGACCGGTTCGGCGCCGACGCGCTCCGCCGCGACTGATGCGATCGATGACGTTCGCGGGCCGACCAGGTACCACGTCTCCACGTCGCCCTTGCCCTTGACCGTCACCATCCCCCGTGGCTCGCAGACGAACTCATCCTCGAGCAGCTCGCAGGTCGCCCGCGTGATCTGGATCCGACCGGGCGTCCCGTGCGCCTCCATCCGGCTGGCGGTGTTCACTGCGTCGCCCCACAGGTCGTAGAGGAACCGCTTGCGACCGATGACCCCCGCCACGACGGGGCCCGAGTTGATGCCCACCCGCAGCTCCAGGCCGAGGTGGCCGACGCCCTCCTTCGAGTCCACCGCCTCGAGCATGTCGAACGCCATCAGCGCCAGCGCGCGGGCGTGATCCGGTCGCGGATTCGGGACACCCGCCGCGACCATGTAGCAGTCGCCGATCGTCTTGATCTTCTCGAGCCCGTGGCGCTCGGCCAGCGTGTCGAAGTGGCCGAAGAGGTCGTCCAGCATGCCGACGACCTCGGCAGGGGGCAGATGCTCGGCGCGTGGCGTGAAGTCGACGACGTCCGCGAAGAGGATGGACGCGGTCGGGAAATGGTCGGCGATGGTCTGTGGCCGCGACTTCAACCGCTCGGCGATCGAGTGCGGCAGGATGTCGAGGAGCAGGTTCTCGGTCCGCTCCTGGGCACTCCGCAGCGCCACCAGCGCGTCGTGCCGCTGTTGCGCAAAGAGCGCCAGTAGCGTGAAGACGATCGTGCCGGCAGCGATGACGTTCAGGCCGAGCATCGTGCTGGTGAACCACGCCGGCAACGACGAGATGCTGCTCACGCGCTCGCCGGCGATCCCACAGGCCACGAACACAGCCACGAACGCCGCATACCAGCGGACCGACGCGCGCACCCCGCCGAAGACCAGCGCTCCCATGGGAGCGAGGATCCCCCAGAGGCCGACGCCGGCGGAGCCGACGAAGCCGCCGAGTGGGATCATCGAGAGCGTCGGCGCGAAGAGGATGGCGAGCAGGCTTACGCGGAGGAAGAAGGCGACGTCGCGCGTACGTGCGAAGACGCCGATTGCCCCGAGCAGCACCAGGGAGTACGCGAGCGGCACGTACCCGACGGGTGAGCCCAGGGCCAGGTACAGCACTCCCCATACCACCGCGATAGGGAGGATGAGCACCGAGATGAGGACGAGGAGCGCCTTGCGCTGACGCGTGTCGGGGTCGTCCGCAGGATCGGCGCCGACCTGCGCTAGCCGCTCGAGCGCCCTTTCGAGCACCGTTCGGGGCGAGGTCACTGGTCGAGGATACACACCGCCGGCCGCGATCCCCGTAGGCAAGCGGTTTCTGGGAGAGGCGGAGGGGGAGCGATTCGAACCCTTGAGGGGCCTAACGGCCCTAGCGATTGCGAGACTCTTAAAGACATGCCGATTTGCAGGTCTTTTCTCTCCTGTGCGCCCAGTCCGTGCGCCAGCCAGCCGCCAGTACGAGCTACACGAGGTCCCTTGGGATGGACGCCGTCCAGGCGCGCGCGCTGACGCGCACGCTTCCCTCGTAGGCGTCGATCGCGTTCGTCACCCGGAAGGTGTCTCGATCGCTCGTCATGACGCTGCGCGTCTCGATGCGGATTCGCCAGTCGTCTCGTTCGCGCACCAGCGTCCACTCGCTCGCCGCACGAGCTGAGAGCGGGTCGCCCTCGACGATCTCGAACGTGTCGGCGCTTTGGTCCGCCATGACGAGGCCGTCGGGCAGGCGGCCGGGACTGCCCCAGTCCTCGCGGACGACGAGCTCCGTCCGCCCAGTCGCGATGTCGCGGCGGACGAGTCGCCCGTTCGGTTCGGCGGGCAGGGGCTCGACGGCGAGCGGCACGGCGATCTCCGGCTCCTCGAACGGCGAGAGCTCCTGGTCTTCTGGTCGTGGGGCGCGCACGGGCAGTTCCAGGCGGCTCTCGGGCCCTGCGAACACGGTGAGCGCGACCGGTTCCGGCGACGGCCAGGCGTGCGGCCAGTATGTGGGCGAGACGGCAACCCGCAGGCGGTGGCCGGCGGCGAACGCGTGTGCGATCGCGTTCAGGCGGACGGTGACGTCGTAGCGCTGCCCAGGCTCGACCGGGCTGGGATGCTCGTCGCTCTCCCCGTGCGTGAGATTCAGGAGGCCGCGGCTGACGAGGAGCGACGAGCCGTCGGGAGCCACGTCGCACAAGCGGACGGCGACGAGCGCGTTCGGCCGGTCTGCGGCGAGTGCGAGCCTGACCTGAGGGAATCCGAGCACCTCGAACGGCTCGACGAGAGGCGCTGAGCTAAACGTGAGCGAGAGCCCGTCCTCGCGTCGCTGATCGGGTGGGAGCTCGCTCCCGTTGGGGGTCGCGCCCCAGGGGCACCAGGCGCCCGCCTCGAGCCCAGCCGTCTGCGACCCGACGTGACGAAGCTCGACCTCGTCCGCCGCGTCCTCCTCGATCCCGGTCCCGTTCAGCGCGTACGAGCGCTGCTCGGTCGCTGGCGAGGGCCACGAGGGTTCTGCCACCCAGCGGCCTGGCCGTTCGACGTAGAACGGCTGGGGCTCGACCCAGTCCTGCATCCAAACCCGGAGCAGCGGCTCGTCCATGACCCCCGTGTCTCGACCCTTGAGCCAATGGTCCCACCACCGCAGGCACTCCTGGAGGAAGCCGATCGACGGGCCGGGAAACGCCGACTCCGGGAATTGGTGACCCCACGGCCCGATCAGGCCTTTGCGCGGGCACGAAAGTCCCTCCAGGAGACGGAAGACCGGGTTCGTGTACCCGTCGGCCCAACCGCCGACCGCGAACACGGGGCTCTCGATCGCCGCGTAGTCCTCGCACACGGACCCGTGCTTCCAGTACTCGTCCCGACGCTGGTGCGAGAGCCATGCCTCGACGAAGGCGGGAGTTTTTTCCAGACGTTCCAGCCACATCTCGCGCCAGCGCTCGCCCACGACGTCCGGGTCGGGCGGCAGCGCATTCAGCCCCAGCATCGTCGAAGCCCACGAGAGCATGTCGCTCCCGACCACGCATCCGCCCATGTAGTGGACGTCGTCCGCGTAGCGGTCGTCGGTCGAGTAGACGCTGATGACCGCCTCGAGCTCGGGCGGCCGCCGGGCAGCGATCTGAAGCCCATTGAAGCCTCCCCACGATTTCCCGATGATCCCGACCGCGCCCGTGCACCAAGCCTGGGCGGCAAGCCAGGAGAGCACTTCGAGCGCGTCGTCCTGTTCCTGAAGGAGGTACTCGTCTAGGAGGATCCCGTCCGAGTCGCCGCTTCCGCGCTGGTCGACGCGGACTGCCGCGTACCCGTGGCCTGCGAACCACGGATGGCGTACCGAGTCGCGAACGGCGGTCGCATCGCCCTTCCGGTACGGGATGTATTCGAGGAGGGCGGGAACAGGGTCGTCCTCGGCGTCTTCCGGGAGCCAGAGGCGGGCGGCCAGCCGGCAACCGTCCGAGAGCTCGATCCACGTGTTCGGGATCTCGCGCACGCGTCGTGGAAAGTCGGTTCGGATCCGCACCGGGCGGCAGAGGCTATCGTCCGCCCGGACGCGATGAGGACGCGACTGGCGCACGCGAGGAAGGGACATGTTCTGTTCGCCGACGGCGCCGTTGTCCTCGAGCGCGACCTGCGCATCCCCGTCCGCGACGGCCTAACGCTCTCGGCCGATGTCTACCGCCCTGCAGCGACGGGGCCGGTCCCGGCGATTCTCGAGCACGTCCCGTACCGGAAAGACGACGTGGCCGCCGTGCGCGACCGGCTGCTGGGGCGCGCTCTTGCCGAGCGCGGCTTCGCGCTCGTGCGACTCGACGTGCGCGGCACCGGGCGTTCCGAGGGGATCGCGCTCGACGAGTACACGGAGGCCGAGCAGGAGGATGGGGTGGAGGCCGTGGCGTGGCTCCGTGAGCAGGGGTGGTGCACCGGCGCAGTCGGCGCGTACGGCGTTTCCTACGGCGGCTTCGCGGCGATTCAGCTCGCTGCCCGCCGTCCGCCCGGACTAGGTGCCATCGCCGCCGTCTACGCCACCGACGATCGCTACACGGACGATGTGCACTTCTACGGGGGCGCCCTGTGCGCGCTCGAGCTCGCCCACTACCCGGTCCGCATCCTGGCGATGAATGCGCTCCCTCCTGCGGCCCCGCTCGACGATCGAGGGCGGGATGCGTGGCTCGGCCGCATTGAGGCAACGCCGCCGTGGGTCCTCCGCTGGCTCGCAGTGCAGCGTGACGGCCCCTACTGGCGCACGGGCTCGCTTCGGCCGGAGTACGGGCGGATCGACTGCCCGACGCTCCTCGTCGGCGGCTGGCGTGACGGCTACGTCAACTCGGCCGTGCGGATGGCCGAGCGGCTCGAGGCGCCCTCGAGTCTCGTCGTGGGGCCCTGGCCGCACGTCCGCCCGAACATCGCGGACCTCCCGCCTACGCTGGATCTCGTCGGACTGCTTGCTGGATGGTTCGGCCGCCATCTCCGCGGGGACTCGAACGACGAGGACGGCGGAGCGCTCGTTTACGTCCAGAGCTACGACGATCCGCGGAGCATGCCCGAGCGTGTCTCGGGCACTTGGCGGCGCTTCCGCAACTGGCCCGGCCGGAACCAGCATGTGGCCCGCTTCCACCTCGACCTGGCCGGAGCTCTCGTACGCACACCGTGCCCACCCGGCGCCTTGGCCGTCGAGCACGCGCCACACGCGGGCACGCAAGCGGGGATCTGGTGCCCTCCGCCCCCGCCCCACGGCCTGCCCGGCGACCAGCGCTTCGACGAGGTGCACGCCCTAACGTTCACGTCGTCGCCTCTCGAAGACGAGTTCGTCTGCCTCGGCTTCCCGTGCGTGCGCATCCCGGTTTCCCATCCAGGTCCCACCGCGCTCCTCTCGGCGAAGCTCGCCGACGTCGCGCCGGACGGCTCCTCCCAGCTCGTGAGCCGCGGTGTGCTCAACCTGTCCCATCGCGACAGCCACACCGAGCCGAAACCGCTGCCCCCTTCCCGGTGGATCGAGGTGCGCGTCGAGCTGAACGCGACCGCCTGGCGGTTCGGGCCCGGCCACCGGCTGCGCCTCGCGCTCGCCTCGAGCGACTGGCCGACCGTGTGGCCGGCGCCGACGACTGACCTACTACGGGTACGCGCGGGCGGCCAGGCGACGCTCGAGCTTCCGCTGGAGCCCGCAGGCGAGGACGTGGAGGTCGCCGCCGCTCCACCGTCGCCGGCGGAGCCGACGGTCACGTCCGACCCAGCCGACGCGACGTGGCGGGCAGTCCGCGACGGTCTGACCCGCACGGCCGGGATCGAGTCGACGTGGGACTACGCCTACGGCGTTTCCGACACGGAGACGAGCGTGCGCGAGAGGCGCAGGTTCCTCGCCATGGCGAGCGAAACCGACCCCTTGAACGTCGTCGTCGAGGGGGAGAATTCCTTTGATCTCTCGCGCCCCGACGTGGTGGCGCGGTCGACGGCGAGTGCGCGTTTCACGAGCAGCGAGACGGAGTTCCGCTCGGAGCTCTCGCTGACGGTCGAGGCGGACGGACGTCCGTTCGCGACTCGTACCTGGGACGAGCGGGTGCCCCGGGACCTCGTCTAGGACCGCACCGCGTCGCGCTCCAGGCGGTTCGCCTCAGCAGCCCGAACCTTCTTCCAGAAGTGGCAGGCAACGAGATGCCCCGGCTCGACCTGCTCGGCCTCCGGCACCTCCTCGCGCGAGCGCTCCTCCGCGTACGGGCACCGCGGATGAAACCGGCAGCCCGCCGGCGGGTTGCGCGGGCTCGGGATCTCTCCCCGGGGGGCGGTGACGTCGTGGTCGCGACGCCGACGCGGGTCGGGCTCCGAGATCGACGAGAGGAGAGCGTAGGTGTAGGGATGGGCGGGCGCGTCGAGGACACGTCGAGTCGGACCGACCTCGAAGAGCTTCCCGAGGTACATGACTGCCAGCCGATCGGCGATGTAGTCGACGATCGCAAGGTTGTGCGTGATGACGAGGTACGTGAGTCCTAGGCGCTCCGCGAGGTCGCGCATGAGGTTCAGGATCTTGGCCGCCGCCGAAACGTCGAGACCCGCGGTCGGCTCGTCCGCGACGAGGAACTCGGGGTTGAGGGCGAGCGCCCGCGCGATCCCGACCCGGCGGGCCTGTCCCCCTGAGAGCTCGTGGGGGTACTTCGACGCGAGCTCGGTCGAGAGTTCCACCATCTCGAGCAGCTCGCCGACCGAGTGCTGCTCGCCGGCCGGCACGTCGTTGATCCGGTACGGCTCTGTGAGAAGCGAGGACACGCGCAGGCGGGGGCTCAGGCTCGAGTGCGGGTCCTGGAAGATCATCTGCATGCGGGCTCGCAGTCGCCGGAGCGGCGCTCCTGATAGCCGCGTGATCTCCTGGCCGTCGAAGAACACCTCGCCGGCGGTGACCGGCGCCAGCCGGAGGATTGCCTTGCCGAGCGTCGTCTTTCCCGAGCCCGACTCGCCGACGAGGCCGACCGTCTCGCCGCGGCGGATGTCGAGATCGATGCCGTCCAGGGCTCGCACTGCCTCCGCCTCATGGCCGAGCAGGCCCTCGAACCACCAGCGCCGGTCGAAGAAGTAGGTCCGGAGTCCGCGAACCGACACGAGAACGTCCGCGTCCGCCTGGTCGCTCATCGCGCCTCGCTCCCTTCGGCTGAGCGGACGTCCTCGTAGCCCGACTCCGGGTCGTACATGTTGCAGCGCACGTGCCGGTCGCCGAGCCTGAGATAGCGAGGCTCGCGCTCGCGGTTGACGGGCTGGGCGTACGGGCAGCGGTCGACGAACTTGCAGCCCGGCGGCAGCGCGGACAGGCTCGGCACTCTCCCCGGTATCGATGCGAGCTGCTCACCCCGTCGTTTGCGGGAGGGTACGGCCGCCAGAAGCGCCTCCGTGTATGGGTGGAGCGGTCGGTCGTAGAGCGCGTAGACATCCGCTTCCTCGACCGTCCGCCCCGCGTACATGACGACGACTCGGTCACAAACCTGGGCGACGACGCCGAGGTCGTGCGAGATGAAGAGGACGGCCGTTCCGCGTTCGTCCCGCAGTTCGCGCAGAAGCTCGAGGATCTGCGCTTCCAGGGTCACGTCGAGCGCCGAAGTCACCTCGTCGGCGATCAGGAGCGCGGGCTCAAGCATGAGCGCCATCGCGATCATGATCCGCTGCCGCATTCCGCCGGAGAACTGGTGAGGGTAGTCATCGAGTCGCCGGCGTGCGTCCGGGATTCCGACCCGTTCCAGCACCGTGGCGGCGCGCTCCCTCATGGGCACCCCGTCCGCTGATTTGCCATTGCTGTGGGCGCGGAGGACGTCGCGCATCTGCGATCCGATCGTGAAGGTCGGGTTCAGGCTCGACAGTGGGTCCTGGAAGACCATCGCCAGGTGGGAGCCTCGCAGCGAACGCAGGTCCTCCGGCCGCAGCCCTCGCAGATCTCGTCCTTCGTAGACCATCGTGCCCGCGGTCACCTCGCCGTTTGGCGGGAGCAGACCCATGAGCGCGTTGCTCAGAGTCGACTTGCCGCAGCCCGACTCGCCGACAACACCGAGGATCTGGCCCGGCTGAACCGCGAGGCAGACGTCGTGGAGCGCGGTGAGAGGCCCGAGCTGCGTGTGGTAAACGACCTCGAGGCCGTCGATCCGAAGGAGAGTGTCCTCCCGGGTGGTCACGCCCGCGGCCTCGTGGTCATGGCGCGGAGGCGCGGGTCGACGACATCGCGCAGCGTCTCGCCGAGGAGCGTGAAGCCGAGGGTCGTGAGCACGAGGGCAAACCCTGTGCTGAGCACGGGCCAGGGCGCCTCGCGGACCCGCTCGAAGCCCTCGGCCAGGATGACGCCCCAGGACGGGGTCGGCGGCTGCACGCCGACCCCGAGGAACGAAAGGCCGGCCTCGACGGTGATCGCGGCCGGGATGTTCATGGCGAGCAGGATGAAGAGCGGGGCCATGATGTTCGGCAGGATGTGCGCCCCGACGACGCGCAGGTTGCCGGCGCCGAGAGCGCGCTCCGCCTCGACGAACGGGTTCTGCTTGACGGCGAGGACCGAGGCCCGCGAGACGCGTGCGTACTGGGGGGCGAACGTGATCGCGATGACAATGAGGATGTTGCGGAGTGAGCCGCCGAGAACGGCGAGGAGCGCGAGCGCGAGGATGACCGTCGGGAACGCCTGGGCCGAGTCCATGACGACGATGAGGGCGTTGTCGACCCGCCCGCCCACGTAGCCGGCGGTGAGTCCCAGGATCAGTCCGAGCACGAGAGCGGCCGTGACTGCGGGAACGGCGACGCCGAGCTCGACTCGCGCTCCGAAGATGATGCGCGAGAGGAGGTCTCGTCCGAGATGGTCGGTGCCGAGCAGGTGACCGGCGCTCGGGCCCTGAAGCCGGTTGACGATGTCCTGCTCCTCGGGTGCATACGGGGCGACAAGCGGCGCGAACGCGGCCACGAGGCAGAGCCCGACCACCATGACGAGCCCGAACGCCCCGGACGGGCGGCGCGCAAGCCGCGCGAGAACCGAGTCACCTCGAAGGAAGGCGAGTCGGCGGCTCGGCGCGGGGAGGGAGACAGCCATTACGTCGCAGGAGCCTCCTCGACCCTGATCCGCGGGTCGAGCAGACGGTACGAGATGTCGGCGATCAGGTTCGCCGCCACGTACACGAGCGCGATAACCAGGACCGTTCCCTGGACGATGGGGAAGTTGCGCGTTGCGATTCCTTCGACGGCCAACCGGCCGAGACCGGGGCGCGAGAAGATCACCTCGACGAACACCGCCCCGCCCATCAGATCGCCCAGCCCGACGCTGACGACGGCGACCGTCGGAATGAGGGCGTTCTTCAGCGCATACTTGTAGAAGACGAGCCGCTCGCGGAGGCCGAACGCCCGTGCAGTGCGGATGTAGTCCGCACCCAGCACCTCCAGCATGGTCGTGCGGACGAGCCTGGCGATGTAGCCGATCCACGTGAGCGCGAGGGCGGTCGCGGGGAGAGCCAGGTGTTTCAAGTAGTCCACCGGATCGGAGAAGTCGCCGGCGCCCACGGCCGGGAACACGTTCCAGTGGAGCGAGAACAGGAGTAGGAGGAAGAGACCCGCGATGTACGACGGCATCGTGATGAGGGAGACGGAGAACAGCGCGGTGGCCCGATCGAGCAGGGAGTTGGGTCGCCTGGTCGCGTAGACGCCGAGCGGAATGCCGATGAGGGTGGCGAGCGTGAGCGAGGCAAGAGCGAGCACGACCGTGTGCGGAAGCGCGTCGAGAACGAGCTCGGTCACCGGCGTCTGCGAGAGGAAATCCTGGCCGAGGTCTCCGCGGAAGGCCCCCGAGGCGAAATCCCAGACCTGCACGTGGATCGGATCGTCGAGGCCCATCTCCTCACGAACCGTCGCGGCAAGGGATTCACTCGCGCGTGGCCCGAGAACGATCTCGACCGGGTCGCCCGGCACGAGGTGCACGAGCGTGGACAGGAAGATCATCACCACGATCACGACAAGCAAAGTCATGACCAGACGCTTGATCAGATATCGGGCCACGAGCCTCCCCCGTCGAACCGCGTTTCGCTACGCGCTTACGCGGAGGGTGTGAAGGCCCACGGGATGAAGGTCCCCTCGGGCTGAATGGCCGGCGTGATGCCCTTCTTCACCGCCAGGAACTCTGTCGGCCAGGCCACCCAGAGCGCGACTGCGTCCTCGTCCATGATCTGCTGCATCTGGACGTACATCTCGGCACGCTTGTCCGGGTCGGTCTCGCGCGCCGCCGCTTTGTCGAGGCTGCTGTACTGCTCGTTGCACCATGACATCCAGTTCCACACCCCCACCTGGTCGCATGTGAACCAGACGGTGGACCACGACGGATCCGGATTGGTCGAGAATCCGGTGTAGAAGAGCTGCTTCTTCGCGTTTGCCTCGGGCTCAGCCAAACCGAAGACGCCGCCCTCCTGAACGACCACCTCGATGTCGAGGCCGATCTCGTTCAAGTTGGCCTGGACGATCTCGGCGACCGTCGACGTGGCGGGCTCGCCTGAGGAAACGGTCATCTCGATCGTTCGCCCTTCGGCACCAGCCTGAGCCAGGTAGTCCTTCGCCATCTCGACATCTCGTTCGTAGACGGGAGCGTCCTCCCAGTGGCCAATCGGCATCCCAGGCGGAATGATCGCCGTCGCGCGGGTCCAGCGGCCGTCGTAGGCGCCCTCGAGGATGGAGTTCACGTCGATGCCGTGGATGATGGCCAGCCGCACGTTCTTGTCCCTGAGGTTCTCGTGCTCGACGTTCATCCCGATCCAGTTGTAGTCCAGGGTCGTCTTCTCGATCACCTCGAAGTCCTCGTTGCCCTGGAAGCGGTCGATGGCGTTCGTCGGTAGGACGGCAAAGTCGAGCTCGCCGGTCTCGAGCGCGATCGAGGTCGGGTTATCGTCCGCGATGACCACGAAGCGCAGCTCCTCCCACACGGGTGCCTTCGTGTAGCCGGCGGCCCCGCCGTAGTCGGCGAACTTCCTCAGCAGGACGTGCTGGTTGCGCCTCCACTCGACGAACTCGTACGGGCCCGTGCCGATCGGCTCGGTGCCGAAGCCCTCACCTCGTTCCTCGGCCGCCTTCTTCGAAACGATCTGCCCCGCTTGCTCGGGCAGCGTCGTCGTCATCAAGGGTGCGAACGGCTCCTTGAGGACGATCGTGCCGTCGTACTTGCCCCGCGTCTCGACGACTTGGAGCGCGGCCCAGTCGGACTGGTACGGAGAGTCCAGCTTCGGTGTAGTGAGCCCGGCGATTCGTTCGTACGAGAACTTGACGTCCTCGGCAGTCAATTCGCCGTAACCCCCGTGGAACCGGATTCCCTCCTTGAGCTTGAACTCATACCGCAGACCGTCCTGGGAGGGGGTGAACTCCTCTGCAAGCTCATTGACGACCTCGAACTTGTCGGGACGGTAGGTGACCAGTCCTTCGAAGATATTCGCGGCGACCGTCGTGTCGGTATGCCCGGGGTTGATGGCCGGATCGAGGTTCTCGATGTCCTCGTCCAAGTGCAAGCGAAGCTCCTGGGTCGAGACCGAAGGCGCGCCTTCCGTCCCCCCGGCGCCGCCGTCGTCTCCCCCGCAGGCCGCGAGTAACGCACCCGCCGCTCCGAGCGACATCCCCAGGGCGACGGACCGTTGCAGGAACTGACGCCGGTTGATCTGGCGGGCCTGGTACTGCTCGATGAGGAGTCCTACCTGGTCTCTCTGAAGCATCGATCTCACCTCTCAGACTGCGTCACTGGCTGTGCACCGGGGTGACGGCTTCGGTAATATAGTTTCAGCCACGTGAAATCGGTTCCGACTAGCGAAACTATACCTATCCAATCCCTCGGGCGCGTGCTCGACGTGCTGGCACTCTTCACGCCCGAGCGCTCCGACCTCTCGCTTTCCGAGATCGCCGACCTTCTCGACTGGCCGGTTCCGACCACGCATCGGGCGACAGCGACTCTCGTCGAGCGCGAGTTCCTAGCCAGGGATCCGCAAACCAAGCGCTTCCGTCTCGGCCTGGGAGTCGCACGCCTCGTCGCCCCCTTTCTCGACCAGCTTGGCTTGCCCGAGCTCGCGCGGCCTCGGCTGCGGGCCCTGGCCGACGAAACCGGCGAGACGGTGAACCTCGCCGTCCTCGACCGCGCCGATGTCCTCTATCTCCTTTCGTGCCCGGGTAGGTTCCACCTCCGGGTGCAGGCAACCCCCGGGATGCGTCTGCCCGCACACTGCACGGCGCTGGGAAAGTGCATGCTCGCCCAGCTCGATCCGGAGGAGGCGAGACGCCGACTCGGGCCGGAGCCTTACCCCGCGCTCACGAACGCGACGGCTCGGACGTGGACCACCCTCGAACGCCAACTCGAGGCCGCCCGGACGAACGGATACGCGCTCTCCGTCGGCGAATACGAATCGGGACTGCTGGCCTGCGCGGTTCCGGTTGGACCGGGAGCGGAACCGGTCGCCGCGATGAATGTCGCGGCCTCGGCGACTCGACTCTCTCCCGAAACGCTCGTGAAGACGATCGTGCCGAGACTCACGGACGTCGCTGCCGCGCTCAGGGGCGCCGGGACGCTCGCACCCGGCAGGACATGAGACTCGCCCTCTCCGACGAGCAGCGACGACTACAGGATGACGCCGACGCGTTCTGTGCGTCACGTGCCCCCCTGCTCGAAGCGGACAGGGATCACCGTGTTCAAGGTATGCCCTCCGACGGTGATTCCGTCACCACCTATCGGGCCCTCGGCGAAGCGGGATTCATTGGCGTGAACTGGCCCCACGAGCTCGGCGGGCGCGGGCTGACGCATGTCTCGGCGGTGGCGCTCGAGGAGCGCTTGGGCTATGGATGGCTGCCGCTGTCGAGCTACCTCCTGTCGGTCAAGACGGTGGGCAACGCGCTTCTGCGCTTCGGCTCGCCGGAGCTTCGCGCGAGGCTCCTTCCGGACATCGCGGCCGGCCGGCTGATCTTCTGCCAGGGGTTCTCCGAGCCCGAGGCCGGCTCGGACCTGGCGGCGCTTGCGACGAGGGCAGAGCGAGACGGCGACCGCTTCATAGTCAAGGGGCACAAGATCTGGACGTCGAGCGCGCAGGTCGCTGACTGGATCTACCTGGCGGTCCGGACCTCGGCCGCAGAGAACAAGCACGAAGGCCTCACGGTGCTTGTCGCTCCAATGTCGACGCCGGGCATCACGGTGCGGCCGTTTCCGACGCTGGGCGGAGGGGTTCTCAACGAAGTCTTCCTCGAGCAGGTGGAAGTGCCGGCCTCCCAGATCGTCGGCGAGCTCGACGGGGGTTGGCGGGTGGTGATGGCCACCCTCGCCTACGAGCGCGTCACGTCGGAGAAGGTCGGCGTTGTCCTCTGGCTGATCGACGGCCTCGAAGCGGTGACGGGCCATCGTCTCGATTCGCTGCGCGGCGAGGCCGAAGCCGCTCGGCTGC
>OCZV010000509.1_pt1 | contig 14051 bp, 12 predicted proteins | sample 1539051 | NCBI WGS metagenome assembly OCZV01 (sample SAMEA3113581, study PRJEB22503) | soil metagenome
GCCCGCCGACGTCGAGGACGACGGTCTTCAGGTCGGTCATGTCGAGCATCGTGTAGCGCCCGCCGATCCGGCCCCAGCCCGTGCGCGTGCCCGCCGCGCCGCCGAACGGCTCGTGCGCTTCCCAGTAGTCGGTCGAGTCGTTGACGACGACGTTGCCGACGCGGAGGTTGTCGAGGTAGCGGAACGCTCGCTTGAGGCTGGACGTGTAGACGGCCGCCTGGAGACCGAGGTGGGAGTCGTTCGCCACCGCCAGGGCCTCGTCGTCGTCCGCGACGGTGATCAAGGGGACGATGGGCCCGAACGTCTCGTCCTCGTTGATGAGCGTGTCGACGCCGACGCCGTCCACCACCGTCGGCTGGTAGTAGAGCCGCGTGGGCCGCCCGTCGTCGCGCCCGCCGCCGAGCACGATCTCGGCGCCCTTGTCGAGCGCGTCCTCGAGGTGGCGATCCATCTTCGCGGCCGTGGGCTCGTTGTTCATCGGGCCGACGAGCGTCTCCTCGTCGAAGGGGTCGCCGAGCTTCCACCCCTCCGCCTCCGTCACCACGGCCGCGAGGAAGTCGTCGTGGACACGCCGGTCGACGAGCACCCGCTCCGTGGCGCAGCAGACCTGACCGGCGCAGAAGAACCCGCCGTACACCGCTCCCTTGGCCGCCGCCGCCAGGTCCGCATCCGCGCAGACGACGACGGGCCCGTTGCCGCTCGCCTCGATCAGCGTCCGCTTCAGGCCCGCGGCGCGCACGATCTTCTCCGCCGTCGTGTGCGAGCCGACGAAGCCGACGCAGTCGACGTTCTCGTCCTGGATCAGCCGCTCGCCCACCGCCCCGTCGCCGTAGACGACGTTGACGACGCCCTCGGGGAGCCCGGCGTCGGCCATCACCTGCATGAAGTTGGCCATGGCGATCGGCGTCCACTCGGAAGGCTTCATCACGATCGTGTTCCCGGCCGCGATCCCGGGTGCGATCAGCTCCACCGGGATGAGCGTGGGGAAGTTCCACGGCGTGATCGCCGCGTAGACGCCGTTCGGCTTGCGGAAGGTGAGGATGCGCTTGTTCACGTCCTGGGAGGGGATGACCGCCGACTCCATCCGCTTCACGTCCTCGGCGGCGATGCGGAAGTTCTCCGCCGTCTCCTCGATGTCCGGGAGCGCCTCCGCCGCGTAGGGCTTCCCCTGCTCGAGCGAGAGCTCGCGCGCGAACCACTCCTTGCGCCCGTCGATCTCGTCCGCGATCCGGTGGCAGACCTCCGCCCGCTCCCACGCCGAGAGCGCTGCCCAGCGCGGCTGCGCCTCGCGCGCCGCCCGGGCCGCCCGGGCAATGTCCTCCCCGCCCGCGTTCGGCGCGTCGGCGAGCTTCTCGCCCGTGACCGGGGAGACGATCTCGCGGGCGCTCTCGCCCGTCGCCTCGACCCAGTCGCCTCCGATGAAGTTCTGCAGCGTGCGCACCGTCGTCGCCATCCCGAAGCCTCCTCAGACTCGTACGTTGATCCGCTCCCAGGCCTCGTCCAGAACCTGGCGGAGCACCGAGGTCATCTCGTCGAACTCGGCCGGCCCGGCGACGAGGGGCGGCGAGAACTGCGCCGCCGTCTCCGCCCTGTCGTCGAAGCGCATGTAGACGCCCAGCTCGCGCGCCCGCGGCGTGAGGAAGCCCTTGATGAGCTCGTCCCGCTCCGCAGGCGTGAAGGTCTCCTTCGTCTCCTTGTCCTTCACGAGCTCGAGCGACCAGAAGTAGCCGTCGCCGCGCAGGTCGCCGACCATCGGGTGCTCGTCGACGAGGGCCTGGCAGCGCGCGCGGAACTCGCTCGTGTGCCGCTGGACTCGGCCGATCAGGTCCTCCCGCTCCATGATCGCCAGGTTGGCGAGCGCGATTGCGCACGAGAGAGGATGTCCGCCGAACGTGATCCCGTGCGTGAACGCCCGCGCGGGCTCGGCGAAGAAAGGCTCGATCACCCTCGGGCTCGCCACCAGCGCCCCGAGCGGGGCGTAGGCGGATGTGATGCCCTTCGCCATCGTCATCATGTCCGGCTCGATGCCGTAGCGCGTGCAGCCGAACCAGTCGCCGACGCGCCCGAACCCGCAGATGACCTCGTCCGCGACGAGGAGCACGCCGTGCTCGTCGCAGATCTCGCGCACGCGCTCGAAGTAGCCGGGCGGCGGCGTGATCGAGCCGGCCGAGTTCTGCACCGGCTCCATGAGGACGGCAGCGACGGTGTCGGCAGACTCGTTGCGGATGATCCCGTCGATCTCGTCCGCGCAGCGGAGCGTGCACTCGGGCTCGTCCGAGCAGTACGGGCAGCGGTAGCGGTACGGCATCGGCGCTCGCAGGCATCCGGCCAGCAGCGGCTCGAACTGCGAGCGGAGCGCGGGGCTTCCGTTGACGGAGAGCGCGCCCAGCGTCGTGCCGTGGTAGGCGCTGCGACGCGTGATGAACTTGTAGCGCCCGGGCTCCCCGCGCAGCCGGTGGTACTGCCGGGCGACCTTGAGGGCGGTCTCCACCGCCTCCGAGCCGCCGTTGACGAGGAAGATGCGACCCACGTCGATCGGCACGAGCTCGGTCAGCTTGTCGGTCAGCTCGAGCGAGGGCGGCGTCGCGAAGCCGACCCAGTTCGTGAAGAAGGGGAGCCGCTCGAGCTGCTGCGACGCCGCCTCGACGATCTCCGGCCAGGGGCCGTAGCCGATGTTCACGCAGTAGAGGGCGGCCAGGGCGTCGAGGTAGCGGTTCCCGTCCGTGTCCCAGATGTGGCAGCCCTCGGCGCGGTCGATGACGATGCGCGTGTCGACCGCGCGGGTGAAGTGCTGCCACAGGTGGTCGTCCGTCATTGCCAGCGAACCTCCGTGTCGAGTAGGGAGAGGAAGGCCTCGGGATCCCGCACGGCCTCCTCGGGTGCGTGGACGCCCGGGACAGCGATGCGGCCGCCCGCGAGCTCGGCGGCCGCCCGGGCCGCCGGCTCCGACGTCGAACGGGCGCTCCCACCGCGCGTCACCGTCATGCCAGCCACGGAGCCGGAGCCGTTCGCCGCCTCCACGAGATGGACGGCGACAGATGCGGGCGACTGCTCATAGGGCTCCGGCTCCTCCCCTTCCCGGAGAGCGAGGAGCTTGTCGAGGAGCCCCGGGCTCAAGCAGAGGCGGAAGCTCGCGCGCTCCAGGGTCGGGTAGCGCCCGGGCAGCGTGGCGAGCTCGGAGTGGAGCGTGTAGATCCCGCGCGCGCGGCCGACCGGCTCTGGGAACTCCCTCTCGGCCTCGCCGGAGAGCGGCTCGACGTCCGTCAGGCGGCCCTCTGCCACGACCATCGGGCGCATGCGCAGCTCGTCGAGGAGCGTCCGCACCGAGTACGGAGCCGGGAAGGGATGGCCGTCGGCCGCCGGGTCGCGCGTGACGGCCCAGATCTCGAGCGTGCGCGGGTCGGCGCCCAGACGCTCGACGGCGGCGCGGGCGAGCAGGTTCGTCTTCCCCGGCGCGGAGCCCATCCCGAGGATCGCCGTCAGGCCGGCCGCACGAAACTCGCCGTCCAGCTCGAGCTGCGTCCGGGTCACGTGGAAGAGCCCTCCGAGATCGAGGTAATGCGCGCCCGCCGCGCGGGCGGCTTGCATCACCTCGATGTTCAAACGGTAGTCCGCACAGTTCACGCACACCTGGGCGCCGCGCAACGCCGCCGCGAGCGAGTCCGGATCGCGGGCGTCGACGTGCCCCTCCCCCTCGAAGCGGTGGTCGAGCGGGCGAACGTCTTCGCCCCACTCCTCCAGGAAGGCGACGACGTGGCGACCGATCGTCCCCGCGGCACCGACCACCGCGATCATGCGGGGACTCCGTTCCGGGCTGCGAGCGCCTGCCGCGCCTTGACGGCGAGCCAGAGCTCCATCCGCTGCTCGGGGTCGTCGGGATGCCGCCCGGCCTGCTCGCGCAGTCGGTCCATGCGGTAGCGGAGCGTATGCCGGTGGACGCCGAGCCGCGCGGCTGCGTCGCTCCAGCGGCAGCCGGAGTCGAGCAGGGCGGTCAGGGAGTCCAGCAGGCGGGGGCTCGCGGCCGCGGGACCGAGAACGCGGTCGACGAACGCCTCGAGCGCGGCGTCCGGCAGGCTGAGAAGAAGCTCGAGCGATCCGAGGTCGCGGTAGGACGCGACTTCCCGGCCCGTCGCGTCGAGGGCCGCCCGCGCCTCGAGCAGGCTCCTCCCGAGCGCGCGGCCGCGCGCCGGACGGCCGACGCCGACGCGCGCCCGCCGCTTCGTCCCCGCGATCCCCCGCGCGAGCTCGAGCGCCTCCTCCTCAGTTCGGACCTCCACGAGGAAGGCGGCCCGCTCGCGGCGGGCGGTGGACAGGTAGGGCACCGAGCGGCGGTCGAGCTCCTCCGCGACGCCGCGGCGGAGCTCCTCGCCGGAGTCGCCGTCCTGAGGAACAGCGAGCAGCGCGGCATAGTCGCGCTCGGCGAGCAGCCCGAAGGCGGCCATGCGCCGGGCCGCTTCGCGGTCGTCGAGCCGCTCCTCCTCGAGGTCCTCGAGCAGGTCGCCGGCGAGCCGGAGCTCGGCGGAGCTGACCGCCCGCCGGCGCGAGAGCTCGAAGGCCAGCGCCGTCTGCCCGTGGTGGAGGACGAGCCGATCGTAGTCCCCGAAGGGCTCGCCGGCGCGCACGGCGCGGAGCGTCGCCGTCTCCTCGTGCGCGACGACTGGGAGCTCGAGCGCGCCCTCGAAGGAGAGCCGTGCGCCTGCATGGCGCTCGATCACGGTGCGGCCACGGTCGTCGACGAGCGCGAGGCTGCAGCGGAGGTGGTTGCAGACGATGGCGAGAAGCGCCTGGAGGCCGCGTCCGTCCAGAACGGCCTGGGCGAGACGTTCGTGCACCTCGAGCGCACGAGTAAGGCGCTCCAGCTGCTCGTCCGCGAGGTGCGCGAACGCCGCCTTGGTGATGGCGATGAAGGGCACCTCGTAGGGGACGCTCAGGACCGGGAAGTCGAGCCGGTCGGCTTCCTCGACGAGCGCCGCCGGGACGTCGGCGAAGCCGAAGCCGAGCCCGAAGCCGAGGCCCGCCAGGCCGTGCTTCGCCAGACGGCGGACGTAGGCGCGCTGGGTGGTCGCGAGCTCGCCTACGCCGAGCCCTGTCGTGAGCAGGAGCTCGCCTCCCTCGAGGAACTGCGTCGGGTCGGCCAGCTCGGAGACGTGCAGCCAGTCGACCTCGTTGGCAAGCCCGCCGGAGCCTGCCGCGACGGCCAGCCGAAGCTCGGCCATGCCGGCGATGTCGTGAACGGTCAGCACCGAAGGTTTTCGACGTCGGGGCCAAAAACCTACGGGCTGGGAGGGGCCGAATCAAGCCGCCAGGCGGCGAACTCGCTCTCGGCTCCTTGGACGGGGTGTCCTACGGAGGGCTGTCAGCGGCCCTCGTAGACGCGGCTCGCCTTGGCGATCCCGCGAGAGAGCATGTAGGCGGCGGCGAGCACCACCGTCGCGGTGACGAAGCTCGGCCAGTCGACAGCGTCGGCCGCCAGCGTGATGATGAAGACGACGATCCAGGCGAGCACGAAGATGAGGAGCTCGCCGTTCAGGGACGGCAACGGCAGCGGCGAGCCGTAGTAGGGCCGGTCGTACGACTGCGCGGGCGGTGGTGGCTGCGGCGGCGTGGTCGACATGGGGCGCTCCCTCGTTTCGCGTGTGCGGACGGCTTCCTCTACCGCGCGAGGCGCCGGATTCCTGCGCCTGGAGGGGCACGAGCTACGATACGAGCCGCCCGGTGCACCTGTTTCACTACCACCTCGTGACGAGCAGGATCCGGCTCCTCGAGGCGCGCTACCTCGGCAAGCTCGGGTTCTCGCTCGTGGGCAGGTACGGATGGAAGGGCGAGAGCTCGCAGTGGTTCGAGTCGGGGACCTCCTGGGAGGAGCTCGACGAGATGGGCTTCCGGTTGCGGCTGATCGAGCTTGCGCGCGGCGCGGTGAACGTCGTCCTCCAGCCGGGGCACTGGGACCGCCCGCGGGTCGACCACCTCGGGGTCGCCCTGGACGAGGACGGGTTCGTCGACGTGCTCGAGCGGGCGGCCGACATGGGCCTCAAGGTGCAGGATCACCCCGGCAAGCGGACGTTCATCGCCACCGAGGTCGGCTACCGGCTCGAGGTGCACCCTCCCCGGGACTGGATCGAGGATGCGCTCGAGGAGTCGGACGAGCTGCGCCTGGAGCAGATCCACCTGCGCGCCCAGGACCCGGAGGAGAAGGCCGTGGCGCTCTCGGAGATCCTCGCCGCCGACCGCCACGGGTGCGACGTCGCCGTGGCCGACACCCTGGTTCGCTTCCTGCCCGGCGGCCCGGAGGGGCGTCCGGAGCTGGTGGCCGAGGTGCTCCAGTGAGCACGTACGGCGAGGCCGGCGTCTCGCTGGCGACGGCGGAGGCGGTCGTCGAGCGGCTGCGCTCGGCTGTCGAGTCCACGCGGACGGCGGCGGTCGCCGGCCCGCTGGGAGCGTTCGCAGGCCTCTACGCCCTCGACGGGGAGCGGCTGCTCGCGGCGACGACGGACTCCGTCGGGACGAAGCTCATGCTCTCGCGGCGCGCGGGCCGGCTCTTCGACGCGGGAGTCGACCTGGCCGCCCACTGCGTCAACGACGTCCTCACGACCGGAGCCGAGCCGCTCTTCTTCCTCGACTACGTCGCCTCCGGGGAGCTCGACCTCGACGACGTGGCCGAGCTCGTCGAGGGAGCGGCATCCGTCTGCCGCGAGGCGGGCTGCGCGATCCTCGGGGGCGAGACGGCGGAGCTGCCCGGGATCTACCGCGAGGGCGAGCTCGACTTCGCCGGCACGTGCGTGGGGCTGGTGCGACGGGCGAAGGTGATCGACGGCTCGCGCTGCGAGGCGGGCGACTCCGTGTTGGGGCTTCCGTCGGCGGGGTTGCACGCGAACGGATTCACGCTCGTGCGGAAACTGCTCGTGGACGAGGACTTCGACGCCGACCTCCTGCTCGCGCCCACGCGACTCTATCTGGCGGACGTGCAAGCGCTCCGCGCGCGTTGCGACGTGCGCGCTCTGGCGCACGTCACGGGCGGGGGGATCGCCGGGAACCTGGCGCGCGTACTGCCGGCCGGCGTTGGGGCGCGGATCGACCCGGAGAGCTGGGAGCGGCCTCCGGTCTACGCCTGGCTCGACGGGCGCGGGGTCGCCGAGGAGGAGCAGCGCCGCGTCTTCAACCTCGGAATCGGAATGTGCGCGGTCGTGCCGGCGAGCGAGGCGCGGGCGGCGAGGTTCCCGGTCATCGGGCGGCTGGAGGCGGGCCTCGAAGGCGTCGTCTGGGAGGGCTCGGCGCGCAGTGGGTCGTGACGCATTCGGCACACCCGGCGCACCACGCGCGCGTCTTGCAGCGATAGGCTGGAACTGGAGGGAGGCCCGCGGCGGCCCCCGGGCCGGCGGGGCGTGATCGGAGTCCTCGTCTCCGGCGAGGGGACGAACCTGCAGGCGCTCGTCGACAGCGGGCTCCCCGTTACGGCCGTCGCCTCGAGCAAGCCCGGCGTACGCGCGCTCGAGCGCGCGCGGCGCGCGGGGATCCCGGCCGCCGCCTTTCCCCTCTCCGACTACCCGGACCGAGCGGCGCGCGACGACGTCATGGGCGACTGGCTCGACGCGCACGTCGTCGACCTGGTCGTCTGCGCCGGCTTCATGCAGCTCCTCACGCCGGGGTTCCTCGACCGCTTCCCCGCCATCAACGTCCATCCATCGCTCCTGCCGGCCTTCCCCGGCACGACCCCGATCGAGGACGCGCTCGCCGCCGGCGTCGCCGAGACCGGCGTCACGGTGCACGTCGTGGACGAGGGCGTCGACACGGGCCCCGTGATCCTCCAGGAGCCGGTCCCCATCGAGCCCGGCGATACCCCCGCGAGGCTGCGCGAGCGCATCCACGCGGTCGAGCACCGCCTCCTGCCCGAGGCCGTGCGGCTCTATCGTTCCGGCGCCCTACGCTCCTGAGCATGCCGGTGGAACGCGCCCTCATCTCGGTCTTCGACAAGTCTGAGCTCGACACGTTCGCGCGCGGGCTCACAGACCTGGGCATCGAGCTCGTGGCGAGCGGCGGCACCGCCGCCTACATCGCGGAGCTCGGCATCGACGTCGTGCCGGTAGAAGAGATCACGGACGTCCCCGAGCTCCTGGGAGGGCGCGTGAAGACCCTGCACCCGCGCATCCACGCGGGCATCCTCGCGCGCCGGAATCACGAGAGGGACCTCGACGACCTCCGCGAGCAGCAGATCCGGACCCTCGACCTCGTGTGCGTCAACCTCTACCCCTTCGCCGGCGTCGTCGGACGCAAGAACGTTCGCGAGGAAGAGGCGGTCGAGATGATCGACATCGGCGGGCCGGCGCTCCTGCGGGCGGCCGCCAAGAACTTCCTCCACGTCGTGCCCGTCTGCCGGGCCGAGCGCTACGCCGAGCTGCTCGCGCAGCTCGCGGAGGGGGAGGTCGACCTGGGCACCCGACGGGAGCTCGCCGCGGAGGCCTTCGCCCACACGGCCGCGTACGAGGCCTCGATCGCGTCCTGGTTCGCGGACGTGGAGACGTTCCCCCCGCGCCTGATCGTCTCCCTCGAGAAGGCCCACGGGCTCTCCTACGGAGAGAACCCGCACCAGCGCGCCGCCTACTACGCCGAGGCGGGCGTGCGCCGCCATCTGCTCTCGCGCGTCGAGCAGCTCGCCGGCCGGGAGCTCTCCTTCAACAACCTGAACGACCTCGACGCAGCGCGGGCGGTGCTGCGCGAGTTCGCAGTCCCGGCCTGCGCCATCGTGAAGCACGCCAACCCGTGCGGCTGCGCCGTGGCGCCGACGATCGAGGAGGCGTACGAGAAGGCGCTCGCGGCCGACCCCGTCTCCGCCTACGGCGGCATCGTGGCCCTCAACCGGCCCGTCTCGGCCGCGCTCGCGAGCCAGCTCGCCGAGCAGTTCGTCGAGGTCCTGATCGCGCCGGATTACTCCGACGACGCCCTGGAGTCGCTGCGCCGCAAGGAAGCGATGCGAATTCTCCAGGACCGGGAGCGGCGCGGGACCACGCCCGGCGAGCGCGACTACCGGCGCGTGCTCGGCGGCTTCCTCGTCCAGGACGCCGACGCGGAGGTGGACGACCGAGAGGGCATGGAGGTCGTGACGTCGAGCGCTCCCGACGAGGCCCGCTGGGGCGACCTCCTCTTCGCCTGGCGCGTCGCCAAGCACGTCGCCTCGAATGCGATCGTGCTCGCGCGCGACCTGCAGACGCTCGGGGTCGGGGGCGGCCAGATGAGCCGGGTGGACGCGGTCCGGCTCGCGCTCGAGAAAGCGCGCGAGCACGGGCACGACCTCCAGGGAGCGGTTCTCGCGTCGGACGCGTTCTTTCCTTTCCCGGACGGGCCGCGCCTCGCGCTCGAGTCGGGCGTCGAGGCCATCATCCAGCCGGCCGGCTCGAAGCGCGACGCCGAGGTCGTAGAGGCCGTCGAGGCCGCCGGGGGGACGATGATCCACGCGGCGCGCCGCCACTTTCGGCACTGAGGCCCTTGAACCGGGCCTGCGAGGGCGCTTTGATTGCCCCGTGACGACAGCCGCGCCCGTCTCGCCGTCCCGGCCCGGTACCCGCTCGCCGCGTTGGCTCGTCGTGCCGCTCGCGGCCTTCGCCCTCGTGGCGCTCGCCGCGGGCCTGCTCGCCCGCGCCGAGCTCGACCAGGGGGGCGGCTACTTCGATCTCTTCTTCAGCGACACGATCCACATGAAGGCCTGGCTCGCGAGCGCGGTCGGAGCGCTCGCCCTCACGCAGGTCTTCACGGCCGCCTGGATCTTCCGCAAGCTGCCGTGGAGGCGCCCGCCCTGGGTGCCCGCCGTGCACAGGTGGACGGGGCGCGCCGCCCTTCTCGTCTCCCTGCCCGTCGCCTACCACTGCATCTTCCAGCTCGGGTTCCAGAGCGGCGACGACCGCGTGCTCGCCCACTCGCTCGCGGGCTCCGCCGTCTACGGCGCCTTCGCGGCCAAAGTGCTGATCGTGCGCCTGCACCGTTTCCCGGCGTGGGTGCTCCCGGCCGCCGGCGGGCTCCTCTTCGCAACGCTGATCGCCGTCTGGTACTCGAGCGCGCTCTGGTTCTTCCGGCTCGTGGGCGTCGACATCTAGCGGCCGCATACCCTTACCGGCGTGGCGCGCGAGTACCCCACCGTTCTCGACCTCGTCGGGCGCACGCCGCTCGTGCGCCTGCAGCGCCTCGGCCGCGGGGTGGCTCCGCTCCTCCTCGCCAAGCTCGAGTACCTCAATCCCGGCGGAAGCGTCAAGGACCGGATCGGCCTGCGGATGATCGAGGCCGCGGAACAGGAGGGGAAGCTGCGGCCGGGCGGGACGATCGTGGAGCCGACGAGCGGGAACACGGGCGTGGGCCTCGCGATCGCGGCGGCGCTCAAGGGCTACCAGTGCGTGTTCGTCATGCCCGACAAGATCGCCGAGGAGAAGCGGGCGCTCCTGCGTGCGCACGGCGCCGAGGTCGTGATCTGCCCGACGGCCGTGCCGCCCGAGTCCCCGGAGAGCTACTACTCGGTCTCGAACCGGCTCGCCGAGGAGATCCCGGGCGCGTTCAAGCCCGACCAGTACTCGAACCAGGCGAATCCCGAGGCCCACTACGAGACGACCGGGCCCGAGCTCTGGGAGCAGACGGATGGACAGATCGACGCGATCGTCCTCTCCGTGGGGACCGGCGGCACGATCACCGGCACGGCCCGGTATCTCAAGGAGCGCAACCCCGACGTGCTGGTGGTCGGGGCTGACCCCGAGGGCTCCATCTTCTCGCAGCCCGAGAACGTCCACACGTATCTGGTCGAGGGGATCGGGGAGGACTTCTGGCCGGTGACCTACGACCCGTCCGTCGTGGACGAGTACGTGACCGTCTCCGACGGGGACTCCTTCCGCACGGCGCGGCGGCTTGCGCGCGAGGAGGGTCTGCTCGTCGGGGGCTCCGGAGGAACCGCGGTCTGGGCGATGCTTCAGGTCGCAGAGCGCTTCGGGCCGGAGGCGACGATCGTCACGCTCATCCCTGACTCCGGCCGCGGCTACCTCTCGAAGTTCTACGACGACAACTGGCTCCTGGAGCACGGCTTCCTGGAGCGGCGGGCGCCGGCTCCGACGATCGAGGAGGTGCTCGCCTTCAAGCGCGAGGAGGAGCCCGAGGTCCCGGAGCTGATCACGGTCGAGTCGCACCAGAAGATCGGCGAGGCGATCGACCTGATGCAGCGCTACGGCATCTCGCAGATCCCGGTCGTCCGCCACGACGGCGTGGAGTCGCTCGCCGACGTGGTCGGCTCCATCCGCGAGCGGGGGCTGTTCGAGCGCGTCTTCAGGAACCAGGACGCCCTCTCCGAGGATGTCGCGGCCGCGATGGAGCCACCGCTTCCGGCCGTCGAGATCGGCGAGTCGGTCGACACCGTCTTCGCCGACCTCTCGGCGGGCAACCCGGCGGTGATCGTGGCCGAGAGCGGCCGCCCCGTCGGCGTGCTCACACGCGCCGACCTGCTCGACTACCTGGCGCACAACCGCTCCGCAGCCGACGGCGCCTAGTCCCGCACGGCCATGGCCGGGGTCTGACCCCGGGCCAGGTCTGTCGGGGCGGCTCGTGGGTCCGAGAGGCGTACGTAAACTGGGCGCGTGGACTTCGAGACGCGCGCGATCCACGAGGGACAGGAGCCGGAAGCGGCCACCGGGGCCCTGACGACCCCGATCTACCAGACGTCGACGTACGTCCAGGAGGAGGTCGGAGTCCACAAGGGCTACGACTACTCCCGCAGCGGCAACCCGACCCGGACGGCGCTCGAGACCTGCCTCGCCTCGCTCGAGAGCGCCGACCACGGCCTCGCCTACTCCTCGGGACTCGGCGCGACGACGACGATCATGCACCTTGTCTCGCCCGGCGAGCGGGTCGTGTCGGTGAACGACGTCTACGGCGGCGTCTACCGCATGTTCTCCCAGGTCTACGAGCCCAAGGGCTACGAGTTCACCTTCCTCTCGGCGGAGGAGATCGCCGGGGGCCTGGCCGAGCACCTCGACGACAGGACGCGCATCGTCTGGCTCGAGACACCCACGAACCCGCTCCTGAACGTGATCGACATCCGATCCGCCGCGGAGGCCGCCCACGCCGCCGGAGCGCTCGTCGTCGTCGACAACACGTTCGCCACGCCCTACCTCCAGCGGCCGCTGGAGCTGGGCGCCGACGTCGTCGTCCACTCCACGACGAAGTACCTCGGCGGCCACTCGGACGTCATCGGCGGCTTCGCGGCGACGAACGACCCGACGGTCGCGGAGCGCCTCCGCTTCCTGCAGAAGTCGCTCGGCGCCGTCCCGGGACCGCTCGACTCCTGGCTCGTCCTGCGCGGCCTGAAGACACTCGCCGTCCGCATGGAGCGCCACTGCGCCAACGCCCGCCGCGTCGCGGCCTTCCTCGGCGAGCATCCGGCGGTCGAGCGAGTCCTCTATCCCGGCCTGTCCGAACACCCGGGACACGAGATCGCCGCCCGCCAGATGAGCGACTTCGGAGGCATGATCTCCTTCCTGACAGGCTCCGAAGAGGAGGCCGTCGCCCTCGTCGCCCGGACGAAGATCTGGCAGCTCGCCGAGAGCCTCGGCGGGGTCGAGAGCCTGATCGAGCATCCCGCCCGCATGACCCATGCCTCCACGGCCGACGCGCCCTTCGCCACGCCTGCGAACCTCGTGCGTCTCTCCGTCGGAATCGAGTCCGCAGACGACCTCGTGGCCGACCTCGCCTCCGCGCTCACGCCCGTGGGCGCGGTCTCGTCAACGGGCTGACTCCCACCTACAATCCGGGCAATGGGCGACTGGGGTCTCTACCTCCTCTTCCTCGTGCCCCCGCTCGTCGTGGGGCTCGCCGTCCAGGCCTGGCTCAGGCGCACCTTCTCGAAGTACTCGAACCTGCAGCTCGTCTCCGGCCTGAGCGGCGCCCAGGTCGCGCGGCAGATCCTCGACCGCAACGGCCTCGGCGAGGTGCCGGTGACCCACTCCCCGGGAGGCCCGCTCTCGGACCACTACGACCCGCGCAAGCGCTCGCTCCACCTCTCCGAGCCGGTCTTCGTGCCGCCGACGGTGAGCGCCGCGGCCGTCGCCGCCCACGAGAGCGGCCACGCCCTCCAGCAGGCGCACGGCTACGGGCCCCTCCGCCTCCGCTCGGCGATGTTCCCGGCCGTCGCGTTCGCCTCGAGCGCCTGGATCTGGCTCCTGATCATCGGCGCCCTCCTCAACGCCCTCAACCTGGTCGCGATCGCGCTCGTCCTCTACGCGGTCGCGGTCGCCTTCCACCTGGTCACGCTGCCCGTCGAGTTCGACGCCTCCAGGCGGGCGGGAGCCCAGCTCCGCGAGCTCGGGCTCGTCACGGCAGGCGAGTCGGCGGGCGTGGACAAGGTGCTGACGGCAGCCGCCCTCACCTACGTCGCCGGCGCCCTCGCGGCGCTCTCGCAGCTCCTCTACTACGCGCTCGTCTTCTTCGGCGACGACTAGGCCGGCCGGGCTCCGCGATCGCGGGCGCCCCCGATCAGCGCCGCACGAACCACAGCGACGGGCTCTGCTCGACGCCGTCCGTGCCGAGTCGGGGATCGTCGAACGGGTAGCGCGTGAGGCGCCGCAGCGGCTCCGCCCGGACCGGCTGCGTGCGCACGAGCTCCGCCACGTAGAGGAAGTCCGACTCCGGGATCTCGCTCTTGACCAGGTACTCCCAGACGACCTCTCCCTCGCCCTCGTCCACCACCTGCGGCTTGACGCCGTAGCGGAGGACGTCGTGGACGTGGACGAGGCCGCCCGGGCGCACCCGCGGGACGAGCGAGGCGAGGTACCAGGAGGCGAACGAGCCCGAGTGCTCGGCATCGAGGAAGAGGACGTCCATGCTGTCGCCGGCTGGCAGGGCGGCCGCCGCCGTGTGACGAGCGTCGCCCGGGACGAACCGCCGCCGGGACGGGTCGATCCCAGCCTCCGCGAAGGCGAGGCGCGCGCGGCGGTCACCGTCCGTGTCGACGTGGGCGACGTCGATCCGAAAGCCGGCCGCTCCGCGGTCGAGCCAGAACCGGAGGATCTCGTCGAAGGCGTCCCGCACCT
>OCZV010000510.1_pt1 | contig 14026 bp, 15 predicted proteins | sample 1539051 | NCBI WGS metagenome assembly OCZV01 (sample SAMEA3113581, study PRJEB22503) | soil metagenome
CCCGCCGCGACACCGGGATGACCCCGCTCGAGGCGGCGGAGGACATCGACCTCGGCCCGTACCGGGGCCTGCGGGAGCCCGAGCGGCTGGTCGCCAACATCACCGCCCTCTACCGCGACATGGACGCTGACGTCGCCACCGACCCCGCCAACATCGTCGGCCTCATGGCCACCGCCCGCGGGTCGGCGGCCCCGCAGCAGCCCGGCGAGTAGGGGCCGGCGGCCCCCGCGCCGGTCGGCCCGTGGAAGCCGCTGAAGACGTAGTCGATTCGGGGGCAAGGGATCGAGCGCGGGGAGCCGATCCCGGCACGCCGCTCGTTCACGTGTCCTGGTCGAGAGCGTTCATGACCGAGCGGCGGGCTCGGCCGTGGTTGGTGGCGGCCCGTGCGATCGCGGTGGCGACGATGGCGGTGTTCCGGGCCGCTCCCGGCATGGCGCCGTCGAGTAGCTCGTTCCAGTACACGGCCCAACCGCCGGCGACGGCCCGCCCGACGACGGGGGCGGTGAGCAACCGGCCGGTCGCGGCCACGACTCTGGCTCGCCCCACGAGCGCCGCCTGGATGGCCGCATTCGACGCGTGGAAGCCAGCGTAGCGCCGCGCCAGGAACGAGCGGTAGTGCGCGGCCGGCGCCGCCGGGCACGTGAGCACGGCCTCGGCGGCTGCCCGCCCGCTGGCCAAGGCATCGGAGATGCCCTCGCCCTGGAGCGGGTTGACCAGCCCGGCCGCATCGCCGGCGAGCAGCACGCGACCCCGCGCCGGAATCGTTCCCACCATCCCCATCTTGAGCCAGCCACCCAGTCGCTCGGCGGGGAGCCGCGCACGATGATCGAGCAGCGCGAACCGGTGGAGCACACCGACGAAAGCGCCCAACGATCGGGCCGCGTGGCCGGCGGCAGCGCGATCGCCGAGCACCCCGACCCCGACGCCGAGGTTGGCTTGTGCCCCCGGGCCGGGGAAGACCCAGCCGTAACCGGGGAAGCCGCGCCAGCGAGCCTCGTCCCACAACACGATCGTGGGCAGGTCGACGGATGCGTGCAGGTAGGAGCGCAGCGCGAAGCCCCACAGCACCCGGCGCGCGTCGACCAGGGCGGCCGCCGTCGCCACCCGGCTCGTCGCCCCGTCGGCCCCAATCACGACGTCGGCGTGCAACCGGGTTCCATCCGACAGCTCGAAGCCGGCCAAGCGCCCGTCGTCGAGGATCGGAGCGCCGGCGCGGGCGGTGTAGGCGATGCTGCCGGCGTCGAGGGCGGCGCTGCGGAGCGTGTGGTCGAGCACGACACGAGGCAGTGCGACACCGTGACCCGGATAGGTCCGGCCAGCTCGGCACGGCAACCGAACGGACCTGCCCGTGGGGCCGACCACGCGCATGTCTCCCACCTGCTCGGCCCCCGCCAACCGCACGCCGAGGTCGTCGAGCACCTGCACTCCTCGGGGGCCGACAAGGTCGCCGCATGCCTTGTCCCGCGGAAACGCCGCCTTGTCGACGAGTGCGACCCGAGCACCGGCCCGGGCGAGAACCAGCGCGGCCACACTGCCCGCCGGTCCGGCTCCGATCACCGCGACGTCAGCTCGTGCCGCAGGCACCAGCCCAGCTTCCCGTGGCTAGAGTCCACGAACGGCCCGATATGGCGAGGTGCCTGTGCTGACCCGGTCGCGTCAGGATCCCACCAGATTCGCGCAGCAGCTCTTCCAGGGCCTGCCCCGGCGCTACGACCTGCTCGCCGAGGCATTGTCCTTCGGCCAGAACCGGCGGTGGCGGCGGGCCATGCTCGACAGCGTCGTCGAGGGCCGCCCGGCGACGATGCTCGATGTCGCCACCGGCACTGCAGGCGTCGCCCTGCAGCTCGCCCGCCGAACGGGCGCCCACGTCAGCGGGATCGACATCACCGAAGGGATGCTGCAGCGCGGCCGGGCGGCCGTCCTGCATGAGGGTCTGCAGCAACGGATCGCGCTCGTCGCCGGGCAGGCCGAACGACTCCCGTTCGCGGACGCCACATTCGACGCCCTGACCTTCACCTATCTGTTGCGCTATGTCGCCGATCCGGCCGCCACGATCGCCGAGCTGGCCCGGGTGGTGCGCCCGGGCGGTACCGTCGCCAGCCTCGAGTTCCACGTCCCACCCCGGCGGCTGCTGCGCGGCGCCTGGTGGCTCTACACCCGACTGGGCCTGCCCATCCTCGGAGGGCTGGCGGGCCGGGAGTGGTACCGCGTCGGTCGTTTCCTCGGTCCGAGCATCTCCGCCCACTACGACCGCTACCCCCTCGCGTGGACCGTCGATGCCTGGCAGCGGGCGGGGATCTCCGACGTCGACGTGCGCCTCATGAGCCTCGGGGGAGGAGTGGTGATGCGGGGGCGCCGCACCGATGGCTGACCGTCGCCCCGCCTTCTACGCCGCGACCGGCCGGGCCGGCGAATGGTGGACGCTGCTGCACCCGCCATACACCGCGTGGCACCTCTCGTACGCAGCGATCGGCGCGGCCCTGGCACCACGGCTCGACGGCGAGCGTCTGGGGGCCACGCTGCTCGCGTTCTTCCTCGCCGTGGGGATCGCCGCGCACGCCCTCGACGAGCTGAACGGTCGGCCCCTGCGGACCTCGATCCCTTCCTCGGTGCTCGCCACCGCCGCCACAGCCGCGCTCACCGCCGCCGTCGCCATCGGAGCGGTCGGCATCACGCGGGCCGGGCTCGTGCTCCTCCCCTTCGTGGTCGCCGGTGCGTTCCTCGTCGCCGCCTACAACCTCGAGCTGCTCGATGGTCGGTTCCACACGGACGCGGTGTTTGCCGCCGGATGGGGCGCCTTCCCTGTGCTCACCGCGTACGTCGCCCAGGCCGAAGGGCTCAAGGCGCCGGCACTGCTCGGCGCCGCAGCCGCCTACGCCCTGTCGAGGGCGCAACGAAGCCTGAGCAGCAGCGTCCGGTTCGTGCGCCGCCAGACCAACCGCGTCGATATCACTCTCGACCTGCGGGACGGCGATGAGCGCACGGCACACGAAGAGCTGCTGCTCGAACCCCCCGAAGCTGCGCTACGCGCCCTCTCCTGGGGCCTCCCGGTGCTTGCCGCCGCGCTCGTTGTGGCGCGCATCTAGGCGAGGCGGCAGTGCATCGGCCGCGTTACCCGATGAACTCGTGGATGTCCGCGCAGAAGTCGTGTCTGCGAACCCGCCTACCGGCTGCTCATCCGGGCCCGCCTCGCCGAGCACGATCTCGCCGGTGCTCGGCGATCGCTCGACGAATACCGCGGCGCGCTCGCAGAGTTAGACCTCGAGCCCGATCCGGCAACGCTCGCGCTTCTCGCCTGAGCGGGAGGTGTCTACGCGGCCGCGCTCGGTGACGATCCGCGCCGCCCACCGCAAAGCCTGAACCGAACGCCGGCAGGGCGAGCCGGCCCTTCAGGCCTCCTCGAGGATGAGCAGCCCGTTGTGCGTGGTCGAGGTAGGCACGTGCGTAGCCCGGTACACCTCGCGCACCTGGGCGCCCAGGGCGCCGCGCATGACGAGCCACATCACCAGCTCGATGCCCTCGGAGCCGGCTTCGCGGAGGTACTCGACGTGGGCGATGCGAGCGATCCCGTCGGGGTCGCTCACCAGGCCGTCGAGGAAGGCGGTGTCGAACTCGACGTTGATGAGACCGGCACGCTCGGCCTGCAGCTGGTGTGACATGCCGCCGGTGCCGAACACGACCACCCGCTCGTCGCCCTCGAATGCATCGACGGCGCGGCGGATGGCCTGGCCGAGCCGGTAGCAGCGGTGCCCGGTGGGCGGCGGGTACTGGACCACGTTGACGCAGAGCGGGATCACCCGGCTCGGCCACACCGCCGGCTGGCCGAACATCACCGAAAGCGGCACCGTCAGGCCGTGGTCGACCGGCATCTCGTTGACGAGGGTGAGGTCGAACTCGTCGAGGATCAGCGACTCGGCCAGGTGCCAGGCGAGTTCGGGGTGGCCCTGCACGACGGGCACGGGCCGTGGTCCGTAGCCCTCGTCGGCAGGCGGGAACTCGTCTGCGAGCCCGAGCGCGAAGGTGGGAATGACCTCGAGCGAGAACGCGGAGGCGTGGTCGTTGTAGACGACGATGCAGACGTCGGGCCGCACCTCGGCCATCCAGGCGCGGGCCGGCTCGAGCTTGGCGAAATAGGGGGCCCAGTAGGGTTCGTCGACCTTGTCGTTGTCGATGGCCGCGCCCACGGCGGGCACGTGCGAGCAGCCGACGCCGCCGACGAGCAGGGCCATCAGCGGCTCTCCCGCTCGTCGCGGCGCCGGTTCCCCTCGGGGGAACGACCCCCGGCGAGCATCATCTGCGCGAAGTCCTCGGCGGTCATACCGGTCTGCTTACCGGCCAGGTCCTGGAAGGTCATCCCGTCGCACGCGGCCAGCTTGTACGTGTAGTAGACGTTTCCGCCCAGCTCGACGAGCCGCAGCCATTCGCGCCGCAGCACGGCCTCTCGCTGGTCGTCGTCGACCGCGAACCGGTCGAGGTAGGCGCGTTCGTCGCTCCGGAACGCGTCGCGGTTGGCGGCCTGGTTGAGCGACATCAGGAACTTGTTGAGCGCGTAGCCGCGCCGGCTGCGCCGCCCGTCGAACACGATCGTCCCGGGGATGTCGTCGTAGTCGCGCCGTGTCGGCAACGGCCACCTCCCTCCTCGGCCAACGGCGGTCAGGGTAGCATCCACCTGTTGACAAGATTGTCCACAATTGTGATCGGGGCCGGGATGATCATCGACTGTCACGGGCACTACACCACTGCCCCCTCACCGCTCGGCGAGTTCCGGGAGGCGCAGAAGGCGGCCCTCGCCACCGATCCCGATCACGTCGGCGAGAAGGGCGTGGTCGCGATCGGCGACGACGAGATCCGGGAGAGCCTGGAGGGCGCCCAGCTACGCCTCCAGCGGGAGCGTGGCACCGACCTCACCCTGTTCTCGCCGCGGGCGTCGTGGATGGGCCACCACATCGGCAACATCCACACCAGCCGGTTCTGGACCGAGCACTGCAACGAGCTGATCCGGCGCGTCTGCGACCTGTACCCGCAGAACTTCGCCCCCGTGTGCCAGCTCCCGCAGTCGCCCGGCGCACCGGTCGAGCCCTCGGTGCGCGAGCTCGAGCGGTGCGTGGACGAGATGGCCTTCGTGGGCGCCAACGTCAACCCCGACCCCTCCGGCGGGTACTGGGACGGCCCGCCGCTGGGCGACCGGTACTGGTATCCGCTGTACGAGGCACTGTGCCAGCTCGACGTCCCGGCCATGATCCACGTGAGTGCCGCCTGCAACCCGCAGTTCCACACCACCGGGTCGCACTACCTCGGCGCCGACACAACGGCGTTCATGCAGCTGCTCACGTCCGACGTGTTCGCCGACTTCCCCGAGCTTCGGGTGGTCATCCCCCACGGGGGCGGCGCCGTCCCCTACCACTGGGGCCGGTTCCGGGGCCTGGCGCAGGACATGGGTAAGTCGCCCCTCGACGAGCTGCTGCTCGGGAACGTGTTCTTCGACACCTGCGTGTACCACCAGGCCGGCATCGACTGCCTGCTCGCGGTGATGCCCGCGGACAACGTGCTGTTTGGTTCGGAGATGATCGGCGCGGTGCGCGGCATCGACCCCGAGACCGGCCACCACTACGACGACACCCGCCGCTACGTCGACGCCGCCGCGCTGGGCGAGGCCGAGCGCGTCAAGATCTTCGAGACCAACGCCCGCCGCGTCTATCCGCGTTTGGAAGGGAACGTGTCATGAGCGCCCGCTACGTCGTCGTCCGCACCATCGAACGTGCCGACCGCAGCAGCGTCGACGCCCTGGGTGCGCTCGGCACCGCCACGGTGCACGAGGCCATCGGGCGGCGCGGCTTCGCCGGCCCGCAGCTCCGCCCGATCCAGCAGGGCACGCGCCTGGCCGGTACCGCCGTCACCGTCTCGAGCCACCCGGGCGACAACCTGATGATCCACGCCGCGGTCGAGGTCTGCCAGGAGGGCGACCTGCTCGTGGTGACCAGCACCGCCCCGTCGACCCACGGCGTGTTCGGCGAGCTGCTGGCCTCGTCGCTGATGGCGCGGGGGGTACGGGCGTTGGTCACCGACGCCGGTGTGCGCGACACGGCCGAGCTGCGAGAGATGGGCTTCGCCGTGTGGTCGCAGTACGTGTCCTGCCAGGGGACCGTCAAGGCCAGCCCCGGATCGGTGAACGTCCCGGTGGTCCTCGGAGGTGTGGTGGTGAGCCCCGGCGACGTGGTGTGCGCCGACGATGACGGGGTCGTGGTGGTGGCGCGCGACGAGGCGGCGTGGGCGCTCGAACGGTCGCGCGAGCGCGCGGCCAAGGAGGACGGCACGCGCGGCCGCCTCGCCGCGGGCGAGCTGGGCGTCGACATCTACGGCTTGCGCGCCACAGTCGAGGCGCTGGGCGTGGAGTACGTCGGGTGACCCGCCCGGCGCAGGTCTGCGTATTCGGGCTGGGCGAGGCCGGCTCGCTCATCGCGGGCGACCTCGCCGCCGCCGGGATCGAGGTCCACGGCTACGACCCCGCCGAGGTGGCGACCCCGGCCGGCGTGTCGCGCCACGACCAACCCCGGGTTGCGGTGGTCGGTGTCGACTTGGTGCTCGGCATCACGGCGGCGGCCGATGCCACCACGGCCCTCACCCAGGCGCTCGACGCCATCCCCCGTGGGGCGGTCTATGCCAACCTGGCGACGGCGTCGGCCGGGCTCCAGCGGCGTTTGGCGGCGATCGCGACCGGCGCCGGCCTGGGATTCACCGACGTGGCGCTCATGTCACCGGTGCCCGGCACCGGCCTGCGCACGCCGGCTCTGGCCTCGGGCCCATCGGCTCGGGCATTCATCGCGACCATGGCGCCGCTCGGCATGCCGGTCGAGCACGCCGGGGACGAATCGGGACTGGCGGCCACCCGCAAGCTGCTGCGCAGCGTCGTTGTCAAGGGATTGACGGCGCTGGTCGTCGAGTCGATGCGGGCGGCCGAGGCGGCGGGGGTGATGAACGAGACCTGGGACAACATCGTGGGCCAGCTCAGCGCGGCCGACGAGGCGCTCATTCGCCGGCTGGTCACGGGGACGGGGCGGCATGCGATGCGCCGGGTCCACGAGATGGAGGCGACCGCCGAGCTGCTGACCGAGCTCGGGGTCGAGCCCATCATGACCAACGCGACCCTGGCGCAGCTTCGCCGTCTGGCGGCCGACCGGTCGGCCGTGCCGACCCTCCCTGCCTGAGGGCCGGCGCACGCACACTCAGGCGCGGGTGTCGAGCGCCTCCCAGTGGCGGAGGACGTCGATCACCGACGTCAGGTGGGTGCGCATGGCGTCCTCGGCGGCGTGCCCGTCGCCGGACGTCACGGCCTCGACGATGGCACGGTGCTGGGCCAGCGACTCGGCCGCGCGGCCGGGTACCAGAGCCAAGCGGAACTGGTGGTGGGCGGCGCGGTTCCGCAGGTTGCCCACCAGATCGTCGGCCACTCGGTGGCGGGCGATGCGGCAGAGCGAACCGTGCAGGTCGCGGTTGAGCTTCGAATAGGCGAGCTTGTCGTCCTGCTCGACGGCCTCGGTCATCTCGGCGAGCAGGGCCCGGAGCTGGTCGCGCTCGACGTCCGTGGCGCGTTCGGCGGCGAGCCGGGCGATGAGGCCTTCGAGCGCGGCGCGGGCCTCGGTGATCTCGACGGCCTCGGCGACGCTGATGCGTCGCACGGTGGCACCCCGGTTGGCCTCCCGCTGCACCAGGCCCTCGGCGTCGAGCTCGACGAGCGCGGCGCGGATCGCCGCCCGGCCCACGCCGTACCGCTCGGTGAGCTGCAGCTCGATCAGCCGCTCACCGGGTGGGAACGCACCCTGGAGGATGTCGTCTCGGAGCCGGTCCGCTACGGGCGCTGCGATGACCATGGTCTGGTCAGTTTCTCAACTGAGCGGCACATGCTGGCGGATCGGCCGGGCGACGAAGTCGCACGAGAACCGGATGACGGGGCAGATCGTCAACAGTATTGTGCACAACACGCCATCGTAGAGGAGGGGCATGGCCCAGCGCATGGGGGTCGTCGTGGCCGGGGAGGGTGCCATCGCCCGTCAGCACATGGCCGCACTGCGCCGCATGGACGACGTCGACGTGGTCGGCATCGCCGGGGGCGAGGCGACCGGCACGGCCAACTTCGCGGCCGAGTTCGGCATCCCGCGCCACGGTCTCGACCTGGGGGAGATGCTCGAGCAGCCCGGGGTCGACGCCGCCATCCTCACCAGCCCCACACCGATCCACGCCGCACAGGCCATCGAGGTCATGGATGCCGGCAAGCACGTCCTCATCGAGATCCCGATGGCCGACTGCCTAGCCGACGCCGAGGGCATCGTCACCGCCCAGCAGCGCACCGGGGTCACGGCCATGGTGTGCCACACCCGCCGGTTCAACCCGAGCCACCAGTGGGTCCACCGCCGGATCGCTGGCGGCGAGCTGACGCTGCAGCACCTGGTCGCATCGACGTTGTTCTTCCGCCGCGAGAACAAGAACGCGCTCGGCCAGCCCCGCTCGTGGACCGACCACCTGCTGTGGCACCACGCGTGCCACACGGTCGACCTGTTCCTCCACCAGACGGGTGAGATCCCGGCCAAGGCCTGGGCGCAGCAGGGGCCCCCTCACCCCGAGCTCGGCATCGCCATGGACCTGACGGTTGGGTTGCAGGCACCGTCCGGCGCGCTGTGCACTCTGGCCCTGTCGTTCAACAACGACGGGCCGTTCGGGACGACGTTCCGCTACATCGGCGACACGGGTACGTACATCGCCCGCTACGACGACCTGGTCGACGGCTACGACAAGCCCATCGACACTTCCGATGTGGGTGCGTCGACCAACGGTGTCGAGAACCAGGACCGCGAGTTCGTCGCGGCCGTGCGCGAGGGGCGCGAGCCAGCGGCGAGCGTCGCGCAGTGCCTGCCGGCGATGCAGACCCTCGACCGCCTCGAGCAGGGTCTGTGAGCGCTCTGTCCGGCGCGCCCGCCCGCGTGCCCGTGGTGATCATCGGCGGCGGGCCCGCCGGACTGTTGCTCGCCCGGTTGCTCGCGCTCGGCGGCGTCGAGTCCGTCATCCTCGAGCGTCAGACCCGCGAGCACGTATTGGCCCGGGTCCGCGCGGGCGTACTCGAGTGGGGCACCGTCGAGACGCTGCGGGCGGCGGGGGTCGGGGACCGCATGGACCGGGAAGGGACCGTCCACGACGGGGTCGGTCTCAGCTTCTCGGGACGCCACGTGCGGATCGACTTCAAGGGCCTGACCGGTAAGGGCGTGATGGTCTACGGCCAGACCCAGGTCACCAGGGATCTGTACACCGCGGTCGACGGGATGGGCGTGCCGGTTGTCGACTGCGCCGAGGACGTCATCCCGCACGGTGTGACCGGGACGGCCCCGTACGTCACCTTCGTCAAGGAGGGCACGAGCCACCGCATCGACTGCGAGCACGTCGCCGGCTGCGACGGCTCCCACGGAGTGAGCCGCACCGCCATCCCGCCGTCGGTGCTGCGCAGCTATGAGCGGGTCTACCCCTTCGGTTGGCTCGGCATCCTGTCGGAGACGCCCCCGATCGACAAGGAGCTGATCTATGCGCACAGCGAGCGGGGCTTCGCGCTGTGCTCGATGCGCCACTCGATGCTGAGCCGCTACTACGTGCAGTGCGACATGGACGACGGCGTCGACGACTGGCCGGACGACCGCTTCTGGGTGGAATTGCGCGGCCGCCTGCCCGACGAGGTCGCCTGCCGGCTCGTGACGGGCCCCTCCATCGAGAAGTCGCTGACGCCGCTGCGCAGCTTCGTGGCCGAGCCCCTGCGATACGGGCGGCTCTACCTGGCCGGCGACGCCGGCCACGTCGTCCCGCCTACGGGGGCCAAGGGCCTCAACCTGGCCGTCTCCGACGTCTGCTACCTGGCCAGCGCGCTCGCCGACGCGGTGCAGGGCCGCAGCACCGGGGGCCTGGAGGATTACTCCGACCGGGCGCTGGCGCGGGTGTGGAAGGCCGTCCGCTTCTCGTGGTGGTTGACCATGCTCATGCACCACTTCCCCGGCAGCGGCGAGTTCGACCGCCGCATCCAGGAGGCCGAGCTCGACTATCTGGCCAGCTCGGAGTCGGCCCAGCGGTCGTTCGCCGAGAACTACACGGGACTGCCGCTCTGACCGCGGCGGGAAGGGAGACCGACATGCCGCACCGCACCGCCCCACCGTTCCGGGCCGATCACGTGGGCAGCCTGCTGCGCCCCCCGGAGGTGCTCCAGGCTCGCGAGGACGCCGCCGCCGGGCGCATCAGCGCCGAGGAGCGGCGGGCCATCGAGGACCAGGCCATCGCAGAGGTGGTCAAGATGCAGGAGGACATCGGCCTCCAGTCCGCCACCGATGGCGAGTTCCGCCGCCGGTTCTGGCACATGGACTTCATCTACCAGCTCGGTGGCATCCATCCGGGCGAGGACACGCTCAAGATCGACTTCCGCGGCGAGCAGGGCGAGCTGTCGGTCGAGACGCCGGCACTGGTCATCGACGAGCGTATCTCGCTGCCCGAGCCCATCTTCGCCGACCACTTCACCGCGCTGGCCTCGATGACCACCACGGCGACGCCGAAGCTGACCATCCCGTCGCCCAGCATGGTGCACTACCGAGGCGGCCCGGCGTCGCTCGATCGCGACGTCTACCCCGACATGGACCAGTTCTGGGACGACCTGAGCGCCGCCTACGCGCAACAGGTCGCGGCCATGGGCGAGCTCGGGTGCTCCTATCTGCAGTTCGACGACACCAGCCTGGCTTACCTGAACGACCCGGAGCAGCGGGCGCTGCTGACGGCCCGCGGCGACGATGCCGAGCACCAGCACCTGCGGTACATCCGGCAGATCAACGCCGCGCTCGCCGACAAGCCCGAGGGCATGAGCGTCACGACCCACATGTGCCGGGGCAACTACCGCTCGGCGTGGGCGGCGGAGGGGAGCTACGACTTCGTGGCCGAGGCGGTGTTCAACGAGCTGGCGGTCGACGGGTTCTTCCTCGAGTACGACGACGAGCGGTCGGGCGGCTTCGAGCCGCTGCGGTTCGTGCCGCCGGGGAAGATGGTGGTGCTCGGCCTCGTGACCACGAAGCGCCCGGCGCTCGAGAGGAAGGACGTGCTCAAGCGCCGCATCGAGGAGGCTGCGCGCTACGTCCCGCTCGACCAACTCTGCCTCTCGCCGCAGTGCGGGTTCTCGTCCACCGTCGAGGGCAATCTGCTCACCTACGATGACGAGGTCGCCAAGCTCCGCCTCATCGTCGAGGTCGCTGGCGAGGTCTGGGGTTGACCCACAACTCGACAGTGCTCTCGTGAGGTCATGGTTTCCGCCGGGGAGAGGGCGAGGTCATGAGGTCCAGGTGGGAACCTATGACCTCAATCCGGGTGGCGCGGAACCTCTGACCTCGGGCCTCACGCGAAGTCGTACAACCGCTGGGGGTTATCGACGAGGATGCGGTTGCGGGTGGCCTCGTCGGGCGCGAAGTCGGCGAGAAGGTCGACCAGGTCGCCGTCGTCGGGCATGTGGCGCACGTTGGGATGCGGCCAGTCGGTTCCCCATAGCACGCGGCCGGGGGCGGCGGCGATGAGCGCGCGGGCGTAGGGGACGACGTCGTCGTACGGTGGCGGGCCCGCGGCGGTGAGTCGCTCGGCGCCCGACACCTTGACCCAGCAGCGGTCGTCGGCGATGAGCCGCAGCAGCGCCCGGAACGGCTCCTGATCGAGCCCGGCGGTGGCGTCGACTCGGGCCATGTGGTCGATGACGTAGGGGCAGGGCATACGGTCGAGCAACCCGGTGTACGTGGGCAGGTCGGCGGCATCGAAGTGGAGGACGAGGTGCCAGCCGCGCGGCGCCACCCGCGCCACCGTGCGGTCGAAGTGCTCCAGGTCGGGGGCGCCGCCGAGGTGGGCGACGAAGTTGACGCGCGTTCCCCGAACCCCGGCCTCGTGCAGCTCGTCGAGCTCGGCGTCGCCGGTGGCGTCGTCGATCATGGCCACGCCCGCGTAGCGCCCCTTGCCCTGCAGCAGTGCGTCGAGCAAGGCGGCATTGTCGGTTCCGTGGCAGCTCGCCTGGACGAGCACCGCCCGCTCGAGCCCGAGGCGGTCGTGGAGCCGCCGCAGGTCGTGGGCGCCGGCGTCCGGCGGGGTGTACCGGCGGGTGGGCGCGAAGGGGAAGCGGTCGGCCGGGCCGAACACGTGGCAGTGGGCGTCGCAGGCGCCGGGTGGGGGACCGAACGCCCGCGGCGGGTGGGGGTCGGGATGCGGCGCAGGGATCGTGCGCTCCATCACGGCTCCCGCGGGAACACGGTGCCGTCCATGAGCTTGCGGGCCGTGCGGATGATGCCCGCCCGCTCCACCACGGGGACGCCGTCGACCAGCGCCACGTCGACCGCGGCGTCGAACGTCCCAGTGGGGTGCTCGATGGTCACGACCCCTCCGTCGTCCCTGTCGTCGGCATTGCCGAGCTCGGCGACCTCGGCGGCCGGTCCCTCGGGAAGGAGAGCCGCCGTCGCCACTGTCACCGCCCCAAGCACCCCGATGGCGTCGTGGCACCGGTGGGGGATGAACGTGCGGGTGGCGATCGCGCCGCCCGCACGTGGCGCGGCCACCAGCGTCAGCTTCGGCACCGTCGTCGCCGCCACGTCGCCCAGGTTCATGAGCGGCCCCGCCGCCAGGCGGACCCGCTCGAGGGTCTGGCGGAGGGCGTCGTCGGCCTCGAGCTCGGCGCAGCTCTCGTGGCCGGTGACGCCCAGGTCGCCGGCGCGGAGGACCACCACGGGCATGCCGTTGTCGATCAGCGTCACAGCGAGCCCTTCGACCTGGTTGACGGCCCGGCCCGTGGGGAGGAGTGCGCCGCAGGACGAGCCCGCGATCCCCTCGAAATCCAGCCGAATGGGCGCGGCGGTGCCGGGAACGCCGGAGATCGAGGCAGGGCCCTCGTAGCGGGGCCGACCCTCGGCGAGTGGCACGGTGGCGGTGGCCAGCCCGCCCGTGTTGACCATGTGGATGCGGATGGCTGCCGTGTCGCCGACCGGGGCGGCGACCAAGCTGCGTTCCAGCGCGAACGGTGCGACGCCGGCGAGCAGGTTGCCGCAGTTCTGCCGGTCGGTGACCGCGGCATCGTCGACGACCACCTGGAGGAAGTGGTAGTCGACGTCGGCGGTGTGCGCCGTGCCCGGCCCCACCACGGCGACCTTGCTCGTCAGGGGGTGCGCGCCGCCCATGCCGTCGATCTGCCGTGCGTCGGGCGATCCCATGATGCGGAGCAACAGGTCGTCCCGGCTGGCCTCGTCGATGGGAAGGTCGTTGGCCAGGAAGTAGAGGCCCTTGGACGTCCCCCCTCGCATCACCATGCACCGGATCCCGTCGCGCACGGCGCCAGTGTGCACGATGTTCACATAATTGTCGACAATGTCGGCGCCCACCGAGCCCAAGGGCTAGGGTTGCTTTGCGCGCAATCGTGGTAACGATCGTGCACCACGAAGGGGGGACGATATGAGCAGGGGACCGTCGAGGATCATCGGCGCTGCGGCCGTGCTCGCGCTGGTGGCCGGCGCCTGTGGCGACGATGACGATGACGACGCCGAGGCTCCGGCTGAGACGACCGAACAAGGCGAGGAACCATCGGGTGAGCCGATCACCATCGGCGTGGTCACGTCGCTCACCGGGCCGTTCACGCCGTGGGGGCTCCAGGTGCGCGACGGGATGCAGCTGGCCGTCGACGAGATCAACGCCGACGGCGGGGCGGACGGCCGGCCGCTCGAGCTGGAGGTTGCCGACGACCAGATGAGCCCCGAGGAGGGGGTGAGCGGCGTCGAGCGCCTCATCGAGGACGGCGCGGTGGCCATCGGCGGCGTCATCTCGAGCGACGTCGGCCTGGCGACGGCCCGCGTCGCCGAGGAGTCCGAGACGCCGCTGTTCCTCGTAAAGGCCGGGAACGAGCAGATCCTCACGCGGGACAGCCGCTACACCTTCCGCACGTGCCTGCCGGCGGCGCCGATGGTGGCCGGGCCGATCGCCCAGTTCGCCGAGGAGG
>OCZV010000512.1_pt1 | contig 13984 bp, 14 predicted proteins | sample 1539051 | NCBI WGS metagenome assembly OCZV01 (sample SAMEA3113581, study PRJEB22503) | soil metagenome
CCGAGGGATGCAATCGGGACAGTCCGGAAAGCAACGCTTTCCGCCGACGGTGTCAATGACTGTCGGCGTCTCGAGATCCGCGTCGTCGACGTAGACGACCCGGCGCGTTTGTCCGAACGCAGGCGGCTGGGGCTCGCCTGCGACTTCCGTGCGGCGCGAGTGCCTTAAGTGGATCATCATCTTCAGCCGCCGACGGCTCGAGCACGTCGTGGGGATCTTCGTCGAGCACTACAATTGCCATCGGCCGCACCGCGCCGTCCGCCCGGCTGCTCGACCCAGATCGGCCGACTCACTACCAGGCGACCGCGGTCACGCCAGCGGAGTTCGGGAGGCGGAGCCTCCTACGGAACGAGGACGACCTTGACGCGATGGTCACGGCGATCGGCGAGTCCGGCGAAGACGTCGGGCCCGGCCTCGATCGGCTCGGTATCGATCAACGGAAGAAGGGTCTTCGCGAGCGACGGAAAGCGCTCGGCGGCACTCGCGAACTCTGCTGCGGTGTAGGCGAACGAGCCCTTGAGCTCGATCTCGCGTCGCACGACGTCCGCAAAGTCGATTTCGGAGCGCTCCTCCTCGAGGCCGAGCAAGACGACGCGTCCGCCCGGAGCGGCGGCGGCGATCGCATCGCGCCTCGTCTCACCGAGTCCGACGGCGTCCATGGTGACATCGGCGCCGGACTCCGAGCGCTCGCCCGTCAGGCGCGTGAGCGGCAGTTCGCGTGGGTCGGCGACAGCCGTCGCCCCGAGATGCTCGGCCATTGCGCGCCTGCCCGCGTGCGGCTCGGTCAGCAGGCGCTCGGCGATGCCGACCTCGCGCGCCATGAAGAGCGTGAGGAGTCCGAGCGCGCCGCCGCCCGCGATCCCGATCGAGCGGCAGTCACCTGCAAGCGCGACGACGTGAATCGCGTTCGCTAGCACCTCCACGATCGACGCTTCGACGACGGACTCGGTGGCGACGGGGATGGCGTTCGAGGCCGGGACGGCGACAAGGCCGGCGAGGCCGCCGGGCGCGTTCAGACCCATTAGCCGGCGTTCGCGGCAGAGGTTGTCCTTTTCGGCGCGGCAGGGCTCGCAGCGTCCGCACGTGAGCGTGGGGCGAACGGCGACGACTCGCCCGAGAAGGTCTTCGCCGACGCCCGAGCCGACCGCGGCGACTCGGCCGGCGAGCTCGTGCCCGAGGACAAGCGGGGGCACGCGCGCGCGCGAGTGCCCGAGATAGCCGTGAAGGTCGGAGCCGCATACCCCGCAGCCCGCGACCGCGACGAGAACCTCGCCGGGGCCCGCCTCGGGATCTCCCACGTCCTCAAGGCGCAGCTCGCGGGGGCCGTGGTAGACGAGCGCCTTCACGCGGCGGAGCCTAACGCTCGGACCTCGTCGGCAGTGGGGAACGCGAGCATCGTCCCGGGCCGTGTGACGGACAGGGTGGCGGCGCGCACCGCGAACGCGGCAGCATCCTCGAGCGCGCCACCCGCGCGCAGCCGTACGGCGAGCGCTGCGACGAATGCGTCCCCGGCCCCGGTCGTGTTGACCGGCACGACGGGGTCCGCGCGTACGTGGCGGACCGGCCCGCCGGCCGCGACGAACGCACCATCGGCGCCGGCCGTGACGATCACCGCGTCGACGCCCAGCCGCCCGCGAAGCTCCTCTGCGAGCGCCGCCGGCGGCCCTTCGCGCCCAGCGAGCGCCGCGGCCTCGTGCTCGTTCGGGACAAGGAGGTCCGTTAGCTGGAGAAGGGTAGGATCGAGGTCGGCGGCCGGCGCCGGGTTGAGGATCGTGCGGACGCCCGCCTCGCGCGCGAGCCGGAACGCTGCCGAGGCCGCCTCCTGGGGCGCCTCGAGGCAGCTGACGACGATCGATCCCGACGCGATCGCGTCGCCCGCGCGCTCAACGGTCGCCGCGTTCAGCTCCCGGTTCCGTTCCATCGCGCTCGCAATGGCGGGGATCTTGCTCGGCGGCAGGAGGACAAAGCCGACGTCCGTCGGTCCGTCGAGCCGGAAGCAGAAGCGGGTGTCGATCCCCGTCTCAGCGAAGAAGCGGAGAGCGCGCTCGGCCCGCTCGTCGTTCCCGACGACCGTGACTAACACCGTTGGCGCACCGAGTCTCGCCGCCGCCACCGCCTGGTTCGAGGCCTTGCCGCCGTCGAGCGGCTCCTCGAACCCGAATCCCATCACGCTCTCGCCCTCGGCAGGCACGGAGTCGACATGCAGGAACAGGCCCTGAATGTGCGCGCCGACGACAACGACGGGGCCGGGCACGTCAGAAGGACGGTGGGCTGACGACGAAGAGCCCGGAGGCGGGGGCGGAGCCGATCGCGACGCAGCGGTGGGGGACGCGTGCGTCGTACGTGGCGAGGTCGCCCTCGCGGAGCTCGATGGCATCGTCGCCGAGCTCGAACACGACTGTTCCCGCGAGGATGAGCGTCGCTTCCTCGCCGGCATGCCCACGAGGCTGGGTTGCGGTCGCGCCGCCCGGCTGGAGCGTCCAGCGCCCGATCTCGAATGCCCCCTCGAGCGAGGGCGAGAGGAGCTCCATGTCGACCTCGGAGCCCGCGAGCAAGAGCCTCCTGGCGGTGCCGTTGCGGACGATCCGGGAGCGGGGCGCGTCGTCGGCGAGGAGCCGCAACGGTGTCGTGCCGAGCGCCTCCGCGATGTCGCGCAGCGAGTCGAGCGACGGGTCGACCAGGCCACGCTCGACCTGGCTCAGAAGACTCACTGAGACGCCGGCTCGGGCAGCGACGTCCGCGAGTATCCAGCCCTGTCTGCGGCGAAGCCGCCGCATCGCTTGCCCAAGGCTCTCGCGCTCTGCGGAGCGGTCGCGGCGCTGCATCGCGGCGTGCTCGGGCACGGGCCGAGTTTACAGCGCCACGGAACCTGTTTCAGCATGCTTGCGCCCGCTCCGAAAGAATGGGATCATCCTCGCCTGACGCATGGGCCAGACGTCGACCGCAGGCGCTCCCGCGACTCTCGACCCCGAGCAGGTCGCCCAGTGGCTCGCGATCCCGCCGGAGGACCTGCCGGAGCGCTCGCCGATCCCGCTCACGATCGTCGCGACGCGCGACGTCCTCTACCACCACTTCGCCCAAGCAATGTTCGACGAGGCGGCTGAGGCCGCGCGCGCCGGACGCGAGCTCGCGGTCATCGTTCCGCTCGGGCCGAAGGCGCACTATCCGCTGCTGGCGCGCATGGTGAACGAGGAGCGCCTATCGCTCGCGCACGCCACGTTCTTCGGGATGGATAACTGGCTGGACTGGCAGGGCCGCCCGCTCGCGTTCGACCATCCGTTCAACCTTGAGGGGTACTTCCACCGTGAGTTCCTGGAGCTCGTCGGCCCCGAGTTGCGCCCGTTGCCGGAGAATGTCATCTTCCCGTCTCCCTTCGAGCTCGACCGCCCCGCCGAGGAGATCGAGCGGCGCGGCGGCATCGCGACGACGTACGCCGGATTCGGCTTCCAGGGACATCTAGCCTTCAACGAGCCGCCCAGCACACGTTGGTCGCCCGTGACGCTTGATCAGTTCCGCGACTCGACGACGCGCATCGTTCCGTGCGCGGTGGACACGATCATTGCGCACGCGCAACGAAGCCTCGGCGGAAATGTCTTCGGCGTCCCGTCGATGGCGGTCACGCTTGGAATGCGGGAGCTGCTCGGCGCCAACCGGATCCGGCTCTATACCGACGGCGGCCCCTGGAAGCAAACGATCCTGCGCATCCTCCTCTTCGCGGAGCCGACGGTCGACTATCCGGCCACCCTCGTCCGCGCGCACTCCGACGTGCACGTAGTCGTCGACGCCGAGAGCGCGGCCTCGCCTCCGGACGTCTGGTAGTCGTGCGCATAACAGGCATGACGGTTACCGTCGTCTCGATTCCGTTCCGAGAGGCGGAGACGTGGATCTGGGGCCGGCGTGAGGGGATGACGAACGCGCTCGTCGAGGTCGTGACCGACGAGGGCGTGACCGGGGTCGGCGAGTGCCCGGGGCACCCGAGCGTCGCCCTCGTGCGCGAGGTGCTTGAGAGCGTCCGCGACGTCGTCGTCGGTGAGGACCCGCTCCGTATCGAGCGCCTGCTCGGCCTCTTGCTCGCCCGTCGCGGGCTGCACCACTTCCGCCACGCGGCGAACACCGCGCTCGGGGGCATCGAGACGGCGCTTTCGGACATCGTGGGGAAGGTCGCGGGCCGGCCGCTCTGTGACCTCCTAGGCGGCCCCGTACGCGAGCGGATCGAGTACTACCGCTACGTGCCGCTGGGCTCGTCGGAGCAGATGGCCGAGGTAGCGGCGGAGGCGGTTGCGAGGGGCTTCCGCACGATCTACCTCAAGTCCGGCTTCGACCGGAGGAAGGATGTGGAGGACGTGGCCGCCGTCCGTGCAGCGATCGGTCCCGAGCCGAAGCTCCGCATCGACGCGAACGAGGCGTGGTCGCCGGCCGAGGCGATCGCGATCATGCGCGAACTCGAGCCGTACGGCCTCGAGTTCGTCGAGCAGCCGATCTCGATGTACGACCTCGACGGCCTCGCGCGCGTTCGCCGCGCGACCCGGACCCCCGTAGCCGCGAACCAGGCGGCTTGGCTCGAGTTCGACGTGCTCGAGATCGTGCGCAAGAGGGCCGCCGACGTCATCCTGACATGCCCACACCAGCTCCACGGCCTCGCCGCCTTCAGGAAGGTGGCGGCGCTGTGCGAGCTTGCGGGGCTCCCGATCGTGAAGCACAGCTTCGGCGACCTCGGCGTCACGACGTACGCGGCGGCACACGTGATCGCAACGTGTCCGAACGCGATGCTCGCGAACCAGACGCATTACAACCTGCTGGACGACGACGTGATCGTCGGCGGCCCCCCGGCATTCCTGGACGGCGGGCTGACGTTGCCGGAGGCGCCCGGGATCGGCGTCAAGCTCGACGAGGAGAAGGTCGCTGAGTACGCCGAGCTCTACGAGCGGGAGGGGGAGTTCTCCGTCTACGGACCAGTAGCCGAGTGGAACGTCTAATAAGAGGACGACGGTCAAAGGGAGGAGCCATGGCGGAACTGGATAACGGAGAGAGCGAGCAGATCGCTCGCCATTTCCTGGTCGAGCGGATGTACGAGCCGATCAACCGGCGTCAATTCGTGCGCCGCGTGGGCGGCGTGTTCCTCGTCGGCGGTGTCGGCAGCAGCCTGCTCGCGGCCTGCGGGGGCGACGACGGGAACGGCGGCGAGGCCGGCGGCGAGATCGGCGGCACGCTCAACATGGTCATCTGGGACGGGTACGACGACAAGGAGGCGGTGGCGCCGTTCTTCGAGGAGCACGGCGTCTCCAGCAGCCCGACCTATATCGGGAACAACGAGGAGATCTTCACCAAGCTGCGCGCGGGCGGAACGGGCCAGGTCGACCTCGTCACTCCCTACCACGGCTACGTCAAGGTCCTGACCGAGGCGGGCCTCCTCGAGCCGCTGGACTACTCGCGGATGGCGAACACGGAGAACTACATCGACCGCTTTAACCGCCCGGACTGGGCGGTGGCGGATGGGGAGGTGTACGCGGCGCCCTTCATCTGGGGCACCGACCCGATGATGTACAACGCCGAGTTCATCACGGAGCCGCCGACCTCGTGGCGCGACGTCCAGAAGCCCGAGTACAAGGGGAAGGTCGTCATGGTCGACGACACGCTCGGGCAGATCATGGTCTGGGGGCGCGTCCTCGGCTTCGACCCGCCGACCGAGCTCACGCAGGAGCAGCTCGACGAGGTCATCGACCTCCTGATCGACATCAAGCAGAACCAGGCGCGGGCGTTCGCCGCCGGGTGGGGCGACGTCGCCGACATCATGGCGCGCGGCGACGCCTGGATCGCGACGGGCGGCTGGGAGGCGATCACGAACTTCGCTGCCGACAAGGGCGCGGACGTTCGCTGGGTCCATCCCGAGGAGGGCGACTTCGCCTGGACGGATAGCTGGTGCGTCCCCAAGGACGCCCCGAACCTCGACACCGCCTACGCGTTCTCGGACTGGATGATCGGGCCGGAGTCGCAGGCGATCCTGGCCAGGAACCTCTCGGGTGGCGTCGTCAATACCGAGGCGATCCCGATGCTCGACGACGCGTCCAGGGCGATGTTCCCCTACGACGACCTCGAGTCGGTCTTCGAGAAGGCGCCCAACTACGACATCCCGCCGCGCGAGCCGACCGACGGGCTGACGACCCTGGACGACTGGAACCAGGCATGGGAGCGCCTGCGGGCGGCGTAGAGCCCTCCAGCGACGGGGACGTCGCAATCGCCGTCGAGGACGTCTCGAAGCGCTTCGGCTCGACCGTCGCGGTGGACGGGTGTTCGCTCCGGGTCGAGCGGGGAGCGTTCGTGTCCCTGCTCGGCCCGAGCGGCTGCGGCAAGACGACCCTCCTTCGCATCGTGGGCGGCTTCGAGTCGCAGGACGAAGGCCGCGTGCTGATCCACGGCGAGGTCGTCGACCGGCTGCCTCCGAACAAGCGGCCGGTGAACATGGTCTTCCAGCGGTACGCCCTCTTCCCGCACAAGACGGTGTTCGAGAACATCGCCTTCCCGCTCGAGCTGCGCGGCGTCCCGAAGAAGGAGCGCGTCGCACGCGTCCGCGAGATGCTTGAGCTCGTGCGCCTGCCCAGGGTCGAGGAGCGGGACTCGTCGCAGCTCTCGGGCGGGCAGGCGCAGCGGGTCGCGCTCGCGCGGTCGCTGATCGCCCGACCCGAGGTGCTCCTCCTCGACGAGCCCCTGACGGCGCTCGATCTCAAGCTTCGCAAGGCGATGCAGCTCGAGCTGCGCCGGATCCAGGAGGAGCTCGGGACGACCTTCCTCTACGTGACGCATGACCAGGAGGAAGCCCTGACGATGTCGGACCGGATCGCGCTCATGAACGAGGGCCGCATCGTCCAGGAGGGCGGGCCGGCCGAGATCTACCAGCGGCCGCAGACCGTCTTCGCCTCGCACTTCATCGGCGAGGCGAATCTCCTCCGCGGAGTAGTGGCGGCCACCTCCCCCGACGCCACCCGGGTGACCGTGGACGGCCGCGACCTCGTCGCGCCCGCCGCCGGCATCGCGCGCGGCGCGGACGTCGTCGTCTCCGTCCGCCCCGAGCGCATCCGGATCGAGCCCCACGGCTCGCTCGCCGACGCAGCGGACAATCGCCTCGCAGGCGTCCTCGTGCGCCGCGTCTTCCTCGGCAACCTCGTCCGGTGGCTCGTCGAGGTCGGGCCCGAACTTGTGCTCACCGTCGAGGGCCGCGCGGAGGGCGACCGGCTCGAGGAGGGCGGCCGGGTGGAGCTCGGCTGGCAGAAGGAGGACTCGATCCTTCTCCCCGGAGGCTGAGCCGGGTGGCGGTCGACACCAGTCTTCGCCCGGTCTTCCGCGACCGGCTCGTCGCGCTCGTCCCGGCGACGAAAGAGCGGCGCGACAACTCGCTCTCGGCGCTCCAGCTGGCGCCCGCGACACTCTTCCTGCTCACGTTCCTCGTCACCCCGCTCGCGGTCTTCTTCGTCTACAGCTTCTGGGTCACGCGGGCCTACCAGCTCGTCCCGGAGTGGACGCTCGCACAGTACCGGCAGGCCCTCAGCGACCCGGTCTACCGGGACCTCTTCCGCAACACGATGGTGATCGCCTTCTCGTCGGCGACCATCACGGTCACCCTCGCCTACGCGTTCGCCCACGCGATCCGCTTCCACCTTCGCCACCGTCAGGAGCTCCTGCTCTTCCTCGTCATCGTGGCGCTCTTCAGCGGCTATCTCGTGCGGATCTACGCGTGGCGCACGATTCTCGGCAACCAGGGCGTCATCAATCAGCTTCTGATCGAGCTCGGCCTGCGCGAGGAGCCGCTCGGCTTCCTGCTCTTCAGCCGCCCGGCGGCGATCCTCGTGCTCGTCAACTTCCTCGTGCCGCTCGCCGTCCTGCCGATCTACGCCTCGCTGCAGAACGTGCGGGACGAGGAGGTGGAGGCTGCGCGCGACCTCGGCGCAGGCGCGTTCTCGGCCTTCCGCAAGGTGACGCTCCCACTCGCATTCGGCGGCGTGTTCGTCGCCTTCGCGATCTCCTTCATCATCTCGGCCGGCGACTACGTGACGCCCCAGCTCGTCGGAGGGACGAGCGGCGCCATGATCGGACGGGCGATCGCGAGCACCTTCGGGGTCACGTTCGCGTGGCCGCGCGGCGCTGCGCTCGCGTTCGTCACGCTGGCGCTCGTCCTCACGATCCTCGCGCTCGTGAGGGTGGTAACCGCACGGGTGATCCGGTGAGGCGGGGCGCGCTTGTCTCGTGGGTGTTCGTCGGTGGCCTGCTCGCGTTCCTGTTTGCGCCGGTCGCCGTCGTCGTCCTCTTCTCGTTCAACGCCGCTTCCTCGACGAGCCTGCCCTTCGAGGGCTTTAGCGTGCGGTGGTACCAGTCCGCGTTCGACAACCCGCTCTTCCGCACGTCGCTCAAGAACAGCGTCGTCGTCGCCGCCGCGACCGCGGCGCTCGTGACGTTCATCGGCGTCAACGCGTCCTTCGCGCTCACGCGCCGGCCCTCGCGGCTTCTGAACGCTTTCTCCTCGTTCGTGACGACGCCGCTCATCGTGCCCGGCCTCTTCCTCGGCGTCGCGCTCCTCTCGTTCTACAACCTCGCGGCGATGCGGCTCTCGCTCACGACCGTGATCGTCGGGCACACGCTGATCACGCTCCCCTTCGTCGTCCTCATCGTGAACGCGCGGCTCATGCGCTTCGACCGCTCGATCGAAGAGGCGGCGCGCGACCTCGGCGCGACGCCCTTCCAGGCGTTCAGGAAGATCGTGTTCCCGCTCGTCCGCCCAGCGCTCATCGGCGCCGTCCTGATCGCGGTCGCCTGGTCGTTCGACGAGTTCATCATCACGTTCTTCACGATCGGCGGCCAGACGACGCTGCCCATCATGATCTGGGGGATGCTCCGACGCGGCATCGACCCCTCGGTCAACGCGATCGCCAGCATCATCCTCGCGACGACGATCCTGGCGACGGTCGTCGCCGCCCGCATCGTGCGGCGGGAGATCACGCGGTGAGGGTGACCGCGCTCAGGACGACTCCCGTCTCGGTCCCGTTCGAGGGCGAGGAGACGTGGACGTACGGGCGCCGCCGCGGGATCACGAACGTGCTCGTCGAGCTCGAGACCGACGAGGACCTCGTCGGCATCGGCGAGGCGGTCGGCTGGCCCACCCCCGAGGTCGCCCTCGACGTGCTCGCGAGCGCCCGCGACGTCGTCGTCGGCCGTGATCCCTTCCGGATCGAGGAGCTCCTCGCCACCCTCTACCTCCAGCGCGGCTGGCACTACTTCCGCCACACGGCGGGCTGCGCGCTCGCCGGGCTCGAGGCGGCGCTCTGGGACGTCGTCGGCAAGGCGTGCGAGCTGCCGCTGCACGTGCTCTTCGGCGGAGCGGTGCGCGAGCGCGTCGCCTACTACTGGTACGTGCCCGCCGGCGGCCGCGAGGAGATGGCGGCCTCCGCGCGCGCCGGCGTCGAGCGCGGCTTCGGCACGCTCTACCTTAAGGTCGGGTTCGAGCCGGCCGGGACGGTCGCGGACGTCCGCGCGGTGCGCGAGGCCGTCGGCTCCGGTCCCCGGCTGCGGGTGGACGCGAACGAGGCGTGGACCGTCGCCGAGAGCGTCGCCGCGATCCGCGAGCTCGAGCCCCTCGGCGTCGAGTTCGTCGAGCAGCCGGTGTCGATGTACGACCGCGCCGCGCTCGGCGAGGTGCAAGAGCGCGTCTCGGTCCCCGTCGCCGCAAACCAGACGACGTGGGACGAGTTCGCGACGCTCGACGTGCTCCTGCGCGGGCTCGCCTCGGTCGTCGTGACCGACCCGCACCAGGTGGGCGGGCTCGCGCGCTTCAAGAAGGTCGCGGCGATCGCCGAGATCGCGGACACCCCGGTCGTCAAACACAGCTTCGGCGACCTCGGCGTCTCCACCTTCGCGGCCCTGCACGTGCTGGCGACGTGCCCCAACTGCGCGCTCGCGCACCAGACGCACTACCAGCTCCTTGCGGACGACGTCGTCCGCGGGGGGCCGCCCTCGTTCGTCGACGGCGGCCTCCCGGTCCCCGACGGGGCGGGCATCGGCGTCGAGCTCGATCCCGACCGGGTGGCGGCCTACGCTGACCTCTTCAGCCGCGAGGGGACGTTCTCGCCGTACGAGCCCCGCCGGGGGGCCGCGTGAGGCTCGCCGGGAAGACGGCGATCATCACCGGCGCGGCGTCGGGCATCGGCCGCGCGGCGGCGCTCCTCTTCGCGTTAGAGGGGGCGAACGTGGTCGTGGCCGACGTGGACGCGGAGGGCGGCGCCGCCGTCGTCGGCGAGATCGAGGCCGCGGGCGGGAGCGCGCTCTTCGTCTTTACGGACGTGTCCGAGACGGCTCAGGTGCGGGCGCTCGTGGCGGCGGCGGCCGAGCGGTTCGGCGCCGTCACCACCCTCTACAACAACGCCGCGCCCGTCCCGCTCGTGAACGAGGAGGACCGCTCGGTTACCGAGCTCCCCGAGGCGGTCTTCGACCGCATGTGGGCCGTCGTCCTGCGCGGGACCTTCCTCGTCTGCAAGTACGGGATCCCGGAGCTCGTCCGGGCGGGGGGCGGCTCGGTCGTCAACACCGCGACGGTCGACGCCGTCGTGGGACAGGGCGGCTACGACGCCTACACGGCCGCCAAGGGAGGCGTCCTCTCGCTCACCCGCTCGATGGCGGTCGCCTACGCTCCGCACAAGGTGCGCGCGAACGCCATCCTGCCCGGCTTCGTCCGCACGCCAGCGACCGAGCCGTGGCTCTCGCGGGAGGCGTCGCGGCGGGCGATCGAGTCGCTGCACCTGACGCGCGTCGGCGAGCCCGAGGACATCGCCCGCTTCGCGCTCTACCTGGCCTCCGACGAGTCGGAGTACGTGACCGGAGGCTGGCACATGGTCGACGGCGGGTTCACCGCCTTCAAGACGGCCATCACCGACTACGGCTCGCTCGCGTGACGGAGCTCCTCGACCGGCTCCGCGCGGCGCTCGAGCGCGAGGAGATCGAGCAGGCGGTGCTCTCGCACCCCGAGACGCTCGCCCACCTGGCCGGCTTCGAGCAGCCGTTCGAGGACTGGCCGGTCGCGGACGCATTCACGGCCGCGCCGACGCTCCTCGTCCTGACGCCGGAGGAGGCGACTCTCCTCGTCCCAACGTTCTACGCCGGCCGCGCGGAGGCGTCCCCGTTCCCCGTCTCCGTCACGCGGACGCACGCCTTCGTTGGAACGCCGCCGGACGCGGTCGCCGAGCTCGAGCGCACGCTCGAGGTGCGGCCGGGGCGCACGGGCGTCGAGGCCGCCTCTCTGCCGCTTCGCGTCGCGGAGCTTCTCCGTGCGCGCGGCGCCGAGCTCGTCCCGGTCGACCGCATCGTCTGCGACGCGCGGCGCCGCAAGCTCCCCGTCGAGGTCGAGGCCATCCGCCGCGCCAGCCGTCTCGCCGATGTCGTCCAGGAGGCGGTCAAGGAGCACGCCCGTCCCGGTCTCGCCGAGGCGGAGCTCGCCGGCCTCGCCCAGGCGGCCATGTACCGGGAGGCCGGGCGGCGGGTGCCCGCCGTGCTGACGGTGACGGCGGGCGAGGCCACGGGCACCGGGGGAGACGTGGCGGGCGGGCGCGAGCTCAGGGAGGGAGACCTCGTCCTGACCGACACGTCGCCGTGGACCGGGGGGGCGTGGTCGGACACCGCGAACGCCGTCGTCGTCGGGACGCCGACCGGCGAGCAGCGCCGGTTGTTCGACGCGGTCCGCGAGGCGCTCGAGCTCGCCATCTCGCTCTGCCGGCCGGGCGCCGTCGCCGGGGAGGTCGATCGCAAGGTGCGCGAGTCGCTCGCGGAGTGGGGCCCAACCTACGCCCACCACACCGGACACGGCGTGGGTGCCTCCTGGTGCGAGCCGCCGCTCGTCATCCCCGACAGTGAAGACGTGCTCGAGGAAGACATGGTGCTCGCCGTCGAGCCCGCGGTCTACCGGACGGGCTGGTGCGGGATCCGCCTCGAGCACGTCTTCGTCGTCCGCGGCTCCGGGAACGAGGTGCTGACCCAGTTCGAGCACACGCTCTGAGCTGTGGCGACGCACCGAGACCCATTGACGAAAGGAGGACGCGTGCACGGTCAGGCTTTGCAACCGGAGGGGATCGCGACGCCCAAGGCGCCCTACTCGCCCGTCGTCGTGAGCGGCGACTTCGTCCTGACGGCGGGGCAGGTCGCGTTCGATCCCGACGGAAACGTCGTCTCCGACCGGATCGAGGCCCAGGCCCGTCAGGTCTTCGACAACCTCGCGCGGTGCCTCGAGGCCGCCGGCTGCGGGCTCGGCGACGTGGTGAAGGTGACCGCCTTCCTCGCGGACCTCGACGATTTCGAGGCTTACAACGAGGTTTACCGCGAGTACTTCGCGCCGCCGTACCCCGTGCGCACAACCGTGCAGGCGGGCCTCGCGCCTGGTCTCCTCGTCGAGATCGAGGCGATGGCGAGGAAGGCCTCGTGACCCGCTTCGTCGACCGCGGCGTCATGATCTCGGGCGGCGCGACCGGGATCGGCGCGGCGACGGCGCGCGCCTTCGCGCGCGAAGGCGCGCGCGTGACCATCCTCGACGTCAACACCGACGACGGCGAGGCAACGGCGGACGAGATCGGTGGGTGCTTCCGCGAGGTGGACGTGACGGACGAGGCCGCGGTGGGCGGCGCGGTCGAGGAGGCGGTCGCTGCCTACGGCCGGCTCGACGTCATGCACGCGAACGCGGCCGTCGAGTGGACGAAGACGATCGTCGACACGACGCTCGAGGAGTGGAATCGCATCATCGCCGTCAACCTCACAGGCGTCTACCTATGCTGCCGGCACGCGCTCGCCCGGATGGTCGAGCAGCGGAGGGGATCGCTTCTCTTGACCGCGTCGCCCCACGGGCTCGTCACCGTGCCCGACGCGGGCGCGTACGCCGCCTCGAAGGGGGGCGTGCTGGCGCTAAACCGCGCGCTCGCGCTCGAAGGAGCCCCGCACAACGTGCGCTCGAACGCGCTCCTCCCGGGGGCGATCGACACGCCGATGCTCCGGCGCGAGGCCGAGATGGCGGCGGATCCCGAGGAGCAGGCCCGCCGCTTCGGGCGTATGCACCCGATCGCGCGCCTGGGCCGGGCGGAAGAGGTCGCCGAGGCGGCGCTCTTCCTCGCCTCGGACTCCGCGTCCTTCATCACGGGCACGGCGCTCGCCGTCGAGGGCGGGCTGCTCGCCGTCATCCCGAGCGGGCCTGCGCTCTCGTACACCGAGACGTAGTGCTACTGCGAGCGGCCGCGCGCCGCGACAGGCCAGCGGTCCACGACGAGTCCGTCGCGCGCGACCCAGACGTCGTCGAAGAGGTTCGAGACGGCACAGACGTGGTTAGGCACGATCCGGACCCGCTGACCGAGCTCGAGCCGCTCGCCGCCGCCGACGGCGACGTGCCCGTGCTCCTCCGTGAGCGCCGCGACAGGCGAGGCGGGCGCCTCGAGGACGAGCCCGTGGCCGGAATCGGGGCCAGGGTCGTAGGCAAGCGCCTTCGACCCGGCGTCGATGATCGCCCGGTCCTCGGCGGGCCTGCTGACGACCGTCGCGAGGACCGTGAGGGCGACGTCGTCGAGAGAGGCCGCGCCCGCGGCGAGGGTGTTCCGGTCGTGGTAGACGTACGTGCCGACCCGATACTCGGTCACGGTCGGGACGAGCTCCTTCGCCCTCCACATCGTCGGCGTCCCTCCCGCGGAAACGGTCCGAACCTCGACTCCGAGCCGGCGCGCGCGCTCCGCCGCCTCGCGGAGGAACTCGAGCGCGCCCGGCGGAGCCGGGTACGTCACGAATCCCGCGAAGGCGAGGCCCTCCGAGCGGGCGACCGACGCGGCGAGTCTGGCGGCCCGGTCGGGCGAGTCGACTCCGGCACGGCGCAGGCCCGTGTCGCACTCGACGTGTACTCCGAGCTCGCGTCCGGCCCGGGCGGCCGCGGAGGCAAGGCCCGGAAGGAGCGCGGCGTCGTCGGTCGAGACCGAGACGC
>OCZV010000513.1_pt1 | contig 13958 bp, 12 predicted proteins | sample 1539051 | NCBI WGS metagenome assembly OCZV01 (sample SAMEA3113581, study PRJEB22503) | soil metagenome
TGATGGGATGGCAGACGGATCCAACATTCTTCTTTGGATTAAGGAATGTAGAATTTAAAATGAATGTAGATAATCAAGTAGCTAGTAATAATATTGTGCAAACCAGTAGTCCGGATGATGGTTTGTCAACTACTATAGGCGAAGATGGCTTAACTAAAATTAGTACTACAACAGCAGACGAAAATAATAATAAGGAAAATGTGACTCTAAATGCTTCAGAAAATGGAACCAAGGTTAATTTAGAGTTTACAACGAAACAACAAGGAAATGAGGTAATTGCAGGAGAACCGGTAAGACTCATTCTAAATGTAAAGAATCCTATCAATGGAACTCATGTAACTCATCCAGATGCTTTATTTACAATCAAGAAAGGAGACTTTACATTACTTCAATCAGCTGAAGCTGGAAGCCCTATGATGCCAATGAATGGAGCGTTTCATGGACATACAGGGCAGATAGCATTTGATACTGTATTTCCTGAACCTGGAGTATATGCAATTGCAACTGATGTTAATTCTCTTCCGGTATCCAATTACGTGTTTGGTACGGCCAGCACTGTATTTGATGTGGCTGTGACTGGAGGGCAACAAGGACAAGAGCAACAACAACAAGCATTAGCACAACAACAACAGCAACAGAATTCATCAGGAGATCAGCCAAAAGAAGTTTCTATAGTCGGTCAAGTGCCACCATTTTATAATCCAAATGAATTGACAGTTAAAGTAGGAGATACAATCACATTTAGGAATGATGATGCTATTGAGCATACGGCTACAAGCACAAGTAATGGAACTGATGTCATATCTCCAACACCAAGTGGTGTATTTGACACAGGGCCTCTAATGATGGGGGAGGAAAAACAAGTAACATTTGACAAAGAAGGTACATTCAACTACTTCTGTACGATACATCCATTTATGAGAGGATCCATAACCGTGGAAAGTTAAAGAGCCTCCACTTCTTTTATTTTTAAATTAAGGCATATTAGACAATGCTTATGAATATAAATAGTACTTTAAAAACTGCTCGAAAGATGCATGGATTGTTAATGTAGTAGTCCTATTTATATCACACTTTGGATTAATGTAATAATCTGACGATATTTTATATGAAATACATAAATGGCTGAAAATAAGAAAAATATAACTAATCATTCCTGTGATGTTCTAATTATAGGTGGTGGCTCTGCTGGTCTTCGAGCTGCGATAGAAGCTCATGATGCTGGTGCCCACGTTCTCATAATTAGTAAAAGCAGAAGAGGAGATCCTCATACAGTACTTGCAAGAGGAGGTATAAACGCAGCTCTTGGCACGATGGATCCAGATGATAACTGGGTGATACATGCAGCTGATACTCTAAGAGAAGGAGAGTTTCTTGCAGACTACGAAAGGGTTGAGGTACTGTGTAAGAATGCACCTGATGCTGTAAATGAATTAATCAATTGGGGTGCCAGATTTCATAGAGAGAAGGATGGCAGATTAACACAGCGCTTCTTTGGTGCCCACACCTATAGGCGGACTGTATTTTACGAAGATTGGACCGGTAATGAAATAATTCATGTTTTAATGGACCAAGTTGATCAGCGGAAAATCGAAATTATGGAAAATGTTTATGTCACAAAATTATTGGAATCAGTTCATGTAAATGGAAGAGGACCAGTAAGTGAAGAAGTAGAATGGAAATGGGATAGAATCAAAGGAGCACTTGGAATAAATATTGAAAATAAAGAAATTCTGATATTCGAATGCAAATCACTAATACTTGCTTCTGGTGGATATACCCGAGTCTATTCAGTCAGTAGTTCTAGAATTTTTGAAAACTATGGAGAAGGTGTGGCTCTAGCATATGAAGCAGGCGTAGATTTGGTAGATATGGAGATGGTCCAGTTTCATCCTACGGGAATGGTTTGGCCAGAGAAATCACTGGGTACTCTAGCCACTGAAGCAATACGCGGTGAAGGAGGAATCTTACTAAATTCAAAAGGTGAAAGGTTCATGAAAAATTACTATTCTGAACGAATGGAGCTAGGTCCACGTGACGTAGTAGCGCGTGCAAACTATAATGAAATAATCAATGGCAGAGGCACAGAACATAGTGGAGTTTGGTTAGATATCACGCATCTACCAAAGGAAGAAATCTTAAACAGGCTACCCACCATATATGAACAGTTTAAAAAGATTAATGGAATTGACATATCCAAAGAGAAAATGGAGGTAGGACCAACTGCACACTATTCGATGGGCGGAATAGTAGTAGATATAAAGTGTAAAACTAGAATTAGGGGATTATTTGCTGTTGGAGAAGTAATAAGTCAGATTCATGGTGCTAATCGTTTAGGTGGAAATAGCCTACTGGACACGCTAGTTTTCGGAAAAATTGCTGGTGGTGAAGCAGCGAGATTAGCAATGGAAGTACAAGAAAAATGGAAAACTCGAGAACCATTATCACTACGATTGACTTTTAATGACCGAAAGGAATTTGAAGATGGAATCTATACGGTTAAGGAACCAGTTAAGTTTCGTAATGAAATACAAGAATTAATGAATCAGAATGCAGGAATAATAAGAGAAGAGACAAAGCTGAAAAATGGTTTGAAAAGAATTTTGAAACTGAAGAAGGAGTTTTATTCCAAGCACAATATTTTGAAAGAATTCAAAATTGATGATGATGACGCTGAAAATAGAATTGTTTCAACTTGGCAGGTAAAGTCCTCGCTAGTCGTTTGCGAGGCAATAATAAGAAGTGCCTTGATACGACAAGAGAGTAGAGGAGCTCATTACCGGTCTGATTTTCCAAAAATAGATAAAGAAAAATGGAATGTAAACATATATTGTAGGAATGGGGGCAGAGAAATGGTATTGTTTAAACGGAATATAAAAGAGATCGAAGGACCTTTGGTAGATTTGCTTAAATCACATAACAAGCCAGAACACCATCGTGAATTCGAATAGTTAAATGATTCAAAGGTGACTTACCGTAACATCAAAGAAAATAATAAAATAAAACAAATGAATAACATAAATGAATAAAACAAATGATACGAGATACACCCTGAATTAAGTACAGTATTGTCATTGTTATTCATATTTTTTGGTTCATTTTGATAAAAGCCGCTGATCTTTAAGTGCATTTTCTGCATCCTGTTCACCTTGTTCAATTAAGTGCTTTATAGTATCAAGTGAAAAATCTGCATCTTCAAACAAGAAATGTGTATCTTCACTTCGTTCAATTCTTACAATATTTCTGATGATAGCTCCACGGTGCTGCACTAATTTGCGATACTCACTCTCTATTGACTCTCTGAACCTTGATTTTGCATTTTCATCTGATGAAGTTGTGATTATGTCATGCATATCCTCAAGTAACTGTATGTGCCGTGATATTACACTTGACATTTTGACATTATGTAAAGTTTTGTCTGTGTGTATTATATCTCTGGCTCTGTGCCATGTTTCAAACATGTTTGAGGGAAGACTATGATGTTTTCGTGGAAATAAGTTAACAATATATACATTTTTATCTCTTCTTGGTGACACTTCTATTACTTCTCTTAAAGGAGTATTGCTTTGCAAACTTCCGTCCCAGAGATACCTTCCATCCTTTTGGATCCACGATATGCCATAGAATGGATAACCAACGCACGATATGATATGATCTAGATCAATATTCATATTCATACTATCGAAAGTGACAGATTCGCTATCTTGAATATCTGTAGCAGTAATTATCAGTCTTGGAACTTGGGGCTTTCTCTTGTTATTATTAAGCTCTTTAAAATCAATATATCTGCCTAAAATATTCTTTAAAGGTAGCACATCATATAGATAGGGAGAGGTGAGGTAATAGTACATAGCTTGATATGGAAATATCCATATTGGCTCAAACACATTTCTATTACCATACATAGAACCATATAGTACTGATAAGCTTGGCCTAATATTGTCAGGTATAATTGATGGGGTGGGATTGTCGACTATTTCTAACCAGAAATTTTCTAGATCCTTTATGGAATTATTTGACTTTGATCCAGCTATGATAGCAGCATTGACGGCTCCAATGGAAGTGCCAGCTACAATATCAAATTTTATGCCGTGTTTATGGAGTGCCTTATAGACTCCACACTCATAAGCTCCTAAGGAACCACCCCCTTGGAGCACAAGTACGTTTTCAATGTTCACAGAACTCGACATTATTAATATTGCCTGTTCATTTTACTCAAATGTAAATTTACCTTTAGGATGTTTCTTTAAGCTCTAATCTATTCAACTGCGTTAAAACATTTTATAAACTCAATCGGCTCCTTTACGCTCATTAAAAGGATCATTAGTGCCATACCAATGGTTCCACACATATACGCACTCCTTACATTCAAACATTCTGCCACTATATCTTATCTCGCATTTTATAAAATGTTTATAGTTTTCATCAGATGGATAATCATACTCTTTAAATCTTGGAATAAAGGTGGAAGACGTCATTGTCCTAGCTGACCCATATCTTTTAAGCTTTGAATAGATGTATTTATTCTTGATCACCAACGGTTAAAGAATTACTATAACCTTCCAAGAGAAATCAGAACTATTAACTGAAATAGCAGATTAGAAGAAACAATTTTTGTCTAGTATACAAGAGCAAGCAAGAACATAATACTTTAATCCATCATAACTCAGACATTCTCATGCATAAAACCAGTTCAATGGCTTTCAGCGTATGTACTTCTCTTTGAAACAAAGCTCTCTCTTTCTGAAGTGACTCTCAGCCTTGTAACGTCCCGTTTGAATAATACATCTATTATCCAATCTATCGTCACCCTGAGTCGCTTTTCCATTGATGGAAGATTTCCTAGATAATACATACGCCAAAGCCACCATGCAAGAATCCCATGTACCTTGAAGCCAAATACAACTCCTACTCCATTCCTCTTCCCAATAAGAGCCATTATACCTTTTGTCTCATACTCAATTTTTTGTACTTTCCTATCCAAAGACCTTGCTGCTACTGAAGACGATATTCTTCGTTGAATATCAGATATCATATTGTCTGCTGCCACTTTTGCTTGTCTTATTGCATGTTGCGCAGTTGGAGGATACGGCTTATCTGTATTAGGATCCATTATGTATGCACAATCGCCTATAGCAAAAACATTATTCCATCCTTTGAGCTTCAGATAATCATTGGATATGACTTTGCCAGACTTTTGGTCATGCTCACAATCATTAATATTGGTAACTAATGGATCAGGCTTTACTCCACCAGCCCAGGTAAGTGTATGACTTAATATTGTAGAACCATCATTTAGTTTTATATCATTGGAAGATGCTCCTAAAACTCGAGTATTTAGCCGTACTTCAATCCCATTAGCCCTTAATTTTTGTAGTGTAAAGTCTGCTAATTCGGCAGGTACTTCTGGCAATAACCTATCACCAGAGTTTATTAGAATAATCTTTGCGTCGTTCTCTTCAAGGTTGTGATAATAATCTCTAATGGATTCACATATAAAGTCGTTTAATTCACCAACCGTCTCCACACCAGAGAATCCTCCACCAACCACTACAAATGTCATTAGTCTTTTCTTTAGTTCTTCATCTTCATGTTCAACATCAGCCTGTTCAAGCATATTTATAATATGATCTCTGAGTAGCATTGCATCTCCGACAGTTTTCATAGTGAAGGAATGCTTTTCTATTTCTGTGTTCCCAAAGAAATTCGTCTCTCCGCCAAGTGCTATAGTCAAATAATCATATTCAAGTACATGATCACGCTGGTCTATGGGCTCTAATTCCTTCCCTATTTTATGACTTACAGTCACTTTTTTACTCTTCAAATTGATCGACCTTACATTAGCTTCAATGAATCTTGCCCTTTTACAAAAGGTACGAATAGGTGTTACAATGTGTCGTGTTTCTATGCTGCCTGAAGAGACTTCAGGTAACATTGGAGTAAACAGAAAGAAGTTATCTCTGCTAACAAGTGTGATATCAACTCTTACGTCATCTTGAAATGCATTCTGAAGTCTATTTAAAACTTCTATTCCTGCGAAACCCCCTCCGAGTATAAGTATACGTATGAGCTGAATTGGCTTAATTCCATGTACAAGCTCCTTATGCTTTCTGTATGAATCAATTCTTGAGAAGGAAATATCACATTGTGAACATCTATATTTTGTGCCAAATCTAATTGACAGAACTGATGAAAAGAAGCCAACCGTAACTCCAAAAATTAAATGCATTATTATTGATCCTAATATTATTATCGCAAAGTTGCTCTCAAGTTCCTGTTTCGCATCAATTTCTGTCATTGAGGGATCTATTTCAACCATAGTATTTGCAATCTGAGAAGATAATACAAAATACTGCACCGGCAGGAAAAATACTACAAATACTACAGAACCTGCAAAGAGTCCATACACAACCCCATTTGATATCTTGCTGATATTCAATATTCCAGTCTTGTAAAGGAAAATTCCTATTACTATTCCTATTGAGATAGACGTGAGTGCATGAATAGATATACCAGCGACTATGGATGCTGATAGAGGTGAAACTACACCAACAACATGCCCAAATGCAATCCAGACAAGATAGTACGGCGAACCTATTAATATCTGGAATATAGTTTCACTTATTCCAAAAGTCACTGCGCCCAAAATTGCACCAACTACTACAAAGAATACTTCTCTTTTTAGAGAAAAGTCAATTCTAATTTTGGCTATTTCTTTGGTAATGTCATTAGTATTTTTATTACTATCTTCTTTGTTTGGCTTGTTTTTATTCATGTTAATCTGTCTAGTTCAACACTTTTGCATATCATTGAGTTGTTGGTGCTAATAGAAAAGAAGAGTTACATTTTTTTACACATAGCTCACACATTTGTTTACGCATTACAAATTATTATTACTCAACGTATTGCTAGATACAAGAAGCTTTCCCAGTGTGGTAAGGTTGATTATGATCTTTCCCCTATCTCCTCTGTCTACTTCAATCAATCCCAAATCTGCCAAACCCTTAGAATCTTTACCTCCTTGTACATGATAACTTAAGAGAGGCTTTCCTATTCCTGCTACCTGTTCTAATCTATCCAGGCTATCAACTATGCCGCCAACACTATCAATTGCCTTCAATATCTTGATCTTTGCACCTGAGACTATTTCGTTATAACTTAATTTCAGAACAGGCATTAAAAGAGGAACTGATTTTGTTGAATCCATACCAAATGCCTTTATTCCATTGATAAAAGCAGCAGATAGAGCCGCACAGCCGATAAGCTTATCTCCACTGCTTACATTCATCAACACTTGTTGAAAATTTCTACCTTCAAGGTTTAGTATCTCATTTACTCTTTCCATAGTGTCTCTTATGACATTCTCTTTTGTTACGAGATTAATCGTAATGGGCATTCCGAGTACACTTTTTATCCTTTTTGAGAATTCCTCAGCTTTATTCTTGTCATTATCAAAGCAAATTAGTGCTAGCTTTTGTACTGGGAAACTTCGTATTCCTAATGCAACCCCCTCCTGTCCATCAGATCCAAAAGTAGCAATCTGAAGTGTAGACAGTTGATGATGATTATGGTATTGTGCTACCATTATGTCATATGTTCCCTTCTAGGTAATAAGATATACCTCCAACCGTTCAAGTTTACCTTTAACTGATTCAATATTACAGGTAGCTGTAACCTGAAATTATAATCATTTTCTATTTTGTAACGAAAAGTTTTCCTGTTGCAGTAAGCCTAACGATAACGATGGTACCATTCTTATACCTTTTATTTTCAACCCAAACTAAACCTAGATCAATTAAACCCTTGGTACTATCACGCCCATTCATGTGGTAACTCAATAGGGGTTTCATTAGTCCAGATATCTGTTGTAGCCGATCTAAGCCATATACCTCACCCCCAGCTCTTGCAATTGAGTTTAGAATTCTAAGATTTGTTTTTGTAATTATTCTATCGTAATAAAATTTAGGTATAGGTATAACAACCAGACTATTGGAGGAATTAGAATTTATCATAAATGTTTCTATCCCTTTTATATACGCAGCAGACAGGACGGCATACGACAAGAACTTATCACCAGAACTCACATTTACCAATATTCGCTGAAATCTGTTTATCTCAGATCCGACCACTCTACCAAAATGCCCAAATACATTCTCTATGATATTTTGTCTAGGTGTCAAACATACGATAACCTCTATATTTTCATCAATTGATCTGATCACTTTCACGAAGCGCTTAGCATTAGTATTATCATGATCATAACATATTAGCGCTAGTTTCTGTGAAGGATATATTTTTAATCCAGTTAAAATGTTGTCAGCACAAAGTGTTCCAAATGTTGCAATCTGAAATATTTTCGTAAGCATGCGCACTTGAAGATAAAAAAGATAACCGATCAATCAGTGGGTGCAAAAACTAAGTATTTGCGGAACTGAAATAAACATAGACTTTAAGCAGCTTTATTTCTTAATTCCGTATGATCTTTAAGAAATAAAATGATTGAAAAAGAAAATGGAGATCTCTTTATCCATTCCTTTTCGTCTATCAGGTATTTGTGTCTGCGATTGTCGTCATCCATCTTTCCTTCTCTAATTTTCTAATTCTATGTTATATGGTAAGTTATTAACTCTCATACTACTTGCTGACCGAACTGCTGGCTCTTGTGCTCGAACACTGTGTCTGCATCAAAGAAGGGACAGTTAACTACATGTTTGCCTTCCATAGCTGGGGTGACTGTTATCAATCCTGCTTGCTGCATTGCAGCAATATCACTCACGGTTTCTAAGACCCTTGCCTGTGATGGGTCATTCCATTCTATAAATGATATAAACCACATGGGGCTATAGTTTTGATCTCCTGGAGCACTTTCTCCTATCCCAGCTTGGAATCCCATAGGTCCGGAACCATTTATTCCACTTGTAAACTGGAGCAGGCCAGGCGCGACTGGAGTACCTATCAGCTGTTCTTCTAATGGGACATGTGATACTCCCATCATATTGGCTGGCATTTCAGGTGTTGCATCGGTTACTATGTAATATATTGTCTTTCCATCAGGACCCCATCCCCTATGAGCCACCATTGTTACAATCATATTTTCTGTGTCTATATTCAGTACCTGTCCTCCCATGTATGGAGTATCATCATTTATGCTATTCGCATCTTCCCGTACCATCAATGAACCATTCTGCCACTGGATAGCTTGCTGGTTAGCAATGATATCTGTTTGATTAATTGATAATTCTCCACTCTGCTCAGCAGCTGTAATTTCTTCTATTGATGTTAATTCTCTGGGAGTCGCATCGTCATTCCATGCAACGAGATTAATCTGCTGTAATGGACTATATCCTTCATCTCCTGGTTTTCCATTTACAACTGGAACCTGAAATCCAAATGGTCCATCTCCTGCAATCCCATTGGTAAAAGCGTATGTCTGAGCCCTAGCAGTTTCTGGAGTCTGAGCTAGGATAGGTGCATGGTTTACTTCAAAACCTGTCATATTAGTAACAACAGAAGCTGTCTTTTCATCTGAGACATCCGTTGCTATAAAGTATATCTCATTACCATTTTCATACCCTTTGAGTAACGGAATATCAATTGGCACATTTGCTCTTGAAAGTTTGAGTACCGATCCAGGTTCTGATGGTTCTTGAGCTAATACTTGTTGTTGCTGTTGTTGTAGTGTTGAAGTTGGACCTAAGACGATCGTCGCAGTTAACAAAAACACTGCTATCGTCAGCGTTATAGATCGTACATATATTTGTGCGATGTTCTTTCTGATCCTGCAATCATTTTTAGCTGCACTTCTGATTTTGATCATTAGCATTCGAGAACTAAGAATAACTATAAATGCATATCCCCGAACCCTGAGAGAATTTATTTAATGGTTCAACTTATACTTTAAGTGGTAAACTAGAATTGTTATATTCAGTTATATTCACATGCAAAATTTTCACTTATGAAATAGTTTAAGATACGAAATTGGGCGCTTATAGTCTAGCAGATAAATAATCGTGTAATATAGTTTTTTAAGTATTACATATTATGATTGAAAGGCTTGATCCTAAAAAGACAGCTCTATTAATTATTGATCCACAGAACGATTTCCTGTCGAGTGGAGGAGTAATGTGGGATAAGGTTGGTAACGGAGTGAAGGAAACAAAGGTCGTGGAACATCTAGTAGATCTGAAGAAGATCGCCGGGGAAGTGGGCGTACCAGTTTTCTATTCTCCTCATTACTACACGGATGATGAGTTCAAGAGCTGGAAACATCTCAATGCTGTTGATAAGATAATGTTCGATCGCAAGATGTACCGCAAGGGAACATGGGGAGCAGATTTTCATCCTCAGCTACAGCCTGATGAAAACACGTTTGTCCTGGCTCCACATAAGGGGTTGAGTAACTTTTGGACTGGAGATACTAACATTCAGCTCAGGCAACGTGAAATACAAACAATCATTTTAGCAGGAATGTCTGCTAATTTATGTGTAGAATCACATCTTCAAGATGCAACTGAACATGGTTTTGATGTTATTATTGTAAAGGATGCCACGACTGGGGCGGGCCCAGATGCGACTAAGGCTGCTCATACAAATTATGGATTCATAGCGACGGAGGTTGTCACTACTGAAGAAATGGTGACACACCTTGAGGAGATTGCGCCTACAAGTAAGACGTGAATCTGACGACAATTAATGGCATAATATTTGAGGTAAATTCAGATAAAATACTGAGTCACAATAAATTATATGAATGATGATGGCGAAAGAGGAATAATAGGTTCATAGTAGCTGCCACAATTAACAACTATTCGTAGGTTCATTGAAAGTCTAATCAGTTCAGATATTGAAAGTTGTACAACATACTTGATAGTCAAGAGATGATGATGCTGTCCATTTGATACTAAGATAAGGTAAGGTAAGGTTGGTTGTCTAGATGATTGTGGAACCTAATATCATGATCATGAGCAGCAGCATCATGTGAAAAGTCCGTCAATGAGATACGCTAATGAGCAAGATTTAATCGAGCATTACCTATCATTACCATCATAGTAAGACCTAGTTATACAAATTTTAATTCATTTCGCTTACAGTCTAGCTTCTTTCCACGCCCTTGCTATAATCGTCATCTCCTACCTGGATTTACTTTACGAATCAAAGCTGCGGTTATAGTCCCCAAAACAGCACCGTATACCAAATGCTCCAATACACCCATTCCAATCATTGTTGGCATATTTTGTTGTAGCATACCCATTATCTGCTGCTGATTCATCGTAGGATTCATCTGCATTACCAATCCCATTAATACTGGAGGCATCATACTCATGCTTACTGGGATAAAAAGTACAACAAATGCGATCATTCCAGCAATCAGACCCTCACTAACTCCTTTTGTAAACGTAGATATCCTTAACTTGCTTACATTTGCTACTACTGCACCAAATATTACACCTATAAGAATACTTGTGAGCGAATGCAATCCAAATCCCGTCATCATGGCACTATTAATATCAGCTCCAAATGCCAATCCTATGGCGATTGGCATAGTTTCGGCGGGCATGCCAACTAATAGAGCAGTAAGCATCATAAAGGGAGCCATTATAAGTCCAGCTATGATACCACCTACTGCACCGAAGATAATCATTCTTTTTGTACTACTACTATTGTGTTTAATTGTATCACTAGAGATTTCTCTCAAGCTCTCCTTTCCACCTCAAATAATTTATTCATAATATAAGTAGCTGCTCATTATTCAATTTAATAGTTCCATTTACAACTGTAATTATTCCTTGAACCGTTAAAGATACATTTATTTCAATTCGCAGTCATTGCGCTAGATTATAGATATGCAAGTCTAAATATCATTTCTAGTGTGATACTAAACTAAATATCCCTTTTCAACTTATCAAATGTTCTTCTTATATCATGTCCCGTATAATGATAAAACGTCATAGCACCTGCTGAGATAAGCATCCCTATTCCTAAGGCAACAAAGAATTCAACCCCAAACATTTGATAATACTGTACTATATACTCATACTTTTAAGCCTTGTCATAATAGGTTGTATTCCCCGTTTAATTGTTAAATCTTTCTTGTAAAGACAGGTAGGTATGATTAAAATTGCTTGATATTCTGATTTAGTTATAATATCTTATACCTTTGTTCATCGTTGCTATCAACATCTTTTCTTTCTTGTTCATCGGCAGCTTCCCTTAATAGCCTGTTTACCTTACGTCTCTGTAGTAAAGATTTAATTGCTTTCATCATGATAGGGCTGGCAATCATACCCAAAATCATGCTCAATAGCATGTCTACCATCGTGGACATTAACATACCCGTTCAGATGTCCTCACGATACCGAGTACTTCGATGACCTATAAAGAAAAGTTTCATCTTGTCCCCATTTTCTTATTGAAGCAGTTCTGAGTATGCCTAGGGTGGGTTATGAGTACTTCATCCAAATATGGTAATCTTATTTTACTTCCAACTAGTAGAGAAATGTTTGTAGCAATTCTGATAAGCTCCATTAAGCATAACATTATTTCAGATGTATTAATACTTTTTTTACAAATCATGGAATTGGCAATACTGTAAATGCTGTTTGAACCAGTGGTAGGTACAGGAAGTGTATTTAAGAACAGCACAAAGAGAGAGTAAAGTTATGTGGTGATTAATCTTAGGTAATCCATCCTCGGGACTAACGAAATTAACTATAGTCAAGAAAAACAAAAGAAAGGATGATAGTCCTAGACTTAGCTCAACTTTATGTCATAGAACATTAGGTGATGTGTGGACTCGAATTGTGGCGGGAAGTTATTAGTCATTGGGCCAGGTGGTGATTGATACATCAGATACACCATTTTATACTGTCACATCTGGTACCGGTTCAGATGATAAAAATAATGGACAAGAGTTTGACTCTAGGCTTACCGGAGCTACAGCTTTGGTGGCTAAGGGAACAACATTTACTCATACATTTGATGCCGCAGGAGAGTTTCCATACTTTTGTCAGATACATCCAACGATGGTCGGGAAAGTTGTTGTTGTCGCCTCATGACTATATATCAAGATAGAAACACTCTCCAAAGCATCCTGCGCCTTAGTATTGATCTTCCGATTCTGTTGAGATTATATGCATATTGTAGATTCTTCCACATCAGATCTACAGATCCCTGGTTTGAAGTCATTGATTAGAACAGGAAGAACTGCTGTTGGAAATGCTACAGACCATTTTAGTATTTTTAGTACAATCATGATTGTGAATACATACAGCAATCTTTTAACCGTTTAAGAAAAAGTACAACTGTTAGAAGCAATGATTATTAACATAGTATTCAGTAATAATTTTGTTATGAATGAAATTGAAGAAAATAATGACTATGAAAATATAGATCAAACTCCTAACTGGACAAATTTAGCATGTCCATCATGTGCCATATATTATGGCGTACAATTGTTGATTAGAAGCATAAAGAAGAAGAGGAAGAATCGCAGAAGTACCGTTATGCCTAACAATAATGCGAATTGAGTTTATACGAAAGCAAATCTCAGTCTGATCTGATTAGGAAATAAGACGATGATGGATGGAAAATACTAAGAACTTTGATCTTATAGTAATAGGAACAGGAGCTGCAGCTTCTACGGTCGCATACAAATGCAATGCTGCTGGCTGGAAGGTAGCGATAGTCGATTCTAGACCCTTTGGAGGTACATGTGCATTGCGTGGATGTGATCCAAAGAAAGTACTCGTTGGTGCTGCGGAGGTAATAGATGCAAATTATCGAATGAATGACAAGGGTCTTCATCATTCTGGTACTAATACTGTTATTGAAGAGAACACTTACAGATCCCGTACCGAAAAATAGAGAGGATGCTTTTAATAAAACTGGAATAACTACGTATCATGGAAGAGCACAATTTAGAGGACCTAGAAGTATCAAAGTAGTTACAGAACCTGATG
>OCZV010000514.1_pt1 | contig 13958 bp, 13 predicted proteins | sample 1539051 | NCBI WGS metagenome assembly OCZV01 (sample SAMEA3113581, study PRJEB22503) | soil metagenome
CCGGAGGGTGCGGCTCTTCCTGAGCTGAAGCTCGTGTGCGTTCGCCGGACGCAGCCGGACAGGCTGGGTGCCGGGTGTGAGCAATCCGCGGAATCCCGCGGACAAGCGACTCCTCTACGGAGGTTCCATGCTCACGGTCGCCGCGGCGCTCATCGGAATTCTGGTCGGAGCCCTCGCTGCCGCCGCGCTGCTGACCTCGCTCTCGCGGTCACGGGTCCGCAGGGCCGAGGCGACCCGGAGGCGATTGCTCGAGGATGCCGAGCGCGAGGCGGAGGCCCTTCGTCGCGAGGCGCAGGTGGAAGCGCGCGAGCAGGCCGTCCAGCTGCGCAGTGGGATCGAGGCCGAGGTCCAGGACCGCCGCCTCCAGATCGTGAAGATCGAAGAGCGCGCCCTGCAGAAGGAGCAGGAGATCGAGGCGAAGCTCGAGGAGTTCATCCGGCGCGAGCAGGGCCTCGGCGACCGAGAGGTGCACGCGAGGGCGTTGCAGGAGGAGCTCAAGGCGGCCAAGGACGAGGCTCTGGCCGCGCTCGAGCGCCTGTCCGGCCTGACCGTCCAGGAGGCGAAGCAGCTGCTGCTCGAGCGCTCGAAGGACCTCGTGCGTCACGAGCTCGCGCGCGACGTGCGGCAGATGGAGGAGGAGGCCCGCGCCGACGCCCGGCGGCGGGCGCGGGCCCTCGTCGCGGACTCGCTCCAGCGTGTCGCGGCAAGTCACACGGCGGAGGCGACGGTCACCGTCGTCGAGCTCGCGTCGGACGACCTCAAGGGTCGGATCATCGGGCGGGAGGGCCGCAACATCCGCTCGCTCGAGCACCTCACGGGCGTCGACTTCATCATCGACGACACGCCGCACGCGGTCGTGCTCTCGTCGTTCGACCCGCTGCGGCGGGAGGTGGCACGTCTCACGCTCGAGAAGCTGATCGAGGACGGCCGCATCCACCCGGCGCGGATCGAGGAGATGTACTACCACTCGAAGGCGGAGCTGGACGAGCACGTCCGGCACGCCGGCGAGCAGGCGGTCTTCGAGGCGAACTGCGGGGAGATCCACGAGGAGCTCGTACGCATCCTCGGCCGGCTCCGCTATCGCACGAGCTACGGGCAGAACGTCCTCAAGCACACGCTCGAAGTCGTGCACCTGGGCGGGATCATGGCCGCCGAGCTGAAGGCCGGCGTGAAGACGACGAAGCGCGCGGCGCTCCTGCACGACGTCGGCAAGGCGATGAGCCACGAGGTCGAGGGCTCGCACGCCCTCATCTCCGGGCAGCTCGCGCGGCGCTACGGGGAGTCCGACGGCGTCGTACACGCGATCGAGGCGCACCACTACGAGGTCCAGCCGCAGACGGTGGAGGCCGTCCTCCTGATCGCCGCTGACGCCGTCTCCGCGTCCCGACCCGGCGCGCGCGGCGAGAGCCTCGAGAACTACATCCGCCGGCTCGAGGCGCTCGAGGAGATCGCGACGGCGAAAGCGGGCGTCGCGAAGGCGTACGCGCTCCAGGCCGGGCGTGAGATCCGCGTGATCGTCGAGCCCACCGAGGTCGACGACGACGGCGCTGCGCTGCTGTCGCACGAGATCGCGCGTGAGATCGAGGACCAGCTCGAGTATCCGGGGCAGGTCAAGGTCATCGTGATCCGCGAGTCTCGCTCGATCGAGGTAGCGAAGTAGACACCTCCGACGCCGCACGACGCTGGGCCGACGTCTGGGCCAGGTCCTGGCCGGCCGCGGACGAGGACGCGATCGCCGCCCTGTATGCCGAGGACGCGCTCTTCTACTCGCATCCCTTCCGGGAGCGCCAGGCCCTACGCGAGTACGTCGGCTGGGCATTCGCGGACCAGGCCGAGGCGGACTGCCGTTTCGGCGAGCCGCTCGTCGCGGGCGATCGCGCCGCGGTCGACTGGTGGGGCGTGATCACATCGGCGGATGGCTCGGTCGAGACGATTGCCGGGACGTCGCTCCTCCGCTTCGGCGCCGACGGGCGTGTCGTGGAGCAGCGCGACGCCTGGGCCGGCGAGGCGGGCAGGCGCGAGCTTCCGGACTGGGCTCGCTGAGCCGCCTTCGACGTCGTTTCGTCACAGCGGTCCGGCGCCCCAGCACGAGCGGCTGGCCGACCAGGGCTACCATTCCGAGACCGTGCGCCGGTATCACGTCACGACCTTCGGTTGCCAGATGAACGCTCACGACTCGGAGCGGATCAAGGGCATGCTCGAGTCGCTCGGGCTCGGCGAAGCGGTGAGCGCGGACGACGCGGACGTGATCGTGTTCAACACCTGCACGGTGCGTGAGAAGCCGGACACCCGGCTGGCCGCCTATCTCGGGAACGCGGCCGCGCGCAAGCGCGAGCGACCCGATCTCGTGATCGCGGTCGGCGGCTGTTACGCCGAGGCGCAACGTGATCGGATCTTCGAGCAGTACCCCTTCGTCGACGTCGCCTTCGGGCCGGGATCGATCCCGCATCTCGGCGAGTGGATCGCGGTCGGCGGTTACGCGGTCCCCCGAGGCAAGTTCGGCACGCACGAGCACTTCGCCGCCGAGTTGCCGACTCACCGCGAGCGACGCCATCAGGCGTGGGTGCAGGTCTCGATGGGGTGCAATTCGAAGTGCGCGTACTGCATCGTCCCGGCCGTCCGGGGGAGGGAGCAGAGCCGCCGGCCCGGTGAGATCGTCGCCGAGGTGAGCGCGCTTGCGCGAGCAGGCGTCAAGGAGATCACTCTCCTCGGCCAGAACGTCAACTCGTGGGGACGCGATCTCGCGCCCGCGCTCCACACCGACTTCGGCGAGCTCCTCCGTGCGTGCGACGGCGTCGCCGGCATCGAGCGGATCCGCTTCACGAGCCCGCATCCCAAGGACTTTCGCGCCCCCGTCATCGAGGCGCTCGCCGAGTGTGCGTCCGTGTGCGAGCACGTCCATCTGCCGCTGCAGTCGGGCTCCTCGCGCGTGTTGAAGCGGATGCGCCGGACCTACGACCGCGCACGCTACCTGCGGCTGGTGCAGACGCTACGCGCCGCCGTTCCCGACCTCGCGCTGGGGACGGACCTCATCGTCGGATTCCCGGGGGAGACCGAGGAGGACTTCGCGGAGACGCTCGAGGTAGTCGAGGAGGTGCGCTACGACAGCGCGTACACGTTCATCTACTCGCCACGTGCCGGGACCGAGGCGGCGGCGATGCCCGACCCGGTACGCGACGAAGACAAGCACGATCGGCTCGAGCGCCTCGTCGAGGTCGTCCAGCGCGTCGCCTCGGAGCGCAATGCCGAGCGGATCGGCCTGGTCGAGGAGGTGCTCGTCGAGGGAGTGAGCCGAACCGACCCCGCGCTTCTACGCGGCAGGACCCGGCGGAACACGACGGTCAACTTCACCGGCTCGGCGCAGCCGGGCGAGCTCGTCGACGTCCTCGTCGAGGGCGCGACCTCCACGACGCTGCGCGGTCGCGAGCGGGCCGCCGTCGCCGCCTGACGGCCTGCAGTTTTCACGCTTCTGGCACGTTTCGTGACCCATGCGCACGAATTTCACCGTTATGCTCGCAGTGGGTGGTGGGCCGGGGTGCCCCAAGGGAAATGCCGCAGTTTCCTGAGGTCGTCGCCATCTTCGGCCCCACGGCCTCCGGCAAGTCCGCGGCCGCGGAGATCGTCGCCGACCGGCTTGGAACCGAGGTCGTGTCCGCCGACGCGCTCCAGGTTTACCGCGGCCTCCCGATCCTGACGAACCAGCCGGCTCGGCCCACCCGGCTCGTCGCCGTCCGCGAGCTCTCCGAGGAGATGACCGTGGGCGAGTACACGCGGCTCGCGCACGAGGCGATCGACGAGCTCGTGGACGCCCACGGCACGGCCGTCGTGGCCGGCGGCACCGGTCTCTACCTGCGGGCGACGCTCGTCGACCTCGAGCTGCCGCCCCCTCCCGCCGCGGAGGCGCGCCGCCGCTGGGAGGCCGAGTACGACGCCGATCCGGTCGCCGCGCACGGTCTCCTCGCCGAACTTGACAGCGTCGCCGCGACCGCCGTGCACCCGAACGACCGCCGCCGGGTGGTCCGTGCCCTGGAGCTCGCCGAGATGGGTGCCTCGCTCGCACCCGACGAGGACCGTCTCTGGTCGGAGCAGATGCGCCGTCCCGCGCTCGTGGCCGGGCTCGACGTCTCGCTCGAGCGTCTCGAGGAGAGGATTCGGCAGAGAGCGGAGGCGATGCTCGCCGCCGGCGTGATCGACGAGGTCCGCGACGCTCTCGCGGCAGGCATCTCGCGCACCGCCGAAAAAGCCCTCGGCCTGCGGGAGCTCGCCGAGCTGCCACCTCGGGATGCCGTCGACCGGCTCGTCCTCAGGACACGTCGTTACGCCGCCTACCAGCGCAAGTGGATGCGGCGGATCCCGGGCATCGTCATGATCGAGGCCGACCGACCCGCCGACGAGGTAGCCGATGCGATTCTCCAAGTGGCACGCGCTCGGTAACACGTACCTGCTCGTCGAGCGGGCCGACCTCGAGACGCCGCTCGAGCCGGAGCAGGTCCGGCGGCTGTGCGATGCGCATCGCGGCGTCGGTGCGGACGGGATCCTCGAGATCGTCGAGATACGGGGGGCCGAGGCCGAGCTCGTCGTCTGGAATCCGGACGGCTCGACCGCGGAGCTGTCCGGGAACGGTGCTCGTATCGCCGCCATGTGGCTCGCCCGGCGCAGCGGCGTCGCCTTCCCGCGACTGAGGATCGGCGAGCGCACGGTTCCGGCCCGCGTCGAGGGCGACGAGGTCGAGGTCGATCTCGGCGACGTCGAGGTGGGCCGGCCCGAGGCGATCGAGGTCGACGGCGAGCGCATCGAGATCACGCCCGTTTCCGTCGGCAACCCGCACGCGGTGATCAGGCGAGACCCTTCACGTGAGGAGCTCCTGCGGATCGGGCCGCGAGTCGAGACGCACGAGCGCTTTCCCTCCCGCACGAACGTGCAGCTCGTCCGTGCCGTGAGCCCGAACGACCTGGCGGTGCTCGTCTGGGAGCGCGGGGTGGGGGAGACGCTCGCCTCGGGCTCGAGCGCGGCTGCCGCCGCCGCGGCGGCCGTCACTCACGGCTGGTGCGAGACGCCCGTGCGCGTCCACCTTCCCGGAGGCACGCTGACCGTCGACATCCGCGAGGGCCGCGCTGTCCTGAGCGGTCCGGCGGTCGAGATCTTCCGCGGCGAGACTACGATCGACTGAGCTCGAGGACCCCGGGGCGGGTCACGTCGCGATCTCGAACTCTCGCAGAACGTCGTTGAGAGAGGTCCTTAGATCGGTGGACGCGCTTCGCTCGCCGACGATGAGGGCGCAGTTCAGGTGGAAGACGCCGGCCGGGTACTCGCGCGGTCGCGTGCCCGGGAGTACGACGGCGCGCGGCGGCACGTAGCCTCGGTGCTCGATCGGCTCCGAGCCGGTGACGTCGATGATCGGCACCGAGGCGGTGAGCGCGACGTGCGGCGCGATCACCGCACCCTCGCCGACGATGACGCCTTCCGTGAGGATGGCGCGCGAGCCGATGAAGGCGCCGTCCTCGACGATGACGGGACGCGCCTGCGGCGGCTCCAGCACCCCGCCGATCCCGACCCCGCCTGCGAGGTGGACGTCGGCGCCGATCTGGGCGCACGAGCCGACCGTCGCCCACGTGTCCACCATCGTCCGCGGCCCGACCCAGGCGCCGATGTTGACGAACCCCGGCATCAGCACGACGCCCTCGGAGAGGTAGGACCCGTACCGCGCGACCCCCGGAGGGACGACGCGTACGCCACGCTCCGCGTAGTCCGCCTTCACCGGGATCTTGTCGAGGAAGTGGAGGCCGCCCACCTCCATCGGCTCGACCTTGCGGAGGCGGAAGTAGAGGAGGATCGCCTTCTTCGCCCACTCGTTCACCACCCACTCGCCGTCTCGCCGCTCGGCAACGCGCACGGCCCCGGTGTCGAGGAGCCGTAGTGCCTCCTCGACCGGAGCGGGGTCGAGCTCGGCGCCGTTCCAGAGCTCGTCGATGCGGGCGGCGAGATCCATCAGCGCGCATTTTCGCCCATGCCGACAAGGACGCGGCGGAGCGTCTCGTAGGCGTGGACGAGCGCGGCGATCTCGACGTGCTCGTCGCGGCGGTGGGCCTGGGCGGTGTGGCCGGGCCCGAAGTTGATCGCGTCGATGCCGTTGGCGGTGAAGTCGGCGACGTTCGTCCACGCTTGCTTCGGCTCGATCCCGCGTGCTCCGGCCGCCAGCAGCGATCGCACGAGCGGATTGGTCGTGGCCACGGCGCCGGGTGCGGAGTTCCCGCTGATCTCGATCTCGGCGCTTTCGCCTAGCAGTGCGCGCAGGTAGCGTTCGGCGTCGCCCGGCTCGCGGTCGGGCGCGTAGCGAAAGCTCAGCGTCGCGAGCGTGAGGTCCGGGATGACGTTGTCGGCGGTCCCGGCGGCAAGGCGCGTCACGCTGAGCACCTCGCGAAAGACGAGCCCGCCGACCTCGGCGTCGCGGGGCTCGTGTGCAAGGACGGGAGCGAGACCGTCGATGGCGCGTTCGATCGCGTTGTCGGCCAGCCACGGGCGGGCCGAGTGCCCGCTGACCCCTCGGAACGCGACCGTCGCGGTGAGATGTCCGAGGCACCCCGCCTGCACCTGTCCGTCGGTCGGCTCGAGCAGAATCGCCAACTCGGCCTCGTGTACCGCCCGTGAGCCGGTGAAGAGCCGAGGGAGCGGATTGTGCTCCGCCGAGAGCTCCTCGCGGCCGAAGAGGAGGAGTGCGACGTCGTACGGCCCGGGCGTCTCGCCCGCGAGATCGCGGACGAGCTCGAGCGCGACCGCGACGCCTCCCTTCATGTCGCTCGCACCGAGGCCGTGAACCGTCTCGCCTTCGATGCGACCGGGCAGGTTGCCCTGGGCGGGGATCGTGTCGTAGTGACCGGCGAGGATGACGAGGGGCGCCTGTTGCCGGCGCTCAGGCACGAAGAGGTAGGCCTCGTCGTGTGCGTACTCCGCCGACCACTGCGCGGGCACGAGAGTCAGGAGGCGCTCGCGAATCTCGGCTTCGTGACGGCTCTCCGAGGGGATGTCGACGAGCTCGAGGGTGCGCGTCGCGAGGCGCTCGGCGAGCCCGGTCACCGGCGGAGAGTACCCCGGCATAATCCGGTCGTGACAGTGCGTCAGCCCGATCCCGTCCCCGGGGCGGAGCCGGAGCGCGGCTTCATCGTCGGGGTGTTCCCGAGCGGCGTCGACGGGGAGGCCGAGCTCGCCGAGCTGCGTGAGCTCGCCCGCACCGCGGGTGTGGCGCCGATCGGCGAGCTCGTCCAGCATCGCGCACGTCCCGATCCGCGCACCTTCGTCGGCAAGGGGAAGCTCGCCGAGCTCAGACAGGCGTACGGAGGTTCGAAGGCGGAGGTGCTCCTGGTCGACGAGGAGCTGAGTCCGACGCAGCAGCGCTCCCTCGAGGACGCGCTGAAGGCGCGCGTCGTCGATCGCACGCAGCTGATCCTGGACATCTTCGCTCAGCACGCGCGGAGCTCGGAAGGGAAGCTCCAGGTCGAGCTCGCGCAGCTCGAGTACAACCTCCCGCGCATGCGCGGCCTGTGGCAGCACCTCGAGCGCTTGGGCGGCGGAGTGGGGACGAGGGGTCCGGGCGAGAGCCAGCTCGAGAGCGACCGCAGGATGGCGAGGACGCGCGTCTCGCTCGTCAAGCGCCGGCTGCGCGGCCTCGAGACGCAGCGCGCGACGCGCCGCAAGGAGCGGCAGCGCACGAGCGTCCCGACGATCGCGCTCGCCGGGTACACGAACGTCGGCAAGTCGACCCTCCTCAACGCCTTGACGGGTGCAGAAGCGTCAGTCGACGACCGCCTCTTCGAGACGCTCGACCCGACGACGCGCGCGTTCGAGCACGACGGGAAGCGCTACCTCGTCACCGACACCGTGGGCTTCATCCGGCGGCTGCCCACGCAGCTCGTCGAGGGCTTCTCGGCAACGCTGGAGGAGACCCTGGTCGCCGACCTCGTCCTGCACATCGCCGACGCGTCGCTTCCGGAAGACCGGCTGCGTGAGACGATCGACGCCGTGCACTCGGTGCTGAAGGAGATCGGAGCCGACGACGTTCCGCTCGAGCTGGTGCTGAACAAGGCCGACCTCCTCGACCCGCTCGCGCGCCGCCGGGTGGCGCACGCGTTCCCGCGCGCGTTGCAGGTCTCGGCTCGGACGGGCGAGGGTCTCGACGCGCTCAAGGCGCGAGTCGCGGAGCTCTTCTCCGATCGCTTCGAGGACGTCCGCCTGCTCGTCCCGTACGAGGACGGTCGCGTTCTCGCGCAGCTCTACGGGCTCGGAGCGCCGATCGCCGAGCGCCGCGACACTCCCGAGGGCGTTCGCGTCCGTGCTCGCCTCCCGCGGCGCGAGATTGCCCGCTTCGGCCCGTTCTTGGTCGCCGGGGAGCCGGACACCGAGGTTTCCGAGGCGTGATCGAGGTCGCGGTCCGGCGCCTGCGCGAGGATGCGGCGGTGCCGCGACAGGCGTACGACGGCGACGCGGGGCTCGACTTGGCGGCGTGCGAGGAACTCACGCTCGGCCCGGGCGAGCGCGGGATCGTTCCGACCGGGATCGCGGTCGAGATCCCCGAGGGTTACGCGGGATTCGTCCAGCCTCGGTCCGGCCTCGCGGCCCGGCACGGGATCAGCATCGTGAACACGCCGGGCCTCGTCGACTCGGGCTACCGCGGCGAGATCCGTATCGTGCTGATCAACACGGATTCCTCGCAGCCGTTCACCGTCGAGCCGGGTATGCGCATCGCGCAGCTCGTCGTCGTCCCGGTGGCGTCCGTTCGGCTCGTCGAGGTCGACGAGCTAGCGACGAGCCCCCGGGGGACTCGCGGGTTCGGGTCGTCCGCCGGCTGAGCGTGGGCGAGCCCCGGCTCCGCGTCTCCGCGATTCTCCGCTGGCGAGGACGGATCCTCTTGCTGCGCCACGAGAAGGGCGGGGAGGAGGTGTGGCTTCTTCCGGGCGGTGGCGTGAACGTCGGCGAGAGCCTGTCGGGGGCGCTGCAACGCGAGCTGTGGGAGGAGACCGGTCTCTTTCCGGCCGGCACCGAGTTCCCGCTCGAGGGCCCGGTTGCGCTCGTCGATTCCATCGCGCCGCCCTCTGCGCTGGTCCGGAAGCACGTCGTCCACGTCATCTTCGCCGCGGACGTGTCGGGGTCGCTCGAGGACGTGGCTTCCCAGGACACGGCGGTGCGGGGGCATCGCGCGTTCAGGCTCGCCGAGCTCGACTCGATCGCGATCCACCCGCCGATCCAGCGGTTCCTTCAGCGCTGGCGGCCCGGCGATCCCGCGGTCTATCTCGGCCAGATGTGGACGCCCTGAAGCCCGCTCGAATCGGCACACATTCGGCACACCTCGTCTCCCACTCGTGACGTTTTCCTCGTTACGCTTGCAGTGGGTGGTGGGCCGGGGTGCCCCGTGGGACTGTCGCTCAGCGGCGGCCGCCGCGGACACGCGCTCTGTCGGCGGCGACCCGGAAGGCCTCCCGCTCGAGCTCGTCCGGGAGCTGGGGGAGGACCGGCGGATCGCCGTCCGAGGCGTGGGCGAGCGACTGAGCGAGCAGCCAGTCGGCGAGCCACGGGTTCCGCGGCAGGAGCGGCCCGTGCAGATACGTGCCGATGGCGCGACCGAGCCGGCACCCTTCGAAGCCGGACTCGCCGTCGTTCCCGAAGCCGTGCACGACCCGGCCGAGCGGCTCGGCACCGGTGTCGAGGAGCGTTCGTCCCGCATGGTTCTCGAAACCGGCGAGCGGACGCCGAACACCGGGCTCGAGCTCGCAGTCCAGCAGAACGTCGCCGATCATGCGCGTCGTGCCGGCGATCGTCTCGTGTGGGAAGAGGCCGGCTCCGGCCATGAGCGCGCCCTCGCGACCTCGGTAGCCGCGGCCGAGGAGTTGGTAGCCGCCGCAGACGGCGAGGAGCGCCACCCCGCCGGCGACCGCTTCCCGGATCGCGTCGCCCTTTCCGGCGAGGTCCGGGGCGATCAGCAGCTGCTCGCGGTCCTGGCCTCCGCCGACGTAGAGGAGGTCGTGTGCACCGGGCTCCACGGGATCTCCGACGCCGACCGCTTCCACGTCGAGCTCGTGGCCGCGCAGCGCCGCCCTCCGCTCCAGCACCGCGATGTTCCCGCGATCGGCATAGATGTTGAGGTAGTCCGGGTAGAGGTGTCCGACGCGGATCCTCACGACGGCGAACCGTCCCAGTACGGCCGGACGGCGCCGCGCTTCGTCAGGATGCCCCGCAGCGCGAGCATCGCCGTGTAGGTGGGCAGGACGACCAGGTCGGTGCCTGCCTCCACGAGCTCGAGGCCGCGGTCGAGCGCGCGCTCCAGCTCGGGAACGACCTCGAGGCGCTCCTCGGGGAGACCGCCGTAGACGAGCCGAACGCCGAGCTCGGCCGCCCGGTCGCCGCTCGCGACGACGCGGCCGACGTGGGGGAGGAGGGGCTCGAAGTCGACGTCCCAGATCCACGAGACGTCCTGGCCGTCGGCGATCGCGTCGTTGAGGGCGACGACGAGCACCGGCGGGACGCCCGTCTCGAGCGTCCGCAGCGCCTCGTTCGCCGCCGCCGGGTTCTTGATCAGGAGAACGACGATCGTCTTCGCCCCGGCCGGGATGCGCTCGAAGCGGCCGAAGGCGGCGCTGAACGCCGTGAGACCGTCGCGGATGGCGGCGGGTGAGGCGCCCAGCGCGAACGCGAGCGACGCGGCCGCGGTCGCGTTGTAGACGTTGTAGAGCCCCGGAAGGGACAGCTCGACGTCGAGATCGCCGTACGGCGACGCGAGTCGGAAGCGCGAGCCCGTGAGCCCGTTCAGGTCGATCTCACGCGCCGCCACGTCGAGCGGCGGGCGCGAGTGCCCGCAGGCCGGGCAGCGGTACTCGCCGAGGTGGCCGACGTACGCGGCTGCGTAGTCGTAGGGCGCCCCACAGCGGACGCAGTACTTCGAGTCGGCGGCGTGCTGCAGCGTGGGTCGCGCATGGCGCGGGTCGTCCACTCCGAAGCGAAGCGTGTGCTCGCGTCCCTCGGCGAGGTCCGCGACGACGGGATCGTCCGCGTTTACGACCAGCGTCGCGGCCGCGGGGAGCATGCGAACCGCGTCGCGCCAGCGCTCAGCGATCAGCTCCAGCTCGCCGTAGCGGTCGAGCTGATCGCGAAACAGGTTCGCCAGCGAGACGGCGCGTGGCCGGGTTCGTGCGATCGCCTCCGGGAGGGCGCCCTCGTCGACCTCGAAGAGGCCGAGGTCGGCGCGGCGACCGGCAACGAGCGCGGAGGCGATACCGGACAGCAGGTTCGCTCCGGCGCGGTTCCATGCGAGGCGGTGGTCGCGGCCGAGGATCCGGGCGGCCATCGCGGTCGTCGTCGTCTTGCCGTTCGTCGCCGACACGAGCGCCACCCCTGACGAGAGCCGCGCGGCCAGGGCGTCGACGGCCGCGGGATCGGTCTTCCAGAGGAGCTTCCCCGGCAGGGTGGTCCCGCCCCCGCGGCGCGCGGCGCGCGACACCGTCCCCACGGCGCGCGCCGCCAGCGTCTCCAGCTCGAGGCGCACACCCATCGGCGGCGAGCGTACCCGAGAGCGAGGTAGAGGTCTGCTCTAGGCATCTTGCACAAACCTCAGGATGATCTAAGCTTCTTGCAGGCATGGCCCGACCCCGTGATCCCAAGCGGCCGCAGCTCCGCATCGACGAGGCTGAGCTCGCGGCGTTTCGGGCAGGTCTCAGACGTCGCTATACGGACGACGAGATCCTCGAGGAGCTGCGCCAGGCGGCGGAGCGGCTGGGACGCTCGCCCACGATGCGCGAGTTCGCCGACGATCCAGAAGCGCGCGTCCATCCGCAGACCGTCATCGAGCACTTCGGTACCTGGAACGCCGCCAAGCGTGCGGCCGGCCTGTTCCCGCGGCGCTTCCTCACCCGCGAGGAGCTCCTGGAGCAGCTGCGCAACCTCGGTGCCGAGCTGGGGAGGACGCCGACGGCGCGCGACCTCGCGGCCCGCGGCCGCTCGCTGCCCTCGGCCTCGCTCTACGCTCACACGTTCGGATCGCTCGCCGACGCCCTGCGGGAGGCCGGGTTCGAGGTCCTACGCGGTGAGGAGCGGCTCGAGCGTGCGATCATGCAGGGCGCCGAGCTCGCCAGGAGGCTCGGCCACCTGCCGCGGATGGCCGACTGGAAGACCGCGCGGCGCGAAGACGCCACGCTGCTCTCCGAGTGGCAGGTGTACCGGCTGCTGGACGTCGAACGCGGCGCCTGGACCGCATTCCAGTACCTCGTGCGCGAGCAGCTGCGCAAGGAGCGCATCGAGGTTCTTCCCGACGGGACGCTGGGACGTTGATGTGTGAACGGGGCGGCAGCGGCCGCGAAGCGGCGGCCCTCAGGGCTTTCGCGGACCGGAAGTCCGCGCTAGCGGATTCCGGTCTTGCGCACGATCAGAGGCTTGAAGTGATGGCTGCGAGCCGCTGGAGGCAGGAGACCGCCTCGTGTGGCGCCCGCACGGGCGGCCGAACCTCGCCCTCGCGGTAGCGCCGGTCGGGCCGGAAGCGGCGCTCGCGGACGATGCGTCCTGCGACGACCTGCAGAAGCCGTCCCTGGCGCACCTCCCGCAGCGCGAGCCGCACCCGCAGTGCCGCGCCCACGATCGCGAGAGCGCGCTGCGTCGAGGCGAAGAAGAGGTCGGTGTCGGTCTGCCCGATCCAGAGTGGACGCGCCATGCCACGCGCGAGGTAGAGGGTCTCGGGGTCGCGCTCGTCGAGCCAGGCAGCCGCCATGGCGCCGCGCATCTCGGAGAGCGCGCGCGGGTTGTGGCTGCGATGCTCCATCAGCGCGAAGATCGCCTCTGAGTCGACCGTCATCTCGGGCTCGTGGCGCGTGAGCCCGTAGCGCTCGAGCAGCGCGTCGTCGTTCTCGATGAGACCGTTGTGGATGCCGACGACGGCGCCGTGGCGGATCGGGTGGTTGTTCCCCTGGATCTCCGGATGACCCTTCGTGTAGTCCCGGACGTGGATGAGCGTTTGGTGTGCTTGCGCCGGTACGGCGATCTCGTCGAGCAGCGCGCTGGCCCCGCCGCGGAGTTCCGTGATCGCGATCGTGCCGTCGCTCGAGCGGGACGCGTAACCGACCGCATCCGCTCCGCGTTCGGCGATACCGGCGAGGAGAGCCTGTGCTGCGAGCGTCCGCGAGGCGGAGGACTCAGGCCGCAGGCTGTAGCCCGCTATCCCACACATGCGCTTATTTCACGTATTCGGTCGGACGACACCGCAGGAACACCACAAAGAGCGTAGACGACGAAACCGGTCGTGGGGTTTGTGCGGATTCCATCGGCTTCTCGTTTGGGGGAAAATCCCTCGTCCCGACTGTCATCCCTCAAGTGGGGCAACTTCGACGCCGATATACGCGCCGTGGAAGGCACGGCCGCCGAGCATCTCTTCGACTCGACCGACGACGAATCCTCCGCAGCGGGGGACGAGCCGGCGCCGAGGGAACGCGCAGACCTCGCCGGGCCTAGCGCCGACGATCCGCTCAAGCTGTACGTGCGGCAGATCGGAGACGGGCGTCTCCTGACGACCGCCGAGGAGCGCGAGTTGGCGCGGCGCAAGGACCTGGGCGACGAAGCGGCGAAGCGCAAGCTGATCGAGTCGAACCTACGGCTCGTGATGTCGATTACTCGCAACTACACGCGTGCCGACGTCCCGTTGCTCGACCTCATCCAGGAGGGCAACCTCGGGCTCATCCGCGCGGTCGAGAAGTTCGACTACAAGATGGGCTTCAAGCTCTCGACGTACGCGACGTGGTGGATCAAGCAGGCCGTCTCGCGCGCGCTCGCGGAGCAGGGCCGGACGATCCGTCTGCCGGTGCACGTCGCCGACCAGGTGCGCAAGGTGACGAAGGCCCGCCGCCTCCTCGGGCAAAAGCTCAACCGCGACCCGTCCCTCGACGAGATCGCGATCGAGATCGGGATCACGCCCGAGCGTGTCCAGGAGC
>OCZV010000515.1_pt1 | contig 13953 bp, 10 predicted proteins | sample 1539051 | NCBI WGS metagenome assembly OCZV01 (sample SAMEA3113581, study PRJEB22503) | soil metagenome
GCCGAGGTGATCGCCCAGCACCCGATCGCGTACCAGCTCCGGCTGCTGCAGACGATGACCGAGGTCGCCGCGGAGAAGAACTCCACGCTGGTGCTGCCGATCCCCGTCGAGCTGTTCCGCCCCTTCATGGAGGCGATGCGTCAGATGGAGGACGGGAAGAAGAGCTAGACGACCACGCTGAGGTGGCAGCCCTCGGCCCGGTCCACCCTGGCATGGCCGTTCGCCAGGGCCTCGACCAGCCCGGTCAGCAGGCCCTCCTCCAGCGCGCAGCACCGGCCGTTCGTCTCGGCACCGATGACGTCCCGGAACAGGCACTGTCCGGTCTCGAGGCGCATCCGGGGACCCTCGCGCGACGTGGTGGGCCGCCATCCCCAGTCCCGAAGCTCGCGGGCCAGCAGCTCGGCCCGCCCCCGCCGGCTCCGGGGCGAGGAGCCGTTCAGCTCGCGCTTCCGGCGCGTGGCCCACGACCGGCCCCAGCCCCGGCCGAACCGCACCAGCGTCCGATGATCCGATGGGAGGGCGTCGACGGCCTCGGCCAGCACGGCCACCAGCGACCGCATCGAGTGCGGGGGGTGGGAGAACTCGAGCGGTCGAGGGCTCGCTTCGTACAGTCGTCGGGGGCGGCCCGCGCCGATCCCGTCACGATCGGCTCTGGAGACCACCAGACCGGCCTGCTCGAGGCGACCCAGGTGCTGGCGGATGGCGTTCGGGTGGAGGGAGAAGGAATCGGCGAGCGCGCTCACCGGGACGGGGTCGTCGGCGACGCAGATGGCCCGGTAGACCTTGAACCGGGTCTCTTCCCCCAGCGCGCGAGCCGTCTCGTACAGGCGGTCGAACCGGTCCACTAGTCCGCCTCCACCGCCCGATGATAGACGGTCGCTCTCAGGCGCGGGGGTTTCATTCTTGTCATTCAGGTCTTGCCAAATCGAGGGGGTCTGCGGTAACGTGAGGCTCGCCAGATTAGCACAGGGGAAATTGGAGAAATTCGGCGGACGGCGATGACGGACCTGGCCATCTACGACTGGGACATCGGCTGGCAGTACGACGCGGCGTGCCGCGGCGAGGACTCCGAGCAGTTCTTCGCGCCGAACTACTTCGAGCGCAAGGAGGAGAAGGAGGCCCGCGAGGAGCGCGCCAAGGCCATCTGCGCCCGCTGCCCGGTCCGGCCGGAGTGCCTCGAGTACGCCCTGCGCAACCGTGAGTCCCACGGCATCTGGGGCGGCCTGAACGAGATCGAGCGGAAGGCCATCCTCCGCGAGCGGGAGCGCTCCGCTCGCCGCGCCGGCTAGGGCGTGAGCGCGGAGGCTCGGCTCCGCGAGCTCGGCATCGACCTTCCACCGGCGGCTGCGCCCGTCGCCTCGTACGTGCCCGTTCGGATCGTGGGCGGTCTGGCCTTCGTGGCCGGGCAGGTGCCGCTGGAAGACGGGAAACCGATGGTGACCGGACGGCTGGGGGCCGAGCTGGAGACCGAGGACGGGGCCCGGTGGGCTCGCCGGTGCGGGCTTCAAGCGCTCGCCGCGCTCCGGGAAGAGCTCGGTTCCCTCGACCAGGTCGCCGGCGTGGCCAAGGTCACCGTGTGGGTGGCGACGACCGAGAGCTTCACCGAGCAGCCGAAGGTGGCGAACGGGGCCAGCGACCTGTTCGTCGAGGTCTTCGGGGAGGCCGGGAAGCACGCCAGGGCGGCCGTCTCGGCCCCGTCGCTTCCGCTGGGTGCGCCGGTCGAGGTCGAGGTGATCGCCGCGCTCACCGACTGAGCGCGTCTCGCTCAGGCCGATGGGCCCGGACGACGGACATCCCCGTCGCGCCGGGTCAGCCCGCGGGCATCGAATGACGCCAGGATCGGGAGCGCGTACTTCCGGGTGGTCCCGAGGAGCTCCCGGAACCGGCTCACGGTGAGGCCGTCGGGCAAAGCCGCCTCGGCCCGGGCCGCCTCCTCCGCCCGGGCCAGGAACGCCGGCGTGACCACGAGCTCCGGCGAGACTCGGGCCAGGCGCCCGGTTCGCACGCAGGCCTCGATCATGTCCCTGGCGAACCCGGAGGCCGCCAGCTCGGGAACGGTTGGAGGCGTGGGCTCCCCTCGGGCGACCGCAGCAACCAGCCGCTCGGCCTGCGGCTCGCGGTCGCCGAGGGTCACGCGGTGCTCGGCCAGCCGCAGCACCGGTCCCTCCCTGGCGAGCACGCCGCCCTCGAGGAGCGTCTGAAGAACGGCGTCGAGGAGGTCGGGGTCCAGGCTGTCGGTCAGGATCGCGCGCCGGAGGTCGCCGGCATCGAGGCCCGGGCGGAGCGGCTGCTCTCGGTGGTACGCCTCCAGAATGTGGATGACGCGGCGACGGAGGTCGGCCAGGCGCTCGTCGGCCACCCACCAGCCCCCGACCCGGGTGGTGCCGGCGATCGACGCGGGCGCGGCGCCGGCCAGCAGGGGGAGCGTCGCGGCCCGGACCGCCCCGCGCTCGGCCACGACCACGGCCGGGAGATCTTCGCGTCGGGCCGATTCGCGACGAGCCAGCCGGACCTCGGGATCGCGGCCCGGCCGGGCCGGCGGGTCAGGGTCGAGGACGACGCCACCGGCGAGCGTCTCGCCCCGCCCGGCTTCACGAAGCACGAACCGGTCGCCGACCTCCACGACCACCGGCCTGGACAGGCGGATCCGGGCGAAGCCGTCGCCGTACAGCCGCAGGCGGGCATCCCGCTCTGCCGACCCCGCGTACAGCTTGAACGCCCCCCGCGTCGAGAGGGGACGATCCATCGAACGGACCGGACGGAGCCGGGCCTCAACCACCGAGGTCGGCCGCCACTGTCCCGGCCGGACCAGGACGTCGCCCCGAACCACCTCCTCCCGCGACGTCGACGCCAGGTTCGCGGCGACGCGGGAGACCGGCTCGGCCACCTCGACCGTTCGGCGATGGGTCTGGAGCGAACGGATCCGTGCCGTGCGCCCTTCGGGGAGGACCACCACCTCGTGGCCGACGCGTAGCGTGCCTCCGGTGAGCGTCCCGGTGACCACCGTGCCGGCCCCCCGGATGGTGAACGAGCGGTCGATGTCGATCCGGGGGCGCCCCCGGTCCTGGGGTGCGGGCGCCTCCGAGACCATCGCATCGATGGCCGCGACGAGCTGATCGAGGCCACGGCCGGTCGACGACGAACACGCCACCACCGGCGCTCCCTCGAGGGCCGTGCCGGCCAACCGATCCGCGATCTCGTCGATCCGGATCATCAGGTCGTCCTCTTCGACGAGATCGGCTTTCGTCACAGCCACCACGGCGGAGTCGACGCCGAGGACGTCGACGATCTCGAGGTGCTCCTCGGACTGGGGCTTCCATCCCTCGTCCGCGGCCACCACGAACAGGACCAGCCGCACCGGCCCCACGCCGGCGAGCATGTTGCGGACGAACCGCTCGTGCCCGGGCACGTCCACGAACCCGATCTCTCGGCCCGAGGGGAGCGTGGTCCAGGCGAAGCCGAGGTCGATGGTCAGGCCCCGGCGCTTCTCCTCCTCCCAGCGATCCGGGTCGATCCCGGTCAGCCGGAGGATCAGGGACGACTTGCCGTGGTCGACGTGGCCGGCAGTGGCCACGACGTGCATTCAGACCTCCTCGCGCGCGTACCGGATGGCCCTGGCCAGTCGCTCGTCGTCCTCGGCCTCGACGGTCCGCAGGTCGAACAACACGGCGCCGTCCTCGACGCGACAGAACACCGGCGGGGACCCCACGCGCAGACGGGTGGCCAGCCGTTCGGGGCGCTCCTCCGGAAGGCGGATCACCGTGGAGGGGATCCCGTACCCGGGCACCGAGCCGCCGCCGGCCACGGATTCACCGGCGGCGACCGAGGCGCCGGGGATCGATCCGACCAGCTGTCGCGCCCGGGCCCGCAGGGCGGTGGGACGCTCCGTGAGGGACCGCCACACCGGCAGCTCGTCGCGCCGGGCCTGCGCGTGCATCGCCAGCACCGTCTCGAGCGCGGCCACGGTCATCTTGTCCACCCGCACGGCGCGGGCGATCGGATGGCGCCGCAATCGCGCGATCAGGTCCGCCCGGCCGAGGACCACCCCGGCCTGGGGCCCTCCCAGGAGCTTGTCGCCGGAGAAGCACACCAGGTCGGCGCCATCGGCCAGGGCGTGGTTCGCGGCGGGCTCTTCGCCCGGCACCGGTCGTACCGGCTCCAGCAGCCCGCTGCCGGTGTCGTACAGGAGGGGCACCGCGGCCCGACGGGCCAGGGCGGCCAGGGATGACACCGGGGGCGACTCCGCGAAGCCGACCACCCGGTAGTTGCTCGGGTGGACCTTGAGGATCAGGCCGGTCCGTTCGGTCATGGCCGCTCGGTAGTCGGTGAGCCGGGTTCGGTTCGTCGTGCCGACCTCGACGAGCTTCGCGCCGGAGGCTCGCATGATCTCGGGCAGCCGGAACTCGCCGCCGATCTCGATCAGCTCCCCTCGTGAGACCACCACGTCCCGTCGCCGGGCCAGCGCCGCCATCGCCAGCAGGAGTGCGGCGGCGTTGTTGTTGAGGACCAGGGCGGCCTCGGCGCCGGTCAGCGCCTCCAGCAGGAACTCGGCCCGGGACGTCCGGCGGCCCCGGGTCCCGGACTCCCGGTCCACCTCGAGATCGGTGTAGCCGCGCGCGGCCCGCTCGACCGCCCGGACGGCCGGCTCCGGCAGCGGAGCCCGTCCCAGGTTCGTGTGCAGGATCACACCGGTCGCGTTGATCACCGGCGTCAGGCCGGACGACATGCGGGCCGCCAGGGCCACAGCCCGAGCCAGCAGGGCCTCCTCGTCGGGCGGCTCCCGTCCGCGGCGCGAGGCGGCCCTGGCGTCGTCGAGGACCGAGCGGATGGCCCGGCGGACCACGGCGCGGCCGGAGCGTTCGGAGGCCCGCCGGCCGGGGTCCGAGCGCAGGAGAGAGTCCACCGACGGCAGGCGTCGTCTCCGGTCCGGCATGCGGTGAGGGTACCGAGGCTCAGCCGGGAGCGGGGGAGCGCTCGAGGAAGGCCACCAGGTCGACCAACGGCATCGGCCTCCCCAGGAAGTACCCCTGGCCGAACCGGATGTCGAGCGCACGGAGCGCTTCGATCTCCTCCGGGCGCTCGATCCCCTCGGCCACCATCGTGGCCCCGGTCCCGTGTCCGAACTCGATCAGGGCGCGGGCCATGGCCCGGGCGGCGACCGTCCGGTGGAGCTCGGACGTCACGCTCCGGTCGAGCTTGATGACGTCGGGCGAGAGCCGGAGGATGTGTCGGAGGCTGGCGAATCCCGCGCCGGCGTCGTCCACGGCCAGTCGCCCTCCCCGCTGTCGGATCGAGCGCAGGCCGTGTGCCACCGCGTCGTAGTCCTCGATGGCCGCGTGCTCGGTGATCTCCACGACGATCGGCCGGCCCCCGGCCAGCTCCAGCGTCTCGGGGAAGCCGTGGTCCGTAACGGTGGTCGGCGACGCGTTCACCGAGAGGTACAGGGACGAGGGCAGCCGCGACGCGGCCTCGATGGCCCGGCGGATGGCCGCCAGCTCGAGCTCGGTCCGCAGGCCGACCTCCTCGGCTTCCGCGAACCAGACGTCGGGTGGGCGTCGGGGCTCGAGGCCGAACCGGGCCAGCGCCTCGGTACCCACGGTTCGCATCGAGCCCAGGTCGAGGATGGGCTGGAACTCCATCCGGAGCAGGTCGGCGTCGGCCAGGACACGGTGGACCGTGTCGAGCAGGGTGCGCCGTCGCTCCTCGGCCTCGGCCTCCCGCTCGAGGTGCCCGGCCAGCTCGTGGACCACCTCCGCGGAGACCTCCGGCGAGAGCCCGCTTCGGCCCTCGGCAGCGTTCCGGATCGCCTCCAGGATGTCCTCGCCCGGCGAGCCCTTGAGGACGTAGCCGACCGCCCCCGCCCGGAGCATCTCCATGATCGTGGCCCGATCGCCGAACGCGGACAACGCCACCACGCGAACGCTCGGCGCCATGGCCCGGATCTCCGTGGTGGCCCGGATGCCGCCACCGTCGGGCATCTTCACGTCCATCAGCACCACGTCCGGACGAAGGTCCGACGTCTTCCGGATGGCGTCGTCGGTGCCGTCGGCCGTCCATACCAGCTCCACGTCCGGCTCCGCCCGGATGAAGTCGGCCAGCGCATCGCGCATGTCGGTGTCGTCGTCCGTGACCGCGACCCGGATCGTCTTCACAACCTCTCTCGGGCCCCGGATCGTCACCGCGGTGCCTCCTCTGGAGTGTCCTTGGTCACCCGGACCTCGACGATCGTGCCGGCAGGACCGGCGGCCACGTCGAAGTGGCCGCCTCGTAGTTGGATCCGCTCGGCGAGTGCCCCGAGCCCATCGGGCATCCCGCCGGCCCCCTCGTCGAGATATCTGCCGCTGAGCTCCAGGCGAGCCCGGCAACCGTCGTTCTCTTCGGTGAGCGAGATCGCCACCGATTCGATCCGAGCGCCTCGTGCCAGCGCGAGCGTGCCCTGGATGGCCCGGTAGAGCGTCAGCCGTGCCTGCGGCGGTGGATCCGATGAGAGGTGGTTGTCCAGGGTGATGGAGGGACCGCCCTCCGAGGCGATGCTCGCCAGGTGGCTGAGCAGCGCGGCCGCCAACCCATCCCGGTCGAGCTCGCGGGGATGCAGCTCGGAGATGAAGTGCCGGAGCCGCCCGATGGCTCGCTGGATGCTCGCCTCGACCCGGGCCACGGCGTCGGGGTCGCGATCGGGAGAGCGCCGGACCGTGGCCAGGCGGAGCGCCGAGGCGGTCATCACGTGCACGAGGTCATCGTGGATGTCGCTGGCCAGGCGTTCTCGTTCCTCCTCCTGGGCCTGTACCAGCCGCCCCAACAGCCGGCGACGCTCTGCGTCCGTTCTCCGGAGCGTATCGAGGTTGGCGGCGAGCTCGCGCTCGCTCCGTTTCCTGTCGGTGAGGTCGATGGCCACGTTGACGATCCCCACGGGCTGCCCGTCCTCGTCGACCAGGCGCTGGGCGAAGAGGAACGTGGGAACGACCGTTCCGTCCCGCCGCATGACCTCGATCTCGCCCTCCCAGAACCCCGCTCCGTGGATGCCGCTCCAGAAATCGGCGACGACGCCGTCCGGCGAGGGGAGGACCTCCTCGTATGGCCGCCCCAGGACCTCCTGGGCGGACCAGCCGTACAGCCGCTCCGCGTACGGGTTCCAGTACGTGATGCGGTCCTCGATATCCGTGGCCACCACCGCGTTCCGAACCTGCTTCAGCAGCGACGCCTGGAAGTGGACCGTGTGGAGGGCCTCCTTCCACGCCGTGATGTCCTCCTGGATGCCGTCGTAGAAGCGGATCGCGCCCTGCTCGTCCCGGATCACCCGGGCGTGATCGCGAACCCAGATCATCCGACCGTCACGGCGGCGGTGTTGCATCTCGTGGACGGCGGAGCCGAGGGAGGCGAGCTCGGCCTGCCACCGATCGCGTTCTGCTGGGTCGGTGTACAGGCCCAGGGCGTTCTCGGCCAGGAGCTCCTCGACGCGCTCGTACCCGTACATCTCCGCCAGTCGCCGGTTCGCTTCCAGGATGCGACCGTCCGGCGTGGACCGATAGATGCCGACCGGCACGCTGTCCAACAGCTCGCGGTGGCGTACCTCTGAGGCCCGGAGTTCGGCCTCGGCCCGCTCCCGCCGGGCCCGCTCGTCGGGCACGGTTCTCACCCGACCGCCTCCAGGCTGAACGGCACCCAGGCCTCCACGAGGGTGCCCCGCCCATCGGCGCTGGCCACTCGGAACCGTCCCCCCGCCGTCTCGGCTCGTTCGCGCATCGAGACCAGCCCGAGGTGTCCGGGCCGTTCCTCGTCCACGGTCCCGGGATCGAACCCGATCCCGTCGTCGCGCACCCGGAGCAGGGCCCCTTCCTGGCGGTCGGCCAGCGTGACGTGGACCCGACCGGCCTGCGAGTGCCTCCGCACGTTGGCCAGCGCCTCCTGGCCGATTCGGTACAGAACGGTGCGAGCCTCGAGGGGAGGCTCCCGCAGCATCTGGTCCTCGAGGTCGAACCGCACGTCGCTCTCCCGGCTGAGCCGCTCCAGCAACGGGCGGAGGGCAGCGGCCAGCCCCTCGCGATCGAGGCCCGGGGGGCGCAGCCCGAACAGCAGGCCCCGGAGCCGGGCCACGGTGTCCTGCACGGCCGCGGTCACCTCGTCGAGCGTCTCGGCTTCGGCGCCCTCGAGCCGCCGGCGGAGGCTCTCCAGGCGCATCTCCACGGCGGTCATCGCCTGCACCGGGTCGTCGTGGATCTCCGTGGCGATCCGGCGGCGTTCATCCTCCTGGGCCTGGACGACCTCCGCGAGGAAGCGCCGGCGCTCGAGCTCGGCGTGGCGGCGTTCGGTCACGTCGGTCAGCGTGCCGATGTATCCGCGGATCTCCCCCCACGCGTCGACCAGGGGCCGGCCGGCGCCCTCGATCCACCGGACCCGCCCGTCCGTGCCGCCGACCCTCAGCTCGTGCACGATCTCCTCGCCGCGTACCCGGCTCTCCTCCCACCGTTGCTGCAGCCGCTCCAGGTCCTCGGGGAACACGTGCTCCATCCACCCGAACCCCCGGCACTCCGAGGCCGGCTTGCCGAAGATCTCGGCGCCTCGCTCGTTGAGGAAGGAGCACGCGCCCCGGAGATCCACCTCGAAGATGCCCACGGGCGCGGCCGTGGCCAGGGCCCGGAAGCGACGCTCGCTCTCGCGGAGCGCGGCCTCGGTCCGGAGCCGCTCGGTGACGTCGTTCACCACCACCAGGCGGCCCGGCCGCCCATCCCAGTCGAGGCGGTGGGAGGTGATCTCGACGTCCAGGATCTGCCCGTCCTTGGTGCGATGGCGCCAGTCACGGCTTCGGCTCAGCTCGTCGCGGGTGGCCGCCACGTCCTCGAGCAGCCGGGGCACGTCCTCCGCCGGTCGGATGTCCTCGATCGTCATCGCCAGGAACTCCTCGCGCGAGTACCCGTAGCGATCGATGGCCGCATCGTTCACCGCCAGGAAGCGGAGCGTGTCGAGGTCGTAGATCCACATCGGGTTCGGGCTGGAGGCGAACAGCTCCCGGTACCGCTCCTCGGATGCCCGGAGGGCCTCCCGGGCCTCACGCTCATCCGTGACGTCGCGCGCGGCGCCGAGGAACCCCACCATCCGGCCGGTCTCGGGATCCAGGCGGGGCCGGGCGTGAGAGGAGACCCACCGGACGTCGCCGAGCCTGGTGACGATCCTCGCCTCCAGGTGGGATTCCTCGCCGCGCGACAGCTTCGCCATCCCGGCCTCGAACGCCGGACGGTCGTCGGGGTGGATCAGTCTGGTCAGGTCGCCGGCGTTGACCTCCTCGAGCGAGTAGCCGGACATCCGCTCGAACGCATCGGTGATCCACTCGATCTTGGGTTCGCCGAGCTCGTCGACCCGAACCGAGTAGGCGAAATCCGTGGTCATCTCGGAGACGATCCGGTAGCGCTCCTCGCTGACCGCGAGGCCTTCGGGCACCGTCGCGTTCGTCTCGCTCATCGGATGGTGTCTCCCCGTGCCGCCTGCGGGAAGGCGAGCGTGAACGTCGTGCCGCCTCCCTCGCGCGCGCGGAACTCGATCCTCCCCTCGTGGGCGGCCATGATCTTCCTGGCCAGATAGAGTCCGATGCCGAGGCCTTCGTGCCGGCGGGTCACGCTGGCATCGGCCTGGGTGAACGCGGCGAAGATGCGTCCTGCGACCTCGGGGTCCACCCCGGGGCCGCGGTCGCTGACGTGGAAGAGCGCCTCGACCCCCGTCGCTTCCACGACCACGTCCACGGGCTCGTCGGGGGGCGAATGCTCCAGGGCGTTCTCCATCAGGGCGACGACCGCCGCCGAGGCGAGCTGGAGGTCGCCCCACAGCTCCACCGACCGGTCCCGTGAGGACAGCCGGAACCGGCCCTCGGCCTCGGGAAACTCGGCCTCCGCCATGTCGATCACGTCGGCCGCGAGCATCGGCCTGGTGGTGACCTCGGCTTCCTCGCGATCAAGCCGGGCCGTGGCGGCCAGATTGCCGACCAGACGCCGGAGCCGGTCCGCAGCCCGCGACACGCTCGTGGCCAGGTCGCGGGCATCCTCCTGGGAGAGTGCCCCGCCGAGCCCGGAGATCGTGCCGGCCGCCCCCTGGATCACGGTGATCGGGGACATCAGCTCGTGAGACAGGATCTGGATCAGCTCGCTCTTGGTCCGGTCGAGGTCGTGGAGCTCGCGGGTCATCCGCTCGGACCGGTCCAGCAGCTCCACGAGCTCGTGGATCACCTCGGCCGTCACCTCCGTGGAGAGGCTGGCCTGCCCTCGCACCGATCGGCGGATCGCCTCGACGATCTCACCGGCGGACGTGCCCTTGACGAGGTATCCCGCGGCGCCGGCCCGCAGCATCTCCAGGACCGTGGTCCGGTCCTCGTAGGCGGAGAGCGCCACCACGCGAGTCGTGGGGGACAGGCTCCTGATCTCCCTGGCCGCGCGGGTTCCCCCGCCGGCCGGCATCTTCACGTCGACGAGGGCCACGTCGGGGAGGTGCTCCTTGGCCAGATCGATGGCCTCCTGGGCGTCGGCGGCCGCGCCGACCAGCTCGAGCTCGTCCTCGATGTCGATGAGGTCGGCCAGTGCGGACCGGACCGCCGGCTCGTCCTCGGCGATCAGCACCGTGATCCGACCGTTCGGCTCAGACACCCGTGGCCTCCGGGTGCGGCACCCACACCTCGATGGTGGTCCCCCCGCCCGGCCGGCTCCGGAGCTGGAACCGCCCCCGGGCCATCTCTGCCTGTTCGCGCATCGCGGAGAGACCGAGGTGCCCGGGCCTCGACACCACCCCGTTCAGGCTGTCGAAGCCGCGACCGTCGTCGACCACGCGGAGGAGCGTGCCGCCGTCGCGGGGGGCCAGGAACACGGTGACCGAGCTGGCGGCGGCGTGCTTCCGAACGTTGGTGACGGCCTCCTGGACGATCCGGTACAGGGCCAGCCGGGTGGCCTCGGACGGCTCGGTCACGAGGTTGTTCTGGAGCGAGCACGACAGGCCGGTCTCTGAGCCGATCCGGTCGAGGTACGTCCGTAGCGCCGGGACCAGGCCCTCGCGGTCGAGGGCGGGGGGCCGCAGCTCGAACATCAGCTGACGGAGGCGGTCCACGGCGGCGCCCACGGTCTGCTGCAGCTGTTTGACCGCCAGCGTGGCCCGCTCGTCCTCGACCATCCGGCCCAGCGACTCGAGCCGGATCCCCACGGCCGCCATGACCTGGACCGAGTCGTCGTGGATGTCGGCGGCGATCCGTCGCCGTTCCTCCTCCTGGGCGGCCACCACGCGCTCGACCAGCCGGCGACGCTGCTCGTCCGTGGCCCTGAGCCGGGCCAGGCTCTCCCGGATCTCCTCCTCGGCCCGGACGCGCTCGGTGATGTCACGAAGGGATGCGGTGAAGAGGGGCGGCTCCTTGCCCTCCACCCTGGTCACGGTCAGCTCGGCGGGGAACTCGGAGCCGTCGGACCGGAGCGCGGTCACCTCCATGCGCCGCCCCAATATCCGGCCCTCGCCGGAGGCCAGGAACCTGGCCAGGCCCGCGCGGTGGGCGGCCCGATACTTCTCGGGCATCAGCTCCGAGACCGGCCAGCCCAAGAGGTCGTCGCGGCGGTATCCGAACGTGGCCTCGGCCGCGGGATTGAACTCCACGATCAGGCCCTCGTGATCCATGACGATGATCGGGTCGAGCGAGGCCCGGACCACGCTGCCGGCCAGGGCCTCGGCGGCCTTCCGGTCGCTGATGTCGGCCAGGACGCCCATGACCCCGGTCACCTCGCCTCGCTCGTCGCGGAGCGGCGCGGCGGAGAGCAGGAGATGGACCTCGCTGCCGTCGCGGCTGAGGCGGACGACCTCCTCGCTCCCGACGATCTCGCCCCGCAGCAACCGGTCGATGATCCCCAGGTGTTCGGCTTCGCCGTCGGGCGAGACGATCGGGTAGGGCTGCCCCAGCACCTCGGCCGCGGTCCAGCCGAAGATCGATTCGGCCGCCCGGTTCCACAGCGTCACCCGCCGCTCCTGGTCGAGCGTCACGATGGCCATCGGGGAGGAGTCGATCAGCGTGTTCAGCGCCTGGTTCGACGCGCGGAGCGCCGTTTCCGCCCGCACTCTGTCGGTGATGTCGAGGAGCAATCCTCGCAGGACCATCGGCTCGCGTTCACGGAGGAAGAAGGCCTCGTCCCGGACCCACACCTCGCGGCCGTCCTTGGCCACCATGCGGTACTCGATGCCCAGCGCGGGGAGCTCCGCCCCGTCCTCTACGGTGGACGCATCGATCAGGGCGTCCTCGGCGGCCACCACCCGGTCGCGGTCGTCGGGGTGCACGCGCTCCACCCACAACTTCGGGTTGGCGATCCACTCCTCGGGCGTGAAGCCGACCAGACGCTCGATCTGCGGGCTGACGTACAGCCACGAGCCGACGGCCCCCGGCTCGGCGAGGTAGACGACGGCGGGCTGGTGCTCCAGGAGCTCGCGATATCGCTCCTCGCTCTCGCGCAAGGCCTGCTCGGCCCGGGCCCGGTCGGTGACGTCGAGCTCCGTTCCCAGGACGCGGAGGGAGGTTCCGTCCCGGTCGTGCAACACCTCTCCCTGGGCGTGGTGGATGCGAACCTCTCCACCGGGGAGGACCACCCGGAAGCGGTACTCGAACGGTCCGCCCCGCGCCATGGCCTCGCTGTCGAGGCGCTGGACCCGGTCGCGGTCCTCGGGGTGGACCCGAGCCAGCCACGTCTCCAATGTCGGCTCGAAGGTTCCCGGCTCCTCTCCGTACAGTCGGAACAGCTCCTCGGACCACGTGGTCTCCTCGGTGCGCGCGTCGAATTCCCAGCTGCCCACCCGCGCCACGCGCTGGGCGTCGGCCAGGAACCGCTCCGCTCGGCGGTTCTGGGTGATGTCGCGGAAGCACCACACCCGGCCCACAGCCTCGCCGGCCAGGCGCTGAGGGCGGGAGACTCGCTCGAAGATGCGCCCGTCCTTGAACTCCAGGACGTCCTCGCTCTCGGCCTGGGGGTGGTCGTACAGGAAGCGGACCGTGGCCAGGAACGCTTCGGGCTCCGTGAGCTGCTCGAGCACGAACTCGAGGAGGCGGTCGTCGTCCCGGGTGGCCATGAGCTCATCGGGGATCCTCCACAGCTCGGTGAACCGTCGGTTCGCCGATACCACCTTTCCGCCGATGTCGACGACGAGGATGCCGTCCGCGGTGGCCTCGAGGGTGGCGTGCAGGAGCGACAGCGAGCGCTCCCGCTCCCGTTCGGCCTCGACCCGCGCGGTCGCGTCGGTCGAGGCGCCGTGGAACCCGACGACCCGGCCGGTGGCGGGGTCGACCTCGGGCCGGATCAGGCTCTGGAGCCAGCGGATCTCGCCGGACGGGCGGACGATGCGGACGAGCTGGGTGACGGGCTCGCCGGCCAACAGCCGGGCCCGGTCGGCCTGAATCGTGGGCATGTCCTCGGGGTGGGTCAGGCCGAGCAGATCCTCGACGGTGGCTCCCTCGGCCGGCACGCCCAGCACGCCCTCGACGTTCCCCTCGGCCCACTCGAGCACCAGGTCCCCGGTCTTGTCGAACCGCAGCTCGTAGATGAAGTCGGATGTGAGGTCCGCCAGGATGCGGTCGGCCATCCTGGGACGGCCGACCCGGCGGTCGGAAAGGGTGGGCTCGGTGGTCATGTCCGTGCTTCAGTCATCGGTCCCGAATGGGCCCGTGTTGAGGCACGCCGGAGACGGCCCACCCGTGCCATGCGGCGTCCTGTTAGGTGCGGTCCAGACCGGCCTCTGACCGGTCGATCGGCCCATCTTCCGCCGACCACCACTGCCCCTGGACGCACTCAGGGCAGTAGTGGAAGCGGAGGTGGTCTCCGATCCGGACCACGATCCAGGACGGCCGGTGCGGGCAGTCGTCCAAGCCTCGGGGTCGGGACCCGATCGGGTCCCCCCCGGATCGTGGGGTGTGCGGGCTCATCCCGCCTTCGAGCCTAGCGAAGCGAGCGGAGC
>OCZV010000516.1_pt1 | contig 13948 bp, 11 predicted proteins | sample 1539051 | NCBI WGS metagenome assembly OCZV01 (sample SAMEA3113581, study PRJEB22503) | soil metagenome
GCCATCAGCAGTACCGGGCGAACGTCACGGCGATCTGGGGAAACACGTCGGCGAACAGGCTACCGCCGCCGGGTGCGGTCAGCCGGCGTGCGGCCTGCACGATCCGGTCGCCGGTGAGGCCCGCCGCGGCCATGGCCTCGGTGTCGAGGAACACCCCACCGATCGCGGCCGCCTCGATCACCGGCCCGAGCTCGGACCGAAGCTCCGTGAGGGCCTCGTCGGCTTCCAGGGCGCCGCTCGCATCCGCGGAACCCGTGGCGGTCACCACGATCGCGGCGGGGCCGCCCTGGCCGATACCGACCAGCCGGGTCACCTCGCCCAGGACCTGGTCGAGGCGCTCGACCGGACCCTCCATGGCCACGGCTAGCAGGTCGGGCACGTCGTCAGCGCCGTATCCGCTCGCCACCAGCTCAGCAGCCGCAGCCACCTGACGGCCTGGACGGCGCTCCAGGATCACGTCGTCCCGGTCGTTCTCCAGGTACCAGGTACCGCCGATCAGCCCCCGGTCCCAGGCGTCGGTGCCGATCAGGCCGATCCGGGGACCCTGGTCGTTCAGCTCGTCGAGGTCGTCGCCGAGCGCGGCGATCACCGAGAACGGTGTGCCGGGTCCCCACGCCGTGACCATCTGGCCGCGATCGTTGCGGACGAGCGCGCCAGTGATTCCGTGGTCCGAGGGGACGCCGCCGGTCCCGATCGTGGCCTCCGCGGCCGCCGGGTCCAGCGGGAGGGAGCCGACCCGAGCGGAGATCGTGCCTGCGCCGTCACGGAGAAGGCGACCCAGGTTCGGCCAGGCGTTCTGCGACTGCTCCAGGTCACGCGTTCCGATCCCCTTCCAGACAACCAGCACGACGAGCCTGGGCGTGGGTCCGGCGGCCACTCCCTCGATGGGCTCGCCGGAGCGCACGCCCGGATGGGGCCGGTCGAGCCCGATGAGCTCGGCCACCGTCGGTGCCACCGCATCGAGGGTGGTCTGGTCGGCAACCTCGGCCCCCGGCGCGACGCCGGCTCCGGCGAAAAGCAGAGGGACGCGCCCCGCGTCGTCGGGGTCGGCGGCCGGCCAGGCCACGGGAGGCATCCCGGAGGCGTCGCTCCCGACGATCGGCGTGTCGCCGGTCACCGCCATGACGTGCGGTCCCCGGCCGTCGCGGAATCCGGCGGCCAGCAGCTCCCGGGTCTCGACCGGCAGCGAGCAGAACGGCACCGGGGCGGCGGCGGGCGATTCGTTGGGACAGGCCCGGCCCACGCACAGCACGCGAAGGGCCGCGGCCGGTGCCGCCACGGCGAGGGCGATGAGGGCGAGCAGGATCGCTCGTCGGTCCGAGGGCATGGCGGCATCCTCCCACGGGCCCGCCGCGGCGGTCGTGTACCATCCGGCCCCGAGTTGCGAACCTCCGTCCTGGCCGCGGTGGTGGCCGCCGCCCTCGTGGCCGCGGCGTGCACCGGAGAGCCCGAGGTCCGGACCGAAGCTCCTCCCGGAGCGCCCACGATCGAGGAGATGGCCGCCAACCTGGGCACGGACGTCGTGGCCGCGCTCGTTCGCGGCCACTACCCCGCAACGTCTACCGACATCGCGTTCGTCCCCGAGCCGGGGAACACCGTGGTGCGGTGGAGCGCTGAGGGGCTCGGCACGGACGCCGCCGACCCCCGGACCACCCACCCGACGCCGTGGGACTACCACCAGCGGGTCCCGATCGTGCTCTTCTCGCCGGGGCGGATCGCTGCCGGGCGCTCGGACGATCCCGTTGACATCACCTCGATCCCTCGGACCCTGGCCGCGCTGATCGGCTCTGACTTCGGCGAGGGTCGGCCGCTCATCGACCCCCGCCCGTTCCGCGACGACCCCCCGAAGGCCATCGTGACGGTGGCCTACGACGGCGGCGGGTGGAACCTGCTCGAGGAGTGGCCGGAGGCGTGGCCGTTCCTCCGTGGCGTCATGGAGCGCGGCTTCGTGCACCGGAATGCCACGATCGGCTCGGCGCCCGCGGTGACCTCGGCGATCCACGCGAATCTCGGGACGGGTGTGTATCCGGAGACGCATGGTCTGGCCGAGATCACCGGGCGGCTGCCGGACGGCTCGGTGGGCGACCTGTACTTCGAAGAGGCCACGGACCCTCGGCTGCTGCTGGTCGACACGCTCGGCGACGTCTGGGATCGGAGGACCGACAACCGGGCCTGGGTGGGCATGCTCGGCTACGAGTCCTGGCACCTGGGGATGATGAGCCGCGGTGCGAGGGCCCCCGACGGCGATCGTGACGTGGCCGTGCTGTGGCGCGACGAGCCCGGCCTGGGCGAGTTCTTCGTCAACGAGGAGCTGTACGAGCAGCCCGACTACCTCCCCGGCGACGACGACCTCCGCGAGTGGCTCCGCGGCCTCGATGCCGAGGACGGGGCCGTGGACGGCTTCTGGCGGGGTTGGGACCTTGAGGACCCGAAGGTGGTGCCGGCCACGCCGGCGTTCGTCGAGCACCAGGGCGAGGCTCTGCTGGAGATGATCCGCCGGGAGCCGATCGGCGAGGACCACATCGTCGACTTCCTCCACGTCGAGCTGAAGCCGACGGACTTCGGCGGGCACCTGTGGAACATGGTGGCGCCGGAAGAGGAGGTCGTCCTTCGGGCGCAGGACGAGGTGCTGCGGTCGCTGGTGTCGGCGCTCGATGCGAAGTTGGGACGGGGGGAGTGGGTGCTCGTGTACACGGCCGACCACGGCCAGACCCCGAGGCCGGAGACCACCGGGGGGGTCCGGATCCATCCGGACATCCTGGGCCGGCGGATCGACGAGTACTTCGGTGTGGAGGTCGTGCAGCAGGTGACGCCGTCGGGGCTGTTCCTGCGGAGCAATGTCATGGACGACGCGGGGATCACCCTCGAGGCCGTGGCCCGGTTCGTGGCCACGTACCGGTACGGCGATGGGCTTCCCGCCGACGTCGACCGCTCCACGATCCCTCGGACGGAGCTGAACCGGCGGGTCTTCGCCGGCGCCCTCCCGTCCACCTACCTGGCCGAACTCGACGACGAGGCCATCGCAGCCCTCGGCCCGGGCGCCTATCCCGAGGGCGACCTCACGTCGCCCGTGCCGGTTCCGACGTAGCCGGCACCCGGCGGGCCCACAGCGAGATCAGCACGGCCAGGGCCAGGAACGTCACGCCGGCCGCGATCATCAGCGTCCGAGCGACCGCGGGCGTCAGGAACAGGAACAGCACCAGCGCGGGGATGATCCACGAGAAGTTGTAGGCGATGTCCTGAAGGCTGAACCCGCGACCCCGGAACGAGTCGGCCAGCGCCTCCTGCATCATGGTGTCGACGCCAACCTTGCCCAGGAAGAAGCTGATGCCGACCGTGAACGCCATCAGCGAGATGCCGGCCAGGTTGATGATGCCTCCGAAGGCCAGCATCCCGGCGCCGCCGAGCACCAGTGCGCCGGTGACGATGCGGATCGGACGGACCCGCCTCCGAACCATCGCCGCGGTGACGAAGCCGGCCACCGCGCCGAGGGCTCCGACCGCTCCGGCCACGGCGGTCGACGTGCTCTGCTCGACCACGAACTCTCGGGAGATGAACGCGGTGGCCAGGACGGTGAACGTGAGCAGGGTCCGGATCACCAGGAACGAGGTGAGGGCCAGGCCGGCCGCGGCCCGCCGGGCCACCTCGCGGAATCCCTCCAGCATGTCGCGGAAGATCCGGCCGACCTCCTGGCGGAGCGGCGTGACTCGAGTGGCGTAGCCGAGGCTGCCGGTGAACCACGCCGCGCCCGTGGCCAGGACATACACGACCACGCCGACCGCGAGGATCACCGGCGTGCCGACCGCCGCCGAGGCCACGAACGCCGCGCCGGCGCCGACGAGCTGGAACACCGCGCTGCCGGCCTGGGAGATCGAGTTGCCCTGGAGGAGGTCCCGCTCGCCGAGCACCGCGGGGAGGCTGGCCCCCTTGATGGCCAGCAGGAGGCGGGTGCCGGCAAGCACCAGGAGCAGCGAGACGTACAGCGCCGGGTCCCCGAGTCGGCCCAGTCCGACCACCACGATCAGCAAGAGGATCACCGCGCGAACGGCGTTCGCCCCGATCAGCAGGCGTCGCCGGTCCCACCGATCGATCAGCACCCCGACGAACGGGCTGAACAGCGTGTACGGGAGGAACGTGAGGAGGATGATCAGGAGCGCCTCGCGGGGCGTGCGCGCCGACTCTGGATCGAACCCGGCGGCCCCGCCGAACGTGACGAGCTTCGCCAGCGCCGTGGCCACCAGCCCGTCGGCCATCTGTCCGAGCCACTGCGCGCCCATCAGCGCGGTGAAGCTTCGGTTGCGGAACAGCTCGGAGGCGTCGTCGATGATCCGGGCGGGCACGGCCACGACCCGATCTCGCCGCCGGCGGAGCCCCTCGGGGGGACGCCAGAACAGGGCCACGGCCACGGCGATCGCCCAGGACCACCAGCCCGTCGCTCCGGTGAATGGGTCCTGCAGGATCGCCACCAGGATCACGCCGGCCGTGGTGACCGACGCTACCGAGAACAGCGGGATCAGGGCCACGGCCTCGGGCCAGGAACGGCGATCGAGGCGACGGTAGAAGAGCCAGCCCGGAACCACGAAGAGCAGGACCAGGCGCAGGAACGACAGGATCGTGCCGCCGAGCCCGCTGAAGGGACCGGGCGGGTCCTGGGCGAACGACCGGGCCTCGGTCGCGCGGACCGACGCGGCCTCCACGGCTCCCTGGTCGACCGGCGTCCCGCTCACCTCCGGGAGGACGAACAGCCCGGTGTCGCCGACCTCGACGCATGTCTCGGACGGGCACGCCGCCAGGACGTCGGCGTTCGGGGTTTCCTCGTTCATGATCGTCGGCAGGAACACCACGACGTTCCGGTCGCCCTCGAGCGCCGGCAGCGCGTCCCGGGCCGTGTCGGCAGCGATCTCGTCGTACACCTCGTCGCCGATCGTGCTTGCCCGCCCGGCCTCGAGGTCCTCGACGGTCCCGTAGTAGATGGACACATCGTCGATCTGGGCGCCATCGATCCCGGCGTAGATCGCGTTGGCAAAGTTCTTGTACTCGCCGTAGGGGAGCGGGGCGGCGCCCTGGGCGTCCACGACGAACAGGGCTGCTTCGTCTTCGGGCGTGGCCTGCAGGTACGCGGAGGCCGCCGCGGTCGTCTCCCGCACTTCGGAGGTAAGCCAGGTCCCGCCGGCGTTCCACTCCGACAGCCCCCGGGACCACCACGTCGCCAGCACGAACCCGACGGCGACCACCGCCACCACCGTGGCCACCTGGCGCAGACTCCCCAGCTTGGTGGCGCCCCAGATCACCAGGAAGAGCCCGACCGAGGCCAGGAGCTCCGGCGCCAGCGTGGCGTTGAAGAACCGGAAGTACGGGTACGCCGCACCGATCACGAAGCCGAGCATCCCCAGGAGCGGCAGCGTCCAGCCCACGGTGAGCTCGGCGAAGTACTCCTTGCGCCGGACCACCCGCACGACGAGATGCGCCAGGCCGAGAACCATCAGCGGGATCAGGATCAGCAGCGGGTAGAACGGCTCCAGGCTCTTCAGGACGCTGAGGCTCCGGTTGACGAAGTACTCGACATCGGCCGGCGGTGGTACGGCCGCGTCCCCGAACGACGACTGTGGTCCCCACAACCCGCCAAGCCAGAACGCCGAGGTCATGATCACCGCCGCGGTGCCGGTGACGATGATCATCCCCTCGGACCGGAGCGCCGGGAGCAGCGACCGTTCCCTGAGGAACCGAAACACGGCCACCGCGCCCATCGACAGAAGGAAGATCGCCAGCGTGGTGGGATGGCTGAGCCCGGCCAGGAACATGAACAGCGTCGCCGCCACCCGGGCGCCCCAGGAGTCCTGCAGCCTGTCCATCAGTAGCAAGACACCGCCGAGCAGCGCCAGCGACATGAAGTTGTCCATGTAGCCGAAGAACCGCTGGAGGAGGAACAGCGCCGGGACGGCCACGAGGGTGAGGTAGAACAGCAGCCAGTTGCGGCGGTGTTTCCAGGCGAAGGCCGCCATGGCCGCGCCGGCCAGGATGCGGAAGAAGATCGAAAGGACCACGGTTGGCACCGCGGCATCAACCCCGCCGACGGTCCGCATGGACGCGGCCAGGACCGGCTCGGCGATCCGGTAGCCGCCGGCCAGCGCGCCGACCGCGCCCCTGAGCTCGATCATGGCGCCGGGCTCGGCGTTCATCAGGAACTCGACCCGCCACTGGTAGTAGGCCGTGTCGAAGGCCGGCACCGCTCGCGAGGCGTCGGTGATGAACTGCCATCCCATCGCCAGGGCGATCGCGGTCACGACGAGCAGGCCGAGCCAGGGGCGTCCGGCCAGGGCCTGGAGCCGGGATGCCGGCGTGCCGGGCCGGGCCGGCGCCTCGGGGGCCTGCACGTCGATCGCTCCCATCCGTTCCTCCTCAGCTCAGACGCACGGCAGCGCGTCGAGGATGGCCCCGGGGAACGCCGCCCGGAAGAGCCGCTCGTCCCGGAGCGGCTCCGGGACCGCCGACGGATCAGCGGCGTTGTCGGCCGCCGTGTATCCCATCAGGAAGTCGGCGATGTCCTCCAGGGTGTGTCCCTGCTCCTGGAGCTCGGCCATGTTGATCCACAGCTGGGTCACCCGGAAGCTCTGGAGCACGTTGACGTCATCGCCGTCGGTGTCGAACGCCGCGTTGAGGTCGTCCTGCAGCGTCCCCTGGTCGATCATGAACGCGTCCGGGAGGTTCGGCGTCGACCCGTGATCGGCCGTCAGCGCCATGACCCATTCGCCCCGACCGACCTCCTCGTCTAACAATCGGGTGAGCGCCACGAACTCCTCGGCGCTCGAGCGGACCACCGCCTCCATCTGCGCGCTGGGGAAGCTCCACCGGTGGCCCATCTTGTCGATCTGCTTGTAGTTCGTGAACAGCAGGTCGGGCACTTCGTCCTGACCGAACCCCTCACGGCGGATCACCTCGCGGATCACCCCGGTCTGGTACCGCGCGTAGGCGGGCGTGTGGAGGATGTCGTCGGGGGTCTCCAGTGGGTGATCGAGCCACATCCCGTCCAGCGCGCCGTCCTGGAGGTCGAGGCCGCGGACCTCCTCCTCGAGGCCGCCGATCTCGTTCACCCACTCCTCGAACCGGAAGTACTGGAGGTTCTCCGGCGTGAGCCCCCAGATCCCGGTGCGCTGACCCAGGGCGAGGTCGGCGTCGGCGCCCTCCGGGAACGAGCCCCGGCTCATCATCCCCAGCGCGGGCTCCGACGCGATGAACCCGACCACGGACTCGTTCTCCGTGGCCAGATCGAACTCATCCGCCAGCGTCGGCGTCTGCATGTACCCCGGGCCGGAGAGGATCGGTCCGACCAGCCGGTCACCGTCCCGGATCCGCAGGTCGAGGACCCCGTGGGTCTTGGGGAGCGCCCCGGTGCCCATGCTGGCGTGGATCGCCGGGGTCACCGAGGGCGACGACCCCACCGTGGCCCGCTCGAACCACGCGCCCCGCGGGATCAGCCGGGCCAGGGTCCGCCACGCCTCGGGGTACTGGTCGAGCACGTTGCGGCCGGCCCCGTCCCACACCACCAGCAGGATGAGGCTCGGCGGTGGGGCGCTCGGGTCCACGGCCTCGTCGAGGGCCCGGCCGTCCGGCGCGTCGAAGTCGAACCCGAGGTGACGGGCCAGCGTCGGCGCGAGGTCGGGCATCGTCACGGGACGGTCGATGCGGCCGGTGGACGGCACGTGGCCCGGCCCGTAGAAGAAGAACGGCACGTGCTGGAGGTAGTTCCACGGGCCGGAGTGCGACCACAGCCCGAAATAGTGGGGCGTCCGGAGCACGAACTGGATCTCCCCGGACTTCCCCGTGATGTAGCCGTTGCGGACCCGCTCGAGCTGCGCGGGCGGCAGGCCGCACGCCAGGTCGGCGAACCGGCCCGTGGCCACGGCGCCCGGCGAGGTCGTCGGAGAGGGCGGGGTCGACGGGCCGTCGGACGGGTTGCCCCCCGTCGCGGCGTTCGACGTGCACGCCGCAGCGGCCAGGAGGCACGGGAGGACGAGGCGGCGGAGGATCACGTCTGCGCGGGGGTCCGAGCCAGCACGGCGGAAGAGTCTAGTCGATGCCTTCGGGCGCTCCCGCGAGCCGCTCCGACAGGACACCGACCCGAATGAGCGCCGCGTCGGCCTCGTCGGCGCCGGCACAGCGGAGGATCGGCGCCTGCGCCTGGTGCTCGTCCAGCGCGGCGCGGAGCGACTCGTCGGGATCCTCGGCCACGGCCAGCACCGCCGTGTAGTGGAACCGCCGCGAACGGAGCCACGAATCCGCGTCCTCGAGCGGGCCGGCGCACTCCACCCCCATGCCGCCGAGCCGGTCGACGTCGGGCGGCGATCCGGTGGCCAGCAGGGTGATCCGCCCCGATGGGTGTCGTTCGAGCAGCGCCTCGAGGAGATCGTTCGGCGCCGACGGCGCGACGACCAGGACCCGGATGACGGCCTCGGCGTCCCGAGCCTCCAGGACGCGGTGGGCCTGCTCGGGCACGCCCGCCTCGGGGCGGGGCGGCCGCTCGGCCAGGATATGCCCCCACCGCTCCCGGAGGATGGCCTCGTGCTTCTCGACGAGCCCCGCGGCGGCCCGCTCGTCGAGCCCGCTGGAGCCGAACCGGATGTGGACCACCGACGACCGCGGCTCGTACACCGTGTGCCGCCCCCGCTCTCGCAGCCGCAGCTGGAGGTCAACGTCCTCGCAGTACGCCGGCACGAACGCGGGGTCGAACGCCCCGGCCTCGAGGAACTCGGCCCGCCGGAGGAGCAGGCACGCTGCTGAGCCGTAGTCGACGGTGCGACGGAACCGATAGGCCGGGTCCGTGAGTGGCTGGCCGTACCCGTACATCAGCGTCGAGGCGTCCTCGAACAGGAGACCGCCGGCCTCCTGGACCGTGCCGTCCTCGTTGAGGAACATCGGCACGACCGCGCCGGCGCGGGGGGCCGATCGCAGCGTGCCCACCAGCGGTTCGAGCCACCCCGGCTCGACCAGCGTGTCGGTGTTCAGGAACAGGACCAGCTCGCCGCGGGCCCGCTCGGCGCCGCGGGTGGCGGCCGGACCGAACCCCTCGTTGCGGTCGTTCTCGAGGACCTCGGCGCCGGTGAGCTCCTGGCGCAGCCGTGCGGCCACGTCCTCGGGAGTGGGGTTGTCGACGATCACGACCTCGAACGGGAGCGCGGTGTGCTCCGCCAGGGCCTCGAGGGCCCGCCGGGTCAGGGCCCAGCCGCCAAAGGTGACCATGACCACGGAGACCAGGGGGCGGTCGGCCCGAGGGAGCGCGACGGCGCTCACCGCCGGAGCTTCGACCGGACCCACCCGTAGGCGTTCCGGACTCCGGTGGTGTAGCGGAACGTCTTCGTGTTGAGGACGCTCTGGAGCTCGGCGTCCTTCCCCACGACCTCGCGACGGAGGATCTCGTTCTCTCGCTCGAGGTCGTCGATGCGGCGCTCGGCCCAGGCCCGGTACTCGCGGTGCCGGCGCTCGGCCTCGGCGACCCGATCGGCCATCCGAGACCGCCCCATGGCGGATCCGCGGGTCACGGTCCGGTAGGCCTCGCGGACGGCCTCGAGCTCGTCCCGGGGGGTCCCCTCTCGCATGCTCCTCCTGGATACGGCCCGGCCGGGGCATCATACCGGCCTTGACAGGCTCGCCGGCCCGGCGCTAGGGTATCGAACATACGTTCGAATCAGCCCAGGGGGAGCGTTGTCCAAGCGCTACGACCAGGAGGTCGAGGTCGAGCGGGACGCCGGGATGCCGGCGGCCTTCTCCTGGCGGGGACGCCGATGGCTGGTGGCCGACGTGATCGGCCGGTGGCGGATCGAGGGCCGCTGGTGGGCGGAGGGCCGCGACCGGGAGTACTGGCGGGTCGAGGCCCGGGGCGGCGCCGTGTTCGACCTGTACCACGATCGGCTGGGCGGCCGGTGGCACCTCGAGCGCGTCTGGGACTGACCGAGCGTCTATCCTTTGGGAGACGTGTCGGAGACCGAACGCGCGCGCGAGGCGCTCGAACGAGAGATGTACTGGCTCGGCGGCGAGGACGGCGGCGCAGCCACCAAGGCCCAGCAGGCCCGGGTCGCCGCCGACCGCCTCCTCCAACGCCTTCGCCGTGACGCTGCGCAGGCCGCGCCGTGGGGGGACCCGAGCCTGGCGTCCGGCAGCGGCACTCGGCGGCGGTTCAAGATCGTCCTCCACCGGATGCTGCGACCGATCACCCGCCGGTACGACCGGCTGGCCGCCGAGCTGGCCTCGGTCCAGGTGACACTGGCCGACTGCGTCCTCCAGCTCGAGGCCGAGACGAACCGCCTCCGCGAGGAGCTGGCCAGGCTCACCGAGCCGGCCGAGACCGCTCCCCGGGGCCGGCGCGGCCGCTCGTGAGGATCGCGGTCTGCCATCCGCAAACCCCCTTCGCCAGGGGGGGCGCGGAGATGCACACCGAGAGCCTGGCGAGAGCGCTCCGCGACGCCGGCCACGAGGCCGACGTCCTGTCGATCCCGTTCAAGTGGTACCCGCCCGCCGAGCTCGTCCACCAGATGGCGATGTGGCGGAGCCTCGACCTCAGCGAGGCCCACGGCCAAACCGTGGACATGATCATCGCCCTCCGGTTCCCCTCGTACCTCGTCCCCCACGAGCACAAGGTGGTCTGGTTGATCCACCAGCACCGCACCGCCTACGAGCTGTGGGACCACCCGGCGTTCGGCGACATCTCCCACCACGACGAGGGTGAGGCCGTGCGCGAGCTGATCCACCGCGCCGACCGCGTCGCCCTCGGCGAGGCGAAGCGGATCTTCACGAACTCGGCCAACGTCCGGGACCGGCTGTGGCACAGCCTGGGGATGCCCGCGGAGGTTCTCTACCACCGGTCGTCGTTGTGCGAGGCCCTCCTGGGGATGGAGGCTGGGCCACCCGGTGACTACGTGCTCTTCCCGAGCCGGCTCGATCCGATCAAGCGGCAGGCGTTGGCGGTCGAGGCCATGCGCCACGTGCGGGGCGAGGTTCGGCTGGTGCTGGTGGGCACGGGTCCGATGGAGGGAGAGCTGCGTCAGCAGGTCGCGCGGGCCGGGCTCGACGGCCGGGTCGAGCTGGCCGGGCACGTGAGCGAGGAGCGCCTCCTCGACCTGTACCGCGGCGCGCTGGCCGTGTACTACGGCCCGTACGACGAGGACTTCGGATACGTCACTCAGGAGGCCATGGCGGCCCGGCGGCCGGTGGTGGTCACCAGCGATAGCGGCGGCCCGCTCGAGTTCGTCCGGGACGGGTCCACCGGGTTCGTGGTCGAGCCGAAGCCGAGGGCCATCGCCACGGCGTTCGACCGGCTCGCCGCCGACCCCGCGGCGGCCGGCGACTTCGGCGCGGAGGGCCGGGCCTCGGTCGAGCAAGCCGTGCCGGACTGGCCCGAGGTCGTGGCCCGGCTCCTCGGCTGATGGCCAGGATCGTGGTGTTCGGGCCCCTGCCGCCCTCGCGGTCCTCGCTGGCTCGCAGCGCCAAGGCGCTGGTCCGGCTCCTGAAGCGGGCGCTGCGCGGACGGCACCACGTCCGGGGCATGTGGCCGGTGCCCGAGAGCGTGGAGGTAGTGCTGTCTACCGTCGACCTGCCCGTGTACTTCATGGCCAACGCTCCTGAGGAGCGGGAGATCTACCAGGTGGCCATGGAGCACCCGGGTCTGGTGATTCTGGCCGACCGTTCTCTGGAGCGGGTCATCCAGGTGCTGGCCCGAGCCCGCGACCCCATCGGGTTCGCCGGCCGGCGCGAGGCCGAGCGGCTGGCGGAGCGGTTCCCGGACCTCGACCCCGACGTGCCGTGGTCGGCCCAGGCCGTGCGCCGGGCCCGAGGCACGATCGTGCACACCGAAGAGCACCGCCGGGACCTCGAGCGGATCGGCTGCCGGACGCCCGTGTACGTGGCCCCGCCGCCCTCAGCGGGCGACCCGTTGGGCTACGTCGAGGCGGTCGAGGGGACCCTGCGCCTGGTGCTCGACCCGGCCGAGTGGACACTGGGCCGGTGGGCGTCGGCGCTGGCCGAAGCGGGCGTGGACTCCACCGACCTTCGGGAGGGATACGGCGTCCGCTACGCCGCGGCGCTCGAGGAGATCCGGACCTCGCCGGCCGGCGACCCCTGAGCGCCGACCATCAGGACGCGATCGCCGGGGGCATCGGCGAGATCCACTCCGGCCACTCCGGGAAGTCCTCGGGAAAGTCCCACGGGTCCCTGGTCAGGCCCCGCAGCTTCGGCCGTGGGTCGGGCGGCCGCGGACTGGCGTCGAAGTCGAAGACGTGCTCGAAGTTGTGGACCTTCTCGTACCGCTCGGTGAGGTACGGAAGATCCCAATTGTCGGCGATGAACCGCAGGGGGCTCACGAAGTCCGACACGTCACGGTCGATGAAGCCGCGCCGTGCGTAGGGCGAGATCACCAGCATCGGCACGCGGAACCCCACGTCGATGTGATCGAGCTTCGGCGGCACGACGTGGTCGTAGAACCCGCCCCACTCGTCCCACGTCAGGAAGATGGCTACCGAGTCCCACATGTCGCTGCGCATGATCCCGTTGACCACGTCGGTCACCCAGTTGTGTGCGTGTCCGGTCGAGTATGGAGGGTGGTCCGACAGCTGGAACCTCGGGGTGATCCACGACACCGATGGGAGCCGGTTCGCCCCGATGTCCTCGAGGATCCTGTCCACGGGAGCGTCGAGGACGTGCTTGTCCCACAGGTCGGAGCCGTACACGTTCTCGAACGCCGAGTACGCCTGCCAGATGTAGCCGGGCTGGTGCGGCGACGCGGAGTACGACGCCCAGTCGATGCCCCGTTCGCTGAGCTGCTCCCCGACCGTCGGCATCGTGAAGCACAGATCGCGCTTCGTTACGAGGCCCTTCTCGTCCTGGGCCAGCACGTAAACGTCGTCGCCCCAGGCGTCGCACCCCCACGACTTGTACTGGCGGTCGCCCTCGCGGAGCACCCGGATGTTCTCGGGGTTGTCCAGCGTTCCCCCCCCGGAGCCCGACACCGAGTACAGGTGGTTCGGATACGAGGGTCCGCGCTGAGAGGCGAAGAAGTTGTCGCTGATGACGTACTCGCGGGCCCAGTGGTAGTAGTTCGGGATGTCCTGCTCGGAGAACTGCGAGTAGGCGTAGATCGGTCCGAACGCCCCGATGGCGAAGCCGTCCAGCGCTCCGCCGGCGAAGTCCTTGAGCGCGGCGGCGTGGTCGTGGGGGAGGTCGCCGGGGAGCCAGTCCGGGCAGTCGACCAGCGGTAGCTCGCGCCCGAAGGACACGCCGGCCGTGGCCCCGTTGACGCCGGGGAACCTCCCGAAGAGGTTGTCGAACGACCGGTTCTCCATCATCAGGTAGACCACGCGCTTGATCGGCCACTGGGTGTCGATGTCCTCGGGGGTGGCGCCCTGGCGCTGCCGCGGCCTGGTGACCGCCCCGCCGGACGGCGTGCACGAGGCTACGAGCAGCCCCGTGGCCGCCTTCGCGGACAGCGATAGGAACTCGCGTCGGTCGATGGGGAGGCCAGGCATCGGTGGACTATCCTAAGCGAGCCGGTGATCGTTCGACTCTCCGTGGCTCTCCTCGTTGTGGCACTGGCCGCGTGCACGGCCGACGAGCCGTCGCCGCGGGCCACGCCGCCCCTCGCCGTGAGCGAGCCTCCCGCGGAGGGCACGCCCCCGCCGCTCCCCGGCCGTGAGCTCGTCGGCGACTGCATCAACGGGTACACGGACCTGGCGCCGGAGGATCCGGTGCGGGCCGAGGCCCTCCGCGTGCTCGGCAAGGCCGCGAGGATCTCTGCCGAGCGGTTCGACGTGGTCGATATCCGCTACTTCGAGGGCCCCGAGTCGCCGCCGTCGGAGCGCGAGTACCTGCTGAACGTGCGTCGGTGGTACGTGAAGGCCACCGCGCGGGGCGATGAGTCGTTCGCCGGCCGGTTCCTGATCGAGAAGCGGTCGTTCGGGGCCGG
>OCZV010000517.1_pt1 | contig 13946 bp, 12 predicted proteins | sample 1539051 | NCBI WGS metagenome assembly OCZV01 (sample SAMEA3113581, study PRJEB22503) | soil metagenome
TTTTGATATATATCATCTATATCTGGTCTTTCTTCTCTATCTACTTTTATATTAACAAAATTTTCATTCATTATTTTGGCAATCTCTTCGTCTTCAAAGGATTCATGAGCCATCACATGGCACCAGTGGCATGCACTATATCCTATACTAAGAAATATAGGCTTATCTTCTTTCTTTGCTCTTTGAAAAGCATCTTCTCCCCATGCGTACCAGTCAACAGGATTATTAGCGTGTTGTAATAGATATGGGCTACTTTCATTCATAAGCCTGTTTGCCTTAGATTCACGCTTGCCATGATTGCCATGCTCTTGCATATAGAAAGTTAGCAGTAATGCTATTTATGTTATGTATTGAAAAGCCCATCTGGTTAGAGCTCGAGCTATATAGTATATTGTTCAGTAATAGCGATAAAATTAGATAATTAAGAAATTTTGGGGACGTTCAGATAGTTATATTAATCGGGAGTTTGTATCGGTATAGGTTCAAGCAACTCTATTTTAATATATAGATCATAAATGCAGAAACGTGAAGAATTCTTGAGAATAAACATTAAAGCAATAATTACCGAACTTTAGATAAAGAACTTGCATCTATTTTTGTTGTTTTAAATAGATAGATTTCCTTAAAATATCGACTCTACTGACTTTAGGTAATAAATTTATCGTAACTAACTCGAGATATTATTCTGTAGAAGGAAGCCTAACGTCTTTATTGTTCTGACTTGTTCACATTGATCACAATACCAATGATGCACAATTTTGTCTTCCATGTTATCATTTCTTATATTATAAGATCTATGACCACATTCTTTGAATATGATATAGTAAGATATCATTAGAAACCCTTCCTACTTGGTTGCCAAAATAGTTTAGTATTTCTATTTCTTTCGTCTCTTTTCATGAGATCGTTGCTTATACTATTACAAATAATAGTCATTTTCTTTGACTATCATTTTTATCTATATTAATATAGGCCTAGCTGTTAAAACGTGTATACACATTACTTTTTGTTGAGTAATCGATAAAAATTTAAGCTAGTGCTATAACAATATATTTGATCGAATATCATATATTACAACTTTGATAAAAATCAATAAGAAATAAGAGACAAATCATTGGGAAGATCAAGATAAAGCCAGTTCTAAAGATCATAAAAAACCATAATGGAAAAGCTAGCCAAAATTAGGCAAGAAATATAAAAGTGTAAAATTAAGCGAGTTCTTATAACAATAATTAGCACAAACATTATTATATCCATTTTTTAAGCTTTGCAGCAAAATTACAATTTGAATGTCATTCAATTCTATTTACCTTCAATTGCATATAACAAAGTAATCGTAACAATGGTTAACACTAGAGATCGCATAAAATTGTAAATGATATTATTACTCATTTATCAGTGATTCTTCGAAAAGATACAAGTCAGTGTCTAAGTCAACTGGTAACAAGTATTTGTTTTCATAGATACAAAGCATTCAATATGATCTTGAAGTAAGCTCTGGAGCGGCTATCTTTAGAAAATACACGGTCTTCCAATTGATTAGATAGCATGCCTATACTCTAACTATACATTATGCCTTCTTTGTTAGCTATGTAGTGAGTATATTATTTGGCGAATAAGAATAAAATATTAGTAATATCCATCAGATTCATTTGTATCTATTTATCATAATTCTTCGAAAATATGTCGTCATGTGTTGTAGTAGTAGTAGTAGTATTAGCAGCAGTGTTTTGTATCATGATAAACTGCGTTTCCAAACTCTTAACCAAGCGATCTTTCATTGATACTTTTTAGATTAAAAACTGAAAAAGATGTAAAGAGAGTATTATCATTGTTCTTTATTTTGTTTTCTTCTATATAATACATACGTTAAACTCAGCAATCCTCCAGATACTATTATACTATTTATAATTCCAGGAGAATCTCCCTGGGACCAGCTAATTATACAAAATGTTTGCCCAGAGATACAGGTTGCAGCGAAAAAAATTCCGTTCCATATAGTATGAGTAAATATCGCAAACCAACCTTTTCCGCTGATCCAAGTTCTGAGACTGAAAAAAAGAGAAGGAATAACAAATAACCAGTTTGCATACGCAAGAGCATTCATTTCAAAGGTATCAGTATTCAGAATATGCATCATTGCCCATATAATACCGCCTCCCAAAACCACGAAATGATTACCAAAGACATAGAATGGAATACCAAAAAAAATAGTTTCCTCGATTGGTCCAGCGGATAACACTAAGATAAGATTCAACGAACGTGATGGTTCTTCGTAATCCAAAAATACATTTTCGATTACATATGTTCCTATTACCATGAGTATAAAGCCAATTCCATGATAGAACAAAAGCATTTTCGTAAGGTAACCTATTGAACTACGACGATACTTTAACAGCCAAGATCGTGGATTTATGTCTGTCTTGAAATCAGAAAATTGTGATGCTATTGATGACAGCTGTGATTCAATTTTTCTAAAACAATGAGATATAAAAGTACATTTATCCATTCTTTTACTGCTGATATGTAACAGAGCCGCGAGCAATAATTCTAGAGAAATCAGATATGCAAAAGCGTCTCGCCGATAGATCTGATGATCCGTGTATGCCACTAGCCCATAAGAGGTCTTAAAGATCTAGATAGCATCACAATTAAATAGTCAAATTAAAAATTTTCTAATATTAACCTAATAATGATGCAAATCGAGAACTTTCTCACATTCATAGAGTATTCTTGCAATAACTATATGTGCCTCCAATTTTAATTCTCCAATAGAATATGAACAACTAAATATCTTACTTGTATCGTTTGAAAACTGACCTTTTGGAAAGCCTCCGACCACAAATGCAATGTGGTCATTGTTTTTAGTAATGTTTTTAGATGCTATTTCTTCTGCACTGCTCTTGACTCCATCGCTAGAGAGGCCGATCAGTTTGTCAGGTCTTATTCTATTTATTATGAATTGTTCAAATGTAATATTGTCGTGTAATTCTAAAAGGATATTATTATCATCAGCACTTTTAATTACCTTCTCCCTGAATAAATTAATCATAATACCTTCAAAACGAAAGTAGGATTTTGGTATTCGCAAATTATCACCAATAACTATTAACTTATTTTTTACTGTGTGAATGTATACCTTTAACATGTTTTTAACAAACAATGGTGTAGATAATGCCTCCATCAGGGCAAAATGGATTATATCTGGTCTACCACGCTTCCAATATGAGTCTAACCCACCTCTCAGCATTGCAGCATGATGATAACTTTTGTCAAGTAAAATCTCTCTGGGGGTTCTGCCAAGCTTTTGAGCTTGGTTTTTAACTGCAGGATGACTAGCTATTTGTTTTGGTACAGTTTCTAATGATGCCTCAGCTATTATTAACGATATTGATGTTACCAAACTAAACTAAAGTATATGATAAATACTACTTATTAACTAGAATAAAGAAGGTGAGTCTGTTCAAGACTGAGTAAACTGCAACTACTCATGAGATTATTATCTGATTTATAATGATACATCATTTCATAGAAAATGGAGGGCGTAACAGCGCGGTTTTCTTGCAGCGAAATATTTATGGCTGGTTAACATATACATATAGAAAAATATCCAGATTATATTGTATTAATACAATATTATGAAGACATAGATCAATCTTTTAGACATCGATAGATAAACTAAAATATATCATGACTACCGTGCCTTGATTTCATAAAATCTATTTCTAAAGCTTTCAAGATTCCAAGATCGCTTGTACTGAATAGATTTGATGTCGTTGATTAGACTAGTTTTGAGCCTTTGAGAATAAGGAGTTACAATAGATTACAAAATTAAAGCAGATTCTTAGTTAATATGGAGTTAATTTGGAAAAAAGTTTTAATGCTAAGTCAGTAAACTAAAATATAAATCCTCGTTGAGTGAGAAAGCATCCTCAAGGTACAACTAGAATCGGCGTGTGATACAATTTGTTGTCTGACACACAAACGCAAATACATATCTCTGCGCTATCTAGAGTGAGGATTAGCAGACTCATACTCAACGAGACAACTATAAACAATTATTATATATACAAATACATTGTAGCAGATCCTAATGATGATTGAGGATTGTCATCACATCATCAAAACACAACGAGTACGGTAAGATTGATGAAGTTATAAGATAAAAGCTTTTAATTAAGATAGAGAGCAACCTACTAACTACCAATATAATGAGTACCAAGAACAATCGGATTTTTGTGCCATGAATGTCTATTTCTTGAGCGTAGCCAACTCGTAATGATAGGTTAGATGCTAGAATTATGTTGTGGATTCCCGCATTACTTCAGCAGCAAAAAATAGCCTTCATAAGTTGAAATTGATTCAACAACTATTGAAGCTATGATGATCAACTTGCAAATTGATAACAAGATATATTCTAGGTATTATGTGGACAAAAGTGAAAGATTATGCCAAGCAGCATCATATTTATCGAAGATAGACTATGATATCCTGTTAACTGACATTGTAAGTAGCATCTGTAATATTATTGACAATTCCTCCCTGTTTCTTTTTTCTTTGCTTTCTTTTTAAAAAGGATGCCATAATGTATTTATGTCATAATCCAGCAAACTAGAGACCGCTTTTTTTACGTTTTATTTTACTATCATCTGCTAAGTTTTCTACTTCAGCATTTTCATGTGTTTCTGCCTCTTCTTCTTCAGTTTGTTCTGGAACATTAAATTTTTCGTTATACTTTACAACTCTTTGTGCCTTAGTAGTATCTTCTTCTGATGACGGTAAAGATGATTTATTTTCGTCGCTCATTTAGTTCAATTTAGTCTAGACTTTATAATAAAAAACAGTTATTGTAATATTGGCAATCTTCTTAAAGTGAGATGGTTCCATTTTATGTCTATTTATTACAGTATTCTCTAATAATAATATTAATTTTTCCCGTAAATCTATATTTTAAGATACAGTTCCAGAAGCTTTCCGTCATACCAGCTGTCGGTTTTGCTTTGAGCTGTATCTTACCCAGACAGCGGGGGAACGATCGTCGATCAAGGCTGCTTTGTCTTTGATTGGGCTTACAATCACACCAATTCGATTGTTCTTCATTTAGTGAGAAAATATTGAAAGGATTATGGGTAATTACGAGTTTCTTATATACGACAGGCGCATTCAATCATCAAGAGTTTCTAAAACAATCACATCCCAACATTATTACTTGTATATACAATCCTAGTCATAATCCTTTGTCAGATTTTGTAGAAAACTTCTCGAAAAGTCTGGCAAAGGTTGGGACTTGTTAAAGAAAATGGATCAAGATAAGGAGCCATACATTCATTCATAAATCAATCTTCCACTGGCCAACTATCTCGAGTAATAAACTCAACTAGGTTGCCAATTGGATCTCTGAAGTACATAGATTTTGTTCCTTTTTTCCATATTATTTCTTTCTCAATTTCTATATTGTTTTGGTTCAACATGTTTTTTGAGTTCACATAATCTTGCTTTTCGATTTCTAATGCAAAATGAATTATCGCCGGTGGGGTTATTGCACCATGAATTGGAAAAATACTATTGCTTTTGATCATTGTATTTCTTGGATTGAAGATCAATAGCATACTCTTTCCTACCTTTAGGAAGATATGTCTCCCTTTTTCTTCAGAGATTAGCTCGAGCCCAATAGTATTAACATAAAAATCCTTCATTTTTTCTAATTCACAGGAATATATACAAGTTTCAACAATTTTTCTAAACTTCAATTTTAGTCACGTAATCTAATAAATATAGATATACTCATTCTATATACGATTCTCTCGTAATACTCCATCTCAAAATGGCTATGATGTATGTACTATCAATACGTCATCGAATTCACATCTTTCATAGCTTAAAGGAGTCGGAAAACACGTTTTTAAATTCTATCACTTCTGCTTAACAATAATTAGCTATACTAATGATTTAATCCTTTATTATTTCTGTAGAATTGTTTCATCTGCGTCACCCATGAATTTTTCTTTTTATAAAGCTCTTTAGGTTTTCTTGGTTTACATTCCGAAAGCACATAAGAACACAAGAGTGGAAAATAGACGGTAGCATCTCCATAAACTATTACGTTTCCTCTATGTGACGTCTTGATTTTACCCCAGCTCTTTCCTTCTTGCAAAGTCGCTCCAGATAGACCTCCAGTATCTGGTCTTGCATCAGTAAGCTGAATAAGGTAATCTTGCCCACCTTCTTTTAGCTTCAATATTTGATATAAGGCTGGTCCGGTTTGCTGGAAAAAGTTCTTTGGAACGCCACCCCCTAATTCTATACCACCAGATTTTCTGCTCTTCCAGAGTATTGCAGCTGACTCTGCGACATCTAAAATTACATTTGGAAGTATTCCTTTTTCCTCAAATAATAACGGAAGTAAATTAAGCCCAATTGAAGAATCACTGATAGCCGGTATATAGATAGGTACATTGTGTTGATATGCAGAAACAATAAATGATTTTTCAGGAAATATTGAATTTTCCTTAGTAGCCTTTCCTAACACATAGGCTATATCTGCGGTCGATGCAACTTTAGGGATTTCTTTTGACTTTTTCTTAATTTCGTTTTGAATTATATAATCCTGAGTTTGTAGTGTTTCTATCTCCTTTATATATACATCATATATTCTTACAATTTGCTTTGAATACAATATATCATCGTCTACTTCAAAGTGACCTTGACGCACAGGTAAATCATATGCAAAATGCATATCATGATATACGTTGGCACCAGTAGTGACAATCCAGTCAATAAAACCATTTGCAATCATAGTGCCTATTGACTTACCTAATCCTATTGGAGTCATCGCACCGGCTAGAGTCAAGCATATAGTAGAATTTGTGTCAATCATATCCTTCATAATTTCTGCTGCTTCAGCAAGTCTCCGAGCATTATATCCTGTGGAAGCAAAAAAATCAATCAACTCTGAAACTGTCATTCCTCCATGGATATATGGAGGCTCTATTTTCTTTCCAGTAAAAGTGTGTTTTTTATCCACGATTCTCTAATAAAATTTTACTTGCATTTAAAAATTTTATAAATTTGACTGTACCTGAATCACACATCACGGAATATATATGCAGATAATAACCATTCTTTATTCAAAGTGGTATCAATAACTAGATTATGATGTTATTGAAAATAAAACATAAAAAATATTATTTGCCTTGTATTTCATTATATATTCAGGAATGAAGAAAATTCTCACAATTCAAAATATTGACTGTGAAACTTTAGGAACACTAAAAGAATTATTTCATTCTGATGGTTATAAGATCGAAACTATTGACGCACAGTCAGATATTATTCCAGGCAATGCAGAAAGTTATAAGGCAATTGTCGTTCTTGGAGGACCAATGGCTGTTTATGAGGAAAAAAAATATCTTAGAGACGAAGAACTCTTGATCAGAGATGCAATAAAAAAGAAGGTGCCGCTTTTGGGTATTTGTCTAGGATCTCAGCTTATAGCTCATGCAGCAGGTGGGAGAGTTTACAAAGGTATAAGAAAGGAGATTGGCTGGTATGACGTTAATATAACTCATACTGGACAGAAAGATTTGTTTAACGGTATAGGAGATAGAACTATCCGAGCATTTCAGTGGCATGGAGATACCTATGATCTTCCCGGAGATGCAATTATTATGGCAACCTCAAAACTATATCCCCAAGCATTTAGAATTGGTAGTGCTGTTGGTATCCAATTTCATTTAGAAGTAAATCGTAAAATGATAGAAAGGTGGATGAAAGAATACGACAAGGAGATTAAGCACGAAAATATCCAAGCGTTTGACATTATATCTGATAAAATAGACGAAGAAGGTTTATTCGATAAATGTAAGCTGGTTTATAATAATTTTTCAAAATTGATTCAGCATCACGAATAGTTAATTCAGGATGTTCTACACAACATAGATTATACATTTTTGATAAACTTAAATTTCATATGTACGACTTGGCGGTTAATACAATATGATATAAAGGATACCTAGGACATAAAAAATATGAAAATAATATTAAATCCAATATATGCTTCAATAATTGTTGTAATATAATAAGGCAAATATGTTGGCTTGCTGGTTTGAATGAAATATATTAAGCTGCTCTAACGCTGATTGAAAAAAATAATAGATTTAGAAAATTTTTAGTCTTTTAAAATACAAAAATCACCTGGCTCTAATTATAAAATAAGTGTAATGACATGAATATGTATAAATGAAATAATTACTTAATATTTACTGTATATTACTAAAATCTATAGAATATATTTGTATTTTGTTTTTAAACAATGAAAAATTACATCAAAGCACAATAACACATAAGTACTTAATCATCATCCCGTATTTATGGAATTTGTAGATACCAGCATAGTTGAACCTATAGAAATGAAGATGATACGTACGTCTCAATTTGCTATTCGGGAAAAATTATACAAGTTATCCTCAAACGACGATGATGCATTAATTAGTAGTATCAAAGAACACGGTTTGCTCCAACCTATCTTAATACGACCTCTTGCCCATGGTTTTGAAATTGTGGCTGGACACAGGCGATTTCATGCTTGCAAGTCCCTTAGATGGCGCTTTATTCCATGTAAAATTCGTGAGATGTCAGATAAACAAGCTTATGAGATACAGCTTACTGAGAATATCCAACGCAAAACCATGGAGCCCATTGAAGAAGCAGAGGCATTCAGAAAATATGTCATAGATTTTGGATGGGGAGGTGTAAGCGAGTTGGCTAAGAAGATAGGTATGAGCGAAGTATATGTATCACATCGAATTCAACTCTTAAAGCTGCCTGACGATATCAAAGAACAAATTTTTAACAACCGTCTGAACGTTAGCCAAGCATTAGAACTTACCAATTTACCGTTTGATTCTCGAACAGAAATAATGAATCATGTGGTAAATAATAATTTAACTGTTAGGCAGATAAGGGAGGTAAAGTCCTTTCTGAAAGAGGTTAAACTATCTGAATGTGATTCTGTCCATCCTGAAGCTCTGTCTAAATCACTTAATATTGCTAAAAAGACAACTTTAGCCCTCAAGATCACTCTTGCTAGAATGGATAACCTAATTGAAGAAGCTCATATCACCATTGAACCCGATCAAAGAACCGAAATAACCAATTTTTTGATGGGATTGAGATTAAAGGTACATTCTATGATTGACGATGCCATACGTTTCAAAAATGCAAGCCGAAAATCCGGTAAGAACTAATACAAAAAATATATTCAATATTATCTGCCCTCGAAGAATGTCGGAATCCATTCAGTGAGAAATTTCTTATATTCCTTGTCAGTATGCATAAGAGCATGAAATGATGGCTCTTTTATTGAAATAAAGTCATAAACCCTGTATGATTGAATAATATCTCCAAAAAGATTTCGATATATGTCACTTTCTTCGTCAGCAATTTCTTCTGTTAGAAAAGCTTGGACACTTATCCAATCATATCCACCTCTGGTCCTACCAGAGAAGATTACAAAAGGTGCATCAGCAAGGTATTTTTTTAATCCATCTATTCTACTTCTAAGGTGTTGGGACGTTTTGAACGTAACAAGTGCAATACGTATTACACGACGTTTAATCTTCTTTGTGTCGACAGATATAGTATATCCTGTTATTACTCCATTTTCTTCTAGTTTGCTAATTCTCGATTCTATTTCTTTCTCACTTATGTTGCTTCCATGATCACTTAGGAAATCCCCGATCTCCTTTGTATGTTGTTTAGAATTCCTGCTTAGTGTAGATAATATTAATTCGTCGACACTGTCGACCATCGGTACACACATAGCAAGTTTAGGTTATAGATATTTATTTTCTATTGTTTGTTATATGATTCCAAGAAGTTATTATAACCTAAAGAGGCGGAATTTGTATCATATACCTTTTTTGATTTTCTTTATCTTTATATGCCATAGATCTGTGATTGATAATTGTATTGTATTAGTATTCATATTCATATTTATTCCAAATTAGTTTTATTATGTTGGTCTTTTGATTACATTTGTTCTTATCTAAAGATATTTGATATTAGGGCAACCGTACGTACAATTTCTAAAACAATATTGCTGTTCGTAACGTCCAAAAAAAATTTCTCGAATATCATAAAAACTTTGATATCCTCTCTATGTGAATGTTGTGGGCAAGCTAAGACTATAGGGATCAATAGTAAATGCTTGGACGCTGGCTTCTACGTTATTCGAATCGTCTGCACTTGTATATTAGTTAGGAAGAACAATGTAAAGCATGATAGCGCACAACCTCGATTAATTCATTTCTTAAAAACATTCATTTGCATATATCCTTCTGTTTGCGTAAACAATTCTACTTAGAATATCACATAGACTGCTCCAGATTTGTCTGTTTACTTGTCGATTTGGCCGTATCTCTAGAGGCCAACGGTCTAGCACGATTCTTGGAGTTACGAGTAGCTCACGGTGGGTACGTGATAAATATTCTAATTTGCTTTAATAATAACAATGTTTGTCATGTCATCAGATACGTAACGTGGAAGCGAGCTTTAAAAGTAAATATTGCAATCGCTGAAATTATATATACATATTTCTCTGCTTTCCTGCTTCCCCGTGCTTTAATAACTTCAGCTTTTTGATAATAATTAGCGATTTTACTGTTCTTTAGATATCTCTGTTGACGTTCTCTGTTCTTCGTCTGCTAAAATATCAATAGGTTCTCCAGTTGGTAATGGTGCATTTCTATCTACTTTATAATTGAATATTTCCGGATAATCCATGTCGAGAATAACGTTCCTTCCTGCTGCTATTATCTTAGATTTTGGAAAATCAAATCTATAATCATAGTGACCAAAAACAACTATCTTATCATCAGTCTCCTTCATTATATGTCCTACATGTTCTTCATCCTTTGTTCTAACTCCCTTATTAAATAATGACTTTGGATATTTTTTCTCATAAGTAGCGAGATCTATATTCTCTGGCTTAGTCCATGGATCTTGTGTTGCTTTGCCTGTCGGCAAAGGTTCTTGACGACTTACCTTGTACTTCTTTACTATCTCATATAGAGGAAGATCAATAAGGACATTGCCACCAACCTGTTGAATTTCTGCTTTAGGTATATCATATCTATCATCTCCACCGCCAAATACTACTATTTTGTCATCAGTTTCTCTTACAACATGGCCTATGTGCGGAGAATCTAACGCCTTTACACCTTTGTTAAAATATTTGCCAGATGTCATCTATTACCACCATATTTTAATATGAAGGATTATATAACTTATTTTTATTAAAGGAAAGGAAAATTCACTTATTCCTGTTAACGGCGTAATATTTCGCAGCAATTTAAAAGAAAATTCAAAGAACAGATATTGTTTCTATGCTATTGATGTATTTACTCATATTAAAATTAATACCAAAAGTATATGATTCGGAAATTACAGAAGTCGATAGTTTACGATAAGTAATAATATCTTTGTATAAGACAGTGGATAAAAAAGATTTTACCTAAGTAGATTAGTAGACATCGACTAAATTAATTCTAAGTGTAGATTATAGATAAATCTAAAGTAGCAAAATAAATCAGGCCACTTCATCGGAGCAACGATAACTTGTTTTTGGGATTACATCTCAGGAAATGGTTTTAATGTAAAAAGAATAAAGTACGAATTTTTGTTATCTGATATTTTAATTTGTTGGACATATCAAAGTAGTACATTACGAATTGAATATAGCAAATACATGTTGTAGCTAGCAATTGTATTCGTGTAGCAATAAATTAACTTTCATATGATCATTAATACATTAAAAATTATTCAATTTGAAAGATAAAGAACATGTATATGCACATGCAGCATATTTTGCAAATCTTCTTGTTTTTGTCTCATAATTTAATGGGCAGTTGAAAGAAGACATATAATCTATTAATAAATGAATATAATTTACAAATCATTAAAGAATACTTCATCAGAAGGAGATTTCATGACAGTCGCAAATTATGCTACAGGAGAGCCAATATTGGACTTTTTCTTTATTCTATTCAACGGAATTGCGGAAGTTCCCTTATTCAGTTCTCCAATAACTGGAATACTGATACTAGCGGGAGTATTTCTGGCATCAAGGAAGGCAGGCGCAATGATGGTGTTATCAGGTTTGGTAGGCGCTGGAATGGCTATTCTTTTCGGTGCGCCATATGGACTTGTAGCTTTTGGATTATTTGGCTATAACTCTATTTTGACTGGCATGGCATTATGGTCTGGTCCTTTCGTAAAAGCGAATAAAGCTACTTTCTTCTTATCAGTTTTTGGTGCTGCAGCTACTGCAGTCACTTGGATGGCAATGGCCCATCTTATGGGAGATACTTTCTATCAGGGAGCAAAATGGGCTATACCGGGCTTTACATCTTCCTTTATATTTACTACTTGGGCTTTAATGTATGCTAGCAAGAGATTTGGACACGATATTTGGCCAGCACTACCTACAGCTCCGGAAACGGAAGAATTGATTAGGGAAAGTAGTAATCCAATTCAAACTAAAGCTGAAAATTTCAAATGGACTGCAAAAGAATTCATGATAGCCACCTTAAAGGGAGTATCGCAAGTTACATTTGTTGAGAATTGGAAAACAGGAATTTTCTGGGTGGTCGGCCTTACACTTGCGTTTGAAATTGCACCAGTTATCACAGGACAGACTAGACCATGGTATACAAACGCTTACACAGCGCAATGGAATGAATTCTCACCACTATATCTGGCTGGCTTGATGGCACTTCTGGGCTCAGGTATAGGAGTAGCTCTTGCAATCCTTACAAAACTGCCAATAGCAGAAATAAGATTGGGATTACACGGATTTAATCAGGTACTAGTTATGATAGCCCTAACCAGTTTCATTCCCCTAACACCGCAATCATTTATGATAGCAATATTTGCTACAGTGGCATGTAGCGTAATTGTAATGCCAGCTCTACAAAGATTTTTTGGAATGTGGGGTTTACCTGCTCTGACGGGACCTTTCGTATTTACTGCATGGATATTCTTACTAGGAATATCTGGTTTCACAAATATTCCAGCAGGAATTGGATGGTCACGCGCACCCTAGGGAACAAAAACGAGGAAAATTCGTTTTAATCTTCCTTTTTTATTAAATAGATTATAAAACATACGTTTACATACAAATTATTCATAATGTCACTAAGTTAATGGAACCATTTGAATTTGAGCAGTTTTTAAAATTAGCAGAGGACAACGGCTTATCTTCAAAGTCTGATTCAGAAAAAATTAAAGACTTTATTTTGTGGTGTAAAAAGAAAAATATCGAAGAAAATCTTTTAAGATTAAGTTCTGAAGAAAAAGGAGGTTGGAGCAGGAATTTTTCTCTTGACTTTACAACCACTAGAATAATAATTAGCAAGAAAAGCTTTCTGAAAAAGTTTGTAGACATGGGTTATGTTGCGGGAATAGCGCCTTTTCCATATATGGTATTATCAAAGAAATTAAAACGATTTGATGTGAAAAAACAGTATAAGAATTCGCTAACAGACATAATAAATAGAGATAAATCCAGCTACTATATTTGGTATTCAGATATACAGGAATTTATTATTAGAAAAGGAATAGAAACTACAGTAACAAATATGGTTGGAACAATGATAATGAAAAATTTCATTACAATTAAGACAGTGAATAAGACTTATGATTTTACATTGCCTGTGAACAAAAATGGAAAATTTGAACAAATACATTTTTGGCTGAGCGTTGTCCTTCCATTTAATGTAACAAAGTTAGAATAAAATTAGTAGATGTCGACTAAAAATAGGCTTGGACCAAAAGATCGTCAGCATTTAATATGTTGCTTTGAAGCTCAAATTATTTTATATATAAGTTAATATTTTGAACTTTAAAATAATTCAGGTTTTACTATACTCTCGAGGTAAATTAGAAAA
>OCZV010000518.1_pt1 | contig 13934 bp, 11 predicted proteins | sample 1539051 | NCBI WGS metagenome assembly OCZV01 (sample SAMEA3113581, study PRJEB22503) | soil metagenome
CACTTCACCACGCCGCGGGGCACGGTCAAGGCCGTCGACGGCGTGTCGTTCACGCTCGACCGGGGCCGCACGCTGGGCCTGGTGGGGGAGTCGGGCTGCGGCAAGTCGGTGCTGTCCCGGTCGATCATGGGACTGCTGCCCAGCCGCAACGTCGTCCGGCGGGGGGCGATCAGCTTCGACGGGCACAGGCTCGACCAGATGGGGCCGGCCGAGCTGCGTTCCTACTGGGGCACGCAGCTCGCCATGGTGTTCCAGGACCCGATGACCTCGCTCAACCCCGTCATGCGCATCGGGAAGCAGATCACCGAGTCGCTCCAGTTCCACTTCGACATGGACCGCAAGGACGCCAAGGAGACCGCTCTGGCGCTGCTGCGGTCGGTCAACATCCCCGAGCCCGGCCGGCGGCTGCGCCAGTACCCACACGAGCTGTCGGGCGGCATGCGCCAGCGGGTCGTGATCGCCGTGGCCCTGGCCTGCGGCCCGAACCTGCTGTTCGCCGACGAGCCCACCACCGCGCTCGACGTCACCGTGCAGGCGCAGATCCTCGACCTGCTGCGCCAACAGCAGCGCGACCGCGACATGGCGATGGTGCTGGTGACCCACGACCTCGGGGTCGTGGCCGGCCACACCGACGAGATCGCGGTCATGTACGCCGGCCAGATCGTGGAGCAGGCCCCCACCAAGACCTTGTTCGCCAAGATGCGGATGCCGTACACGGCGGCTCTGGTGGAGTCGATCCCGCGGCTCGAGAACGCCAGCCACACCCGGCTCAACGTCATCGCCGGCCGGCCGCCCGACCTCATCGACCCGCCCCGGGGCTGCCGGTTCGCCGCCCGCTGCCCCTACGCCCAGGACCGCTGCCGCGAGGAGCAGCCGCCGCTCATCGAGGCCGAGGATCCCGGCCACGTCTACCGCTGCTGGTTCCCGGTCGGCACCGACGCCGGGCGGGAGGCGCTGGAACGCAACCTCGCCGCCCACGTGCCCCAAGCCGAGCTGGCCGTGACGGGCGACGTGAGCAAGGCCGCGGAGGTAGAGGCCTGATGGCGGGGAGCGGCACCGCTCATTTGCGGGGCGGCGACGATGTCCTGCTGCGGGTCGAGGACCTGGTCGTGGACTTCCCCGCCGGTCCCGGCCGGCACGTGTCGGCGGTCTCCAACGTGAGCATCGACGTCGCCGAGGGCGAGACGCTCGGCTTGGTGGGCGAGTCGGGGTGCGGCAAGTCCACCACCGCCCGGGCCGTGATCCAGCTGCCCAAGCCGACCGCCGGCAAGGTCAGGTTCGACGGCCACGAGCTCACGGCGTTGGACGGGGAGCGCCTACGGGCGCTGCGGCCGCAGATGCAGATCGTCTTCCAGGACCCGATCTCGTCGCTCAACCCCCGCCGCCGAGTGGGCGACATCGTGGGGGCGCCGCTCAAGGTCTGGGGCCGGGGGACGGACGAGGAGCGCCGCGCCCGCGTCGACGAGGTGCTCGAGGCGGTGGGGCTCGATCCCGACGTCGCCCGCGACAGGCGGCCCCACGAGTTCTCGGGCGGGCAGTGCCAGCGCATCTGCATCGCCCGGGCGCTTGTCCTGGAGCCCAAGCTGGTCATCTGCGACGAGCCGGTGTCCGCCCTGGACGTGTCGGTGCAGGCGCAGATCCTCAACCTGCTCGAGGACCTCAAGGCCCGCTACGGGCTGACGCTGATCTTCATCACGCACGACCTGGCGGTGGTGAAGAACGTCAGCGACCGGGTGGCGGTCATGTACCTGGGCAAGATCTGCGAGGTGGCGGCCCCTGACCGGCTCTACGCCGACCCGGCGCACCCGTACACGGCGGCGCTGCTGTCGTCGATCCCCGTGCCCGACCCCGAGGCGCCCACCGGCACCGGCGGCCTCACGTCCGGCGAGCTGCCGTCGCCGGTCAACCCGCCCAGCGGCTGCCGGTTCCGGACCCGTTGCCCCCGCGCCCAGGAGCTGTGCGCCGCGGAGGAGCCCCAGACCCGCGAGGTGGCCGAGGGCCAATTCGTGGCCTGCCACTACCCGCTGGTGGGGGAGCAGGCGCCACCGACGCCCACGCCCGTGGAGGTGACGGCCGCGCCGTCCTAGGTGCCACGAGGCCATGTCATCCCCCGCCGAGTCCGCCCCGACTTCGCCCGCCCGCCCCGGTCGTCCAGCGCGGCGGGGCCCGTCGGCGGCGTCCCGGGCGTCGGGGCCGGGCCGACGCCGGCTCGAGCCCGAGCGCCGGCGCGCCGAGATCGTCCAGGCGGCGTCCGCCCTCTACCGGGGCCGCGACCCGGCCACGGTGCGGTTCGAGGAGGTAGCCGACGCCGCCGGGGTGTCGCGCTCGCTGGTGTACGCCTACTTCGGCGACCGGGGCGGGCTGCTGGCCGCCGTGTACCTGCACAGCCTGGCGGGCCTCGACGAGGACCTGTCCAGCCTGCTCAACGACGTGCCCGTGGACGAGGCCCGCCTCGGAGCCCTGGTGCGCCGCTACCTGTGCCTGGTCCGGGACAACGCGGCGTCGTGGCCCCTGTTCGCCTCCGCCGGTGCGCTGGAGCACCCGGCCGTGCAGCAGGCCCGCCGGTCCCGCATCCAATGCATCGCCGACACGTGGGGTGGTGGGCCGGCGGAGCGGCTCCTGGCCCGCGGCGTGATCGGCATGCTGGAGGCCGGCGCCAGCGAGTGGGTCGAGCACCAAGCGTGCAGCCTCGCCGAGGCCGCCGACCTGCTCACCCGCACCCTGTGGAACGGCCTCGGCCGCTTCCCGCGGGTCGACACGGGCGGCTGACGGGACCCGCGGCACCGGCCGCCCCGTTCCTGGCGCCCATCTGGTTGCCCAGCAGCCACTTCGGCGCCACGAACGCCGGATGGGCGCGACCGATGGAGGTCGGGAGGGCATCCGGGCATACTTCCCACATGCCCCGTGCCATGTGGAGCGGCGCCATCAGCTTCGGCCTGGTCAACATCCCGATCAAGCTGTTCACCGCCGTGTCGCGCAAGAACGTGTCCTTCAACCAGATCGACACCCGCACCGGGTCGCGGATCCAGTACCGCAAGGTGTCGGCCGCCACCGGCGATGAGGTGCCCAACGAGGCGATCGCCAAGGGCTACCAGCTCGGGTCGGGCGAGTACGTCCTGGTGGGCGACGACGAGCTGGCGGCCCTGGACCCCGAGGCCACCCGCACGATCGACATCGAGCAGTTCGTCGACCTCGAGGAGATCGACCCCCTGTACTACGACGCCGCCTACTACGTGGCGCCCGACAAGGGGGCGAGCAAGCCCTACGCGCTGCTGACCCGGGCCATGGAGGAGCAGGGCAAGGTGGCCATCGCCCGCCTGGTCATGCGCACCAAGCAGTACCTGGCGGCGCTGCGGCCCAAGGATGGGATGCTGGTCATGTCGACCATGGTGTACGCCGACGAGGTCAACGATCCCGCCCAGCTGGACGGGGCCGACGACATCGGGGACGTCGACGTGAGCGAGCGCGAGCTGCGCATGGCCGAGCAGCTGGTCGAGTCGCTCACCGAGCCGTTCGAGCCCGAGCGCTACGAGGACACCTACCGCAACCAGGTGCTCGAGCTCATCGACCGCAAGGCCGCGGGCGAGGAAGAGGTGGTCGCCCCGCCGACGCCGGCGGCCGAGGAGAAGGTCGTCGACCTCATGGCTGCGCTCGAGGCCAGCGTGAAGGACGCCAAGGAGGCCCGCCGGCGCCATCCCACGGCGAAGGCGGGGGCGGGCGGCGCTGCGGGCGATGGCGACGGCGCCAAGCCCGCTGCGGGGGGCCGGGCGAAGTCGACGAAGTCGACGAAGTCGTCGAGGGCCAGCAAGGCGTCCAAGTCCACCAAGGCGGCGCCGAGGCGTAAGTCGGCGTGACCGCGGCGTCTCGCTGACGTAGAGCGCGGTGTCGGACCGCACCACCGGGCGTTCGCCCACGGTCGAGGTCGACGGGCGCAGGCTGACCCTGTCCAACCTGGACAAGGTGCTCTACCCCGAGGCGGGCACCACGAAGGCCGAGGTCATCGAGTACTACGCCCGCATCGCCCCGACGATGGTCCCCCACCTCGAGGACCGGGGCGTGACGCTGCGGCGGTACCCCAACGGGGTGGACGCCGGGTCGTTCTTCGAGAAGCGCTGCCCTTCGCACCGGCCCGAGTGGATGGGCACGGTGCTGGGGCCGGGCGACCGCAACGGCAACATCTACTACTGCTGCCTCGATTCGGCGCCGGCCCTGGTGTGGGCGGCCAACATGGCGGCGCTCGAGATCCATGCGCCCATGGCCCGGGGGGTCGACATCGACAGCCCCACGATGTGCGTGTTCGACCTGGATCCGGGAGCGCCGGCCGCCATCCGCGAGTGCGCCGACGTGGCGCTCGACGTGCGCCACGTGCTCGAGGGGTTCGGGCTGGAGGGGTTCCCCAAGACCTCCGGCTCGAAGGGCCTGCAGGTCTACGTGCCGCTCAACCGGCCGCACACGCACGAGCAGGCCTCGCGGTTCGCGCAGGCGGTGGCCCAGCTGCTCGAGCGGGCTCGCCCCGAGGGGGTGGTGTCGAACATGAAGAAGTCGTTGCGGCCCGGGAAGGTGTTCGTCGACTGGAGCCAGAACAGCCGGCACAAGACGACCGTGGCCGTCTACTCCCTGCGGGCCCGCCCGCGGCCCACCGTGTCTACGCCGGTGACGTGGGAGGAGGTCGAGGCGGCCGCCGAGGATGAGCCGCTGACGTTCGAGGCGTCCGACGTGCTGGCCCGGGTCGAGGACCACGGCGACGTCTTCGCCGACACCCTCACTCTCGAGCAGACGCTCCCGAAGGATCCCAAGGTCTGAGGCGGCGGCCTACGGTCGACGGGTATGGACTCGACGGAGCTCACCGTGAACACCGGCACCCGTCCGGCCGTTGTGGATCTGACCCAGCAGGTGGCCGGGTTCTGCCGTGACCAGGGCGACGGCCTGGTGTCGGTCTTCGTCCCGCACGCCACGGCCGGTGTGGCGATCATGGAGACCGGCGCCGGCAGCGAGGACGACCTGCTGGCAGCGCTCGCAGACGTGTTGCCCCGCGACGACCGCTGGCGGCACCGGCACGGTTCGGCCGGTCACGGCGCCGATCACCTGCTGCCGGCGATCATCGCCCCCAGCATCACGGTGCCGGTGCTCCGGGGACGCCCGGCGCTCGGCACCTGGCAGTCGATCGTGCTGGTGGACACCAACGGCGACAACGCCGAGCGCCAGGTGCGCCTGAGCTTCCTCGCCGGTTAGGTGGGATCCGCCGGCGTGGGATTCGCCGCCACTGGTCCGACCACGGTGGGGTCGACGGCGGCCGGGTCCATTGTCGCCAGCGGGATCGGCCGGGTGGCGTCCTGGTCCTCCTGCTGGCGGGCCAGGGGCGTGGCGAGCGTCGACTGGAGGTCGGCATCGCCCTTGGTGCCGTTGCCCTCGACCGGGTGGCTGGGAGCGTCGGGCTCCGAGGCGACCAGCGTCGGGTCGGCCGACGGCGATCCGCTGTCGTGCGGGAACACCGAGGCGGCGTCGTAGCGGACCGGCGACAGCGGCGAGGCATCCGCCGCCCACCAGGGCGCCGGTGGGGTGATGGGCGGTGCTTCCGGCGAGCGGGCGATCGGACCGTTGTCCACGCGGGGGATCAGCGGGGACCGGACGGGCAGCCGCGCCGTGGCCGCCACGGCGAGCCCCACCAGCCATCCGGTCCACAGCCCGAAGCCGGCACCGGTGTTGACAGCGCCCAGCAGGTTGTCGAAGTAGCTGACCTGAAAGGGGTTCTGGCGGGCACCCACGACCGCGTCCTGGTACACGTAGTGCACTGCGCCGGCGATCCCGGCCGCGACGACCACGCTGGCCCAGCCTCCGAGGAACGCCGAGCGACGCGAGGCACGTCCCGCCAGTCCGGCGAGCAGGGCGACGACGACGAGGAACACGCCCAGCTTGAGCACGATGCCCCAGACGACGTCGGTCGGCGTGCCGCGGTCGAAGACGTCCCAGTTGGGCAAGCCGGTGAGCGTCTCCGCGGTGAGGGGACTGCGGTGGCGTTCGGCGAGGTCCTGGCCGGCATCGACCAATGCGGGGCTGCCGAGAACGCCGACCACCAGCGCTGCGGTAGCCGTCCCAGCAGCTGCTGACCGTACAGACATCGTGCTCATTGCTTAACTCACTACGCTACGGGACGCAACACCACCCTTAGCGTTGGGATATCTCGAACGATCAGCGGGCGACGAAATACTTGGCCTGCGGGTGGTGGCAGACGATCGCGGAGGTCGTCTGCTCGGGCTGGTACTGGAACCCGGTCTCCTCGTTGCACTCCAACCCGATGCGTTCGCCGCCGAGCAGGTGCAGCACCTTCTCGTTGTCCTCGAGGTCGGGGCAGGCGGGATAGCCCCACGAGTAGCGCCCGCCCCGGTACTGCTGGCGGAACAGCCCGATCAGCGTCGGCCCGTCCTCGTCGGCGAATCCCCACTCCTCACGCATGCGCCGGTGCCAGTACTCGGCCAACGCCTCGGCCATCTCCACGCCGACACCGTGGAGCAGCAGGTACTCCTGGTAGCGGTCGTCGGCAAACAGCTTGGCCGTGCGCTCGGATACCGCCGGGCCCATGGTGACGATCGAGAACCCGGCGTAGTCGACCTCGCCGCTATCTACCGGCCGGAAGAAGTCGGCGATGCAGTAGTAGGGCGCCTTGGTCTGGCGCGGGTACGAGAAGCGGGCCCGTTCCTCCTTGCGGGTCTCGTCCGTCCAGATCACCAGGTCGTTGCCGTCGCCGTTGGCCGGGAAGTAGCCGTAGACCACCTGGGGCACGAGCAGCCCGTCGGCCTTGGCCTTGGCCAGCTCGTCGCGCAGGATGGGCCGGATCCGCGCCTTGAACTCGTCGTCGTTCTCGGTCGTGCCGTCGGCCTTGGCCTCGGGGCGGAACTGCCACTGGTTGCGGAACAGCGCCGTCTCGTTGAGGTACGCGGCGATCTCGTCGATGGCGATGCCCTTGACGATGCGCGAGCCGGTGAACGGTGGTGCGAACACGGGATTGTCGGTCATCACGTCGGGCGACCTGCTCGGCAGGTCGGCAGCACCGTCGTCGCCGGAGCCCTTCTCGGCCAAACCCAGCGACGCCCGCGACGGCACGCGCGACGCCGAAGGGATCCGTCCCCACTCGGGGTCTTCGGGCTCGACGCCCCGCTTGATGGCGCCGAGCTTGTCCATCACATGCAGCCCCTCGAACGCGTCCTTCCCGTAGAAGACGCGGCCCTGATAGACGTCCCGCAGGTCGCGTTCGACGTAGCTGCGGGTGAGCGCGGCACCGCCCAGCAGCACCGGGATGTCGGCCAGCTCGCGCTGGTTCAGCTCCTCCAGGTTGTCGCGCATGATCAGCGTCGACTTGACCAGCAGGCCCGACATGCCGATGGCGTCGGCCCTGACCTCCAGCGCCTTCTCGATCATGTCGGCGATGCCGATCTTGATCCCGAGGTTGTGCACCTCGTAGCCGTTGTTGGTGAGGATGATGTCGACCAGGTTCTTGCCGATGTCGTGAACATCGCCCTTGACCGTGGCGAGCACGATGCGGCCCTTGCCCGAATCGCCCTCGACCTTCTCCATGTGGGGTTCGAGGTGGGCGACCGCCGCTTTCATCGTCTCGGCCGACTGCAGCACGAACGGCAGCTGCATCTGCCCGGAGCCGAACAGGTCGCCGACCACCTTCATGCCGGCGAGCAGGACCTCGTTGATGATGTCGAGGGCGGGCATGCCGGCGCCCAGGGCCTCGTCGAGGTCGTCGGTGAGGCCGTCGCGGTCGCCGTCGATGATCCGGGCCTTGAGCCGCTCCTCCACCGGCCAGCCCGAGCGGTCCTGCTTCTCCTGCTTCGCCACGGTCACGTCGGCGAACACGTCCAGCAGCTGGGCCAGCGGGTCGTAGCCGGCGGCCGGGTCCCGGCGGTCGTAGATGAGGTCGAGGCAGACCTTTACCTGCTGCTCGGGGATCTTGTTGAGCGGCATGATCCGGGCCGCGTGCACGATCGCCGAGTCGAGCCCGGCCTCGACACACTCGTGGAGGAACACGGAGTTGAGGACGTGGCGGGCGGCGGGGGAGAGGCCGAAGCTCACGTTTGACACGCCGAGCGTGGTGAAGACGCCGGGCAGCTCGGCTTTGATGCGCCTGATGGCCTCGATGGTGTGCATCGCGTCCCGCCGCAGGTCCTCGTCGCCCGTCGACAGCGGGAAGGTCAACGCGTCGAAGATGAGATCGCTCGGATCGAGGCCGTAGCGCTGGGTCGCCAGGTCGTGGATGCGGTGCGCGACCCGCAGCTTCCACTCGACGTCGCGCGCTTGTCCCTGCTCGTCGATCAGCATGCACACGGCGGCGGCCCCGTACTCCTTGGCCAGCCGGCACACCCGGTCGAAGCGGCTGCCCTCGGCCTCCCCGTCCTCGAGGTTGGCGGAGTTGAGGATCGCCCGGCCCCCCAAGCGCTGCAGCCCGGCCTCGATCACCTGGGGCTCGGTCGAGTCGAGCACCAGCGGCACCGTGACCTGCGTGGCGAAGCGGCTGACGAGCTCGTCCATGTCGACGGTTCCGTCGCGGCCGACGTAGTCGACGCAGACGTCGAGCACGTGGGCACCCTCGCGCTCCTGGTCGCGGGCGATGCGGACGCACGAGTCCCAGTCGCCCGCCAGCATCGTGTCGCGGAACTTCTTGGAGCCGTTGGCGTTGGTGCGCTCGCCGATGATGAGGAAGCTGGCGTCCTGGTGGAAGGGCACCATGCTGAACATCGAGGTGGCGGCCGGTTCCGGTCGGGGGTCCCGGCGGACGGGCGTGAGGTCCTTGACGGCGGCGGCGAGCTGCCGGATGTGCTCGGGGGTCGACCCGCAACAGCCGCCCACCACTTGCACGCCCAGCTCGGTCACGAAGCGGGTCTGGTAGTCGACCAGCTGCTCGGGCGTGAGGTCGTAGTGCATCTTGCCGTCGACCACCGACGGCAGGCCCATGTTGGGCAGGCACGAGATGGGCATGGGTGCGTTGGCCGAGAGGTGGCGCAGGTGCTCGTGCATCTCGGCGGGGCCGGTGGCGCAGTTGAGGCCGAAGACGTCGGGCTTGAGCGCCCCGAGGCTGGCGAGCGCGGCCGCGATCTCGGTGCCGAGCAGCATGGTACCGGTCTGCTCCATCGTCACCTGGAGCTGGATCGGCACCTGCCGGCCCACCGCCGCCATCGCCCGGCGGGCGCCGATGACCGAGGCCTTGGCCGCCAGGAGGTCGAAGTGGGTCTCGCTGATGAGCAGGTCGACGCCGCCCTCGACGAGGCCGCGGGCCATGACCTCGTAGGCGTCGCGCAGCCCGGCGAAGGAGATCTGCCCCAACGACGGCGACTTGGTGCCCGGGCCCATCGACCCGGCGGCGAACCCGCCGTGGCCGTCGGCAACCTCGCGGGCGATGCGGGCGGCGGCGAGGCTGATCTCGTGAGCGCGCTCGGGGATGCCGTACTCTCCGAGGGGCACGGCGAAGGCGCCGAAGGTAGCGGTCTCGACCACGTCGGCCCCGGCGCGGAAGTGGGCCTCGTGCATCCCGGCGATCACGTCCGGCCGGGTGACGGCCAGGATCTCGTTGCACCCCTCGAACTGCGGACCGCCGAAGTCGTCGGCCGTCAGCCCCAGCTCTTGTACATAGGTGCCGAAGGCCCCGTCGTAGACGACGACACGCTCGTTGACCAGGTCGAGGAAGTCACGCATAGGTGAAGCGCAAGGCTACCGGCCGGTCACTCCCGGGGCGGAGCGGGAATCGTCGAAGGACGATCCGAGGGGTTCGGGCGAACGTGGACGGTTACCGTCCACTCCGGTGAGCGTGACGACCGAGGAGGCCTGATGGCGTTGCGCCATGTTGCGATGTTCCGCTTCGTCGACGGTGTGACCGACGCCCAGGTGCAAGCGCTGGCCGACGGACTGGATCGCATGCCAGGCGCCGTGGGCACCATGCTCGACTACCGGCACGGCCCCGACGCCGGCATCAATGAGGGGACCTACGACTACGCGGTCGTGGGCGACTTCGCCACGCCCGCCGACTATCGGGCGTACGTCGACCATCCCGACCACTTGGCGCTCCGCCGTGACCTGCTGGAGCCGATCCTTGCGGAGCGGGCCGTGATCCAGTTCGAGCTGGCGGCCTGACCGTTGCACTGAAGGCGCTGGGGCGGGTACTCCCGGACCATGCCGCTGATCGTCGGCACGTCGGGCTGGCAGTACCGCGACTGGCGGGGCGTGCTGTACCCGGAGGGCCTGCCCCAGCGGGCCTGGCTCGAGCGCTTCGCCGAGGAGTTCCCAGCGGTCGAGGTCAACAACGCCTTCTACCGCCTACCGGAGCGGGGAGTGTTCGAGCGCTGGCGGGAGCAGACGCCCGCCGGGTTCGTGGTCGCCGTCAAGGTGAGCCGCTACCTGACGCACATCAAGCGGTTGCGCGATGCCGCCGAACCGGTGGCCCGGCTGACCGGCCGGGCCGAGGGCCTGGGCGACCGGCTGGGGCCGTACCTGCTGCAGCTGCCGCCCACCCTGCGTGCCGACCCGGATCTGCTGGACGCCTGCCTGGGGTGCTTCCCCGCCGGCGCACGGGTCACGGTCGAGCCGCGGCACGAATCGTGGTGGACCGACGAGGTGCGGGACGTGCTCAGCCGGCGGCGGGTCGCCCTGTGCTGGGCCGATCGCCTCGGACGGCCGGCGACGCCCCTGTGGGTGACGGCCGACTGGGGCTACGTCCGCATGCACCAGGGGACGGCCTCGCCCCGGCCGTCCTATGGCCGGACGGCGCTCGCCACGTGGCTCGACCGCATCGCCGGCGGCTGGCGCCAGGCGGCGGATCCCGACGTGTTCGTGTTCTTCAACAACGACCCCGGCGGCGCCGCCGTGCGCAACGCCCGCACGCTGTGCCGCATGGCGGGGCACCGCGGCATGGCCGTGGCGGCGGTCTCCTTGGACTGATTCAGCCCGGAACCTGGTTGGGCCCTGCAGCAGAGGCGAACGCGTCGGGCGGCCCGACGAACACTGCTGTCGGGAGCCCTATGTCCATCAGGCGGCTGAGCTTGTCGCGGATGTCCTTCGGGACGCGCTCGTCGAGCGCCGGGACGAGGAGCGGGTCGGCGCCCTGCGGCACGAGCTCGGACAGCCCGCTCGTCCGGAGCCCGTCGATCACCTCTGCCCACAGGCGGTCGTACTCGTCGCGCTCTCGCGGACTCCGTTCGTCGAGGTACGCAGCCTGCTCGATGCCCGGCTTCCCTCGCCACGCGTCGATGTCCGAGCCGACCGAGAGGTGGATCACCGCGGTCGCCTCCCGGGCGGCCAACACGCGGTGGTCGGTGACGGCAGCACCGGACGCTTCGTCCGTTCCGACGTCGAAGCCCCGGCGCTCCAGCTCGTTCAGCAACCCAAAACCGTGGATGCCGAGGCTGACCGGGTCGGTCCAGGTGACCAGGTAGGGCCCACGTCTGCCCGCGTCGGGGCCGGACGCGGCGCCCAGTGCCGCCACGGTCGAGTCGACGAGCTCGCCGAGCCGGGCCGACAGCCGTGGGTTGTTCGGCTCGGTGTCCGTGGCGTCGATCGCGGTGGTCACGGTGAGCCCTGCAGCCACGACGACCACCGCGGCGGTCGCCACCCGCCCGAGGCGGACCAGGGCGGCGGCGTCGAGCCTGCGGGAAGCCAGGCACCAGACGGTCCACGCCGTGGCGCCGATCATCAGGGCGACGGTCACCGTGAGCCACAGGCCGAGCCAGAACCACACGGAACCGGTGATGCGGCTCATCGTCACGACCCCGAGCGCCAGCGCCGCCCCGAGCACCACGTGCAGCCGGACCAGGGGCCGGTGCCCCGCCCGGCTCGACGCCAACGCGGCGGCCGACCAAGCGACCACGAGAAGCGATCCCGGCAGCAGAGAGCCTGCCGTCTCGTTCGTCCCGACGGCGCTGCCGGCGACGAGCCGCCACGGCGAGAGCATGACCAGCGTCGTCTCGACTCCGTGCCCGAGGCCGATCCCGTCCTCCGCGGGGTGCCGGAAGTGGTCCCAGATGACGGACAGGTTGCCGGGCGATCGGGTCAGCTCGTCGAGCACGGCCGGGAGCCAGGCGAGCACGCCAACGGCAACCGCCACCGCCGACCACCGCAACAGGTCGTGGCGGACCGCCGCGTCTCGCCGTGCCCGAACCGTGACCGTGCCGACGGCGAGGATGCCGAGACCGATTGTGAGCGCGGCGTACTCGACGTGGTTCTGCAGGCACACGCTCCCGGCGAACACCGTGACGGGCAGCAACGCGAGGTCCTCGTCGATCACCGCCCACGTGGCGAGCAGGAAGACCAGCCACCAGACGACCGAGAGATAGGGGTTCCACGGCGTGGTCAGCGCCCCGACCCCGATGCCCCGCACCACCAGCGCCAGCGCGACGATGACCAGGGCCAGGGCAGCGCCACCGCGGCGGAAGGCGATCCATGTCGCGACGCCCAACGCCAGCACATGCATTCCGGCCGAGGCCACCTGCATGGCCCACGGCGTCGCGCCCAGGCTGCGGTAGGCGGGCCACATCATGTAGAAGCTGATCGGGCCCGGGTGGTTGCCCTGCTGCCCATGGCCGTACAGCCTGGCGACGGGTCCCACGAGCGGCGTGTCCGGGCCCCCGACGTCGCGGAGCCGCAGCTCGAACATCGCGAAGTCGAGGACAGGGTTCCAACGCGGCTGGCGTTGGACCACGAGGGCCACGATCAGGGGAACCGACAGCGCGGCCACGGTTCCGATCAAGACCGTGGACAGCTTCGGCGACGGCCGGTCCGAGCGCGGTGTGGCGGTCTCGTGGTGTGGGAGCGGGCGCGTGGCTGTGTGCATGCCGGGCGGACATGCTTGCACGCCGACCATCGACCGGGAGCCAGAGTCACGGCCGGCGTTGAGGCCGTGCCTGTAGGCGAGGCCTGGCCCGAGGGGCTGGGCAGCGAAGGCGCCGAGAGCGGAAGGAGCACGCCGCGTAGAGGCGGCGCCGCATGGCGCCCGCCTCGTAGCCTCGCCGCGATGCCACCCGATGCCGACCGCGCCCGCATCGCCGTGCTGCCCGCCGGAGTCCGCACATTCCTCGCCGATGCCGTGAAGACGGGCGGTGGCGAGCTGTCCTCGCCCGACGAGGCGGTCGCCCTGGTGTGGACCGAGGTGGCCGACGCCGACGGGCTCGGGCGCGTGCTCGACGCGCATGCCCGCCTGCGGTGGGTGCAGCTGCCATGGGCCGGGGTCGAGCCCTACGCCGACGTGATCCGGGCCCGTGCGGACCGCATCTGGGCCTGCGGCAAGGGCGTCTACGCGGAACCGGTGGCCGAGCACGCGCTGGCGCTGGCACTGGCCGGGTTCCGGGGCCTCGATCACTACGCGCGAGCCACGTCGTGGACCGGGCAGCGGGGACGCAACCTGCTCGGCGCCCGCGTCACCCTCATGGGCGGGGGAGGCATCGCCGAGTCGCTGCTCCGCCTGTTGGGTCCGTTCGGTTGCGACGTCACCGTCGTGCGGCGGACGCCCCGCCCTATGGCCGGCGCTCGCTCGGTGGTGGGCGACGACCGGCTCGAGGAGGCGCTCACCGGCGCCGAGCTGGTGGTGCTCGCCCTGCCGCTGCTGCCCGAGACCGTCGGGCTCGTCGACCGGCGCCGGCTGGCGTTGCTGGCGCCCGGTGCCTGCCTCGTCAACGTCGCACGCGGCCAGCACGTGGTCACCGACGATCTCGTGCAGGCCCTGCGGGAAGGGACCGTGGGATCGGCGGGCCTGGACGTGACCGATCCCGAGCCGCTGCCCGACGGGCACCCGCTGTGGACGCTGCCCAACGCCATCGTGACGCCGCACACGGCCAACACGCAGGAGATGGCGCTGCCGCTGCTCAGCGCCCGGATCACCGACAACGTCCGCCGGTGGATCGCCGGTGAGCCGCTCGTGGGCCTGGTCGATCCGGACGCCGGCTACTGAG
>OCZV010000519.1_pt1 | contig 13931 bp, 15 predicted proteins | sample 1539051 | NCBI WGS metagenome assembly OCZV01 (sample SAMEA3113581, study PRJEB22503) | soil metagenome
CCGCAAGTACCAGTATCTCCTCCGCAGCAACCATTATCACCACAACCAACAGCACCACAACCTTCAGAAGAGGAAGGAATCCAAGAAGAAAATGCTACACAACCCACTCCTGGCCCAGAAGCAGAGGCGCCGGGCATAATTCCGCCTTTTGGATGAATCATCTGAATCGCCATTCTCTCCATTAATATTGAGGTAAGCACAATCGAAGCTATAAGCTATTTGCTACTTCTCACTAACTGCAAGGGCCCAAGCAGGTTGTAAAGAATACTTGTTCTGCGATTGAGTATCAAGTTTTCTCCATGAAACGCCTGAATCAGTTGATATGAATAAGCCACGGTTGTTGGCTGCATAAAATTCTCCCTTAGTTTTTTGATTTGCAGCAAGAATCGAGATCGTTGTTCCACTTGGCCCGGGAAGGCCATTTGAAATAGCACTCCATTTTTGGCCATCTTTGCCCCTTCTATACACATATGACTCTGCATATTCTACAGAGTAGGCACTAACTGGACCCGTAGATACTGATACAATTACATTTTGAGGATCCCCGGAATCAACTGCAAGTCCATATAGGTAACCATATTTTAAGCCATCCATTGATCTACTCCATGAATCTCCATAATCGAAACTTTCAAAATAACCATCACCTGCAGATGAATAAAGACGCTTGGGCGCTTTTGGATGTGTAGCTAGCGTATGAGTATCATATGGGCCTTGTTCAACCCGGTCTATCCACGTTCTTCCGCCGTCACGACTTTGTACAAGGGCTCCAGCTTCTATGGCAACAAAAATATGGTCAGGATTATTTGGATCGGATTCAATCCAGCGGACATGATGAGTCCACGGCCTTGGGGGAAAGCTCTATGATGCAGATGACGGTAGCTTGTTTAGGGCTTCCATCTTTTCCCAAGACTTACCCTCGTCATTTGAAATATAAAGAGCACTAGGCTCTGTTCCGGCATATACTCTATACAACCTGTTCCAACTATTGGGTGGACTAACTGCGACAGACATAACATAAGGACTGGTAATAACACCTTTTCCAATATTATTCCAAGTGTAGCCTCCGTCATCAGTTTTCCATAAGCCATCACCAAATGTTGCACAATATGCATGGTCTGGATTTAATGGATCAAATACTATTCTTTGTGGATTGGTTCCCTTCAGAGCCTCATGTACCTTGTAACTATTTGAAGACTTTAATACAAGGACAGAACCTTGGATTCCAACCATAATAGTCGTCATTGTCATGTACACAATAAAATATAGATCATAACTTCACAATCATTCATCATTTACAATGAAGGATAGCTGCACAGTATATTGAACTTCTTATTTTCTTGTTCAAAAAGAACACACAAATTATGAAAAAAGATGACAGCAAAGTAGATTGAGTACCTAACAACTTTGGATAACTCATATTAATCATACCTTAAAGACTATAATGTATATTAGGATTAGCCAGGCAAGACGGCCTTAATATTACCGTTAGTTTTGTTACCTATGGTTTTTGTGAGTTAACCCAGAAGGGCTAACGATGGGTAGAACTGCAAGCTCCATTACAATACTCTTTTCATATCAATTATCATGTGATTGTATGAGTCTGAAACTTTATTGAAGGTCATACGATAGAAAGGAACAAGCGATAGTAGTACTAATTAGAGCTCTTTACACAATTTCTTTTAATACTCATTCAAAATAACCCTTACTGCCATTATAAAGAGATGGTTTTTGGTAATGATAACAATAGAAAATGGAACAACGATTACACAAGTAAAGATGGTATCCGAGACAAGCTGCGTGAGGCTGCGCAGTCCCAAACACCACTCAAACCACGAATAGAAGAAGCGCAAAAGAAGTTACAAATACAAATAGCCAGATTAGACAGAATCTCTTCTAAAATTCAGGAAAAAGACAAGATAGTTTTTGATCGGATTGTAAAAGCAATGCAGAATCATGATAGCCATTATGGTAAGTTGCTATCAGGAGAACTATCTCAAATAAGAAAAATGATAAAGACGATTGATTCGGCAAAAACTGCGTTCGAACAAATACAATTGAGATTAAGTACAATGACTGAATTGGGCGACGTAGTAGTTACATTAAACCCTGCCATGGATGCTATAAAGGGAATACAAGGAGGTTTATCTTCGATGCTGCCACAAGCAGATCAATCTTTTGGACAAATTTCAGATCTTTTGGGAAATGTCATGGCAGGTTCTACTCAAACACCAACTATGACTGGTGTTTTAGACAGTTCTTCAATAAAACTAGATGAAGAGGCAATGGATATATTACAAGAAGCAACTTCGAAAGTAGAAGAAGATACAAGAGACAAATTCCCAGATCTACCTTTATCAAAAAATAAGACTGTACCTAATACGGAAGCAACAAGCTTCCTTGATTCCTGAGTACAACTAACTCTTAGGATAACAAACCGCAGATTCGCCATACTTCACCCTACTGCCTTTTTATTGCATAACAGGAGTCTGAGACTCAATTCTATAAAGTCCCGTCATTATTTTTCGTATTTTTGGGTTTATCGTTAGTTGTAGGGATGATGGAACTCGAGCTTAAATTCGGATTTGGATATGTTTGCAGACTAGATAACGACTTTATACCCTTTTCATCAAAGATAATGTGAATAGATGTCAAGAATTGGGAGGCGTGACAAAGACAATAAGGAAAACTGCGAGCATTTTGCTGGAATAGATGAGACAGAGGTTTCCCCTAGAACACCAGAATGCGAAGAATGCGAAAAAGAAGGTACTGATTGGGTGGCTTTGCGTATGTGTCTGTTATGCGGTCATGTTGGCTGCTGTGATTCTTCTGAAGGTCTACATGCGACAAGACATTTCAAACAAACAGGACACCCTGTTATGATTGCATTACCTAACAAGTCATGGAAATGGTGTTATGTACATAGGCAGTATTATTAGTTAATAACAAGAATAACAAATCACACAAATACGCAGACGGAAGGGCTCACCCTATCTTTCTAACCATTTCATAAAGTTACAAATAACCTTCTTTTTTTTCTTTAATTACAAACTTGCAGATTAGATCGCCCTTGGCCGCTCTATGTGTTGTCTCTATGTTAGCTCCAAGAAGCTTCTCAAATAATTCTGTTTCAACGGAACACGCCTCCCAATGTTTTTCAGCAATATGTATGATTGGACAATTATATTCCAATAAAACATGTCTTCCGCTGCTCAGCTTAGACTCGTTTTTTGATTCCGCCATATAGCCCTCTTCATCTCTAATTCGAGCTAGTTCCTTAACACGTTTATCAAAATCTAAATCCTTGAGACGTTTGTAATATTTATCGAAAAGATCAACTTGACGATCACGTAGAACCCTCTCAACACCTTCTTTACCCATGTTTCTTTCAATAAAATCCAGAGCATGAGTTGCAATTGCACTATATGATTTTGGAAAAATACTTTTGCTTTGGCTAGTTAGCTGGTACATCATTTTTGGTCTACCTACTCTGCTTTCTCTAATTTCTATACCTTCTACTAAACCCCTATTCTGTAAAACAGAAAGATGCTTGTGAACTGCCATTCTTGATATTTTCATAACATCGGCCAATTCCTTAAGTCCTGCTTGTTGCATGACCTTGAGGTAATATAGCAACTTCTTCTTGGGTTCACTAAATCCTTCTGCGATAAGGTTGGAATTTTTCAGATAATAAGTAATACTGTCTGACTATTTATAAACCCAGTGGTTTATAATTACCAGGTTTCAGTTATTCTTTTTACCATAGAGACTGAAATGTGATTAGTAATCAGTTGCTCTACCCTTAATGGATGTACTTTGCCGGTCAAATTGTGAAGGCTACTATACGCGTATGGACTCTTATTATGTCCAACTAGCTCGGCAATAGACTCATCATTACTGTAACAAATGCTAGCTATTTTTCTGGATTATCTTGATAACTTCATTGTCTGAAACAGGTTCAAAGCTCTGATAATATTGTCCCACGGATCTAAATTGAGAAGTGGAAGGAGCTGCGATTACTTCAATATGATCCACAGCTTCCCTTCTGAGTAAATCCATAGTATCTTTTGGAGCAACAGGGATTGCAACTATTAGTTTTGCTGGTTTCTTTGTTGCTCTGATCCACCTAGTTGCGGCAATAACAGTGGCACCAGTCGCAGCTCCATCATCCGCTAAGATTACTACTTTATCTCTATTAATATCGTAATTCTCTGACGCGCTGCTACCATAGTACAAAGAGACTCTACGTTTTATATCCTCCAATTGGAGTGTCTTTTCCTTTTCGATGTATTCATGAGATACTCCCAGCTCTTTGACAATCACTTCGTTAAGATAGGTGGTGCCATCTTCCATGACTGCGCCAATTGCAACCTCTTCATTATGTGGTGCACGGAGTTTTCTTGTCATAAGAATCCCAAACTCACAAGGTAATTTTCTTGCAATAGCATCTGCAATTATTACTCCCCCTCGTGGAATACCTAAAACAATAGAGTTTTTCCTTTCATCTTCCTTTTTTATTACATTCCTGAGTGAATCACCTAAGATATTTGCTGCCGTTGTTCTGTCTTTCAACTTTAACTGAAACTTGTCACGTATGTTATCAAATAACATTACACCAGGATCATTTATTATTTCCTTAAACCTGAGTATATAAAAATGACTATCCTCATCGGACTAACCTTATGGCTGTAAATAAAAAATACACATTGCAGAAGGGATGGAATGAAGCAATAAGAAATGAAAGAATTTTTTTCGATAGAGATATCTTGTTTAAAATATTGGTGGTAATTTGGACCAGATTTGGAAAAAGAGTAATTAAACTCCTCGACCATATTATAGTTGGATTCACATGAACCTGAAATATATTGCTCTACAACTCTGTACCTGTACTTGGATTGAAATAATGACATGTATAGGTATAGCTTCCTATTTGGTATATCTTCATAACTACGGACTTGCAAGTATAACATTGATCGTATTTGCCCCACTTATAGGCTTTCATTTTGCAATCTCAAAGCTGTCTAAAGCAGAAGACTGCGATATGGGAAAATGTCATAGAACTGTATCTTATTAACAACATCGGACTAGTAAGTAAAAGTTCTAAGAAAATACATCTAAAATATTTTGGATATACATCCTCTCTTCATTCCAATCACTACAACATTTTTTAAGGAACATGTTTAAAATTAGGAAGATATGAGTAGTCTACCTAAAGAGGAAGGGGAAGAGTTAAAGGAATCAGAAACTGAGGAAGAATTAGAAGAAGAGCCTCCGGCAAGTTAGTTCAAATCTTATAATTCAGCTAATGGTACGACCGCTGCTATTAGTTGTGTGAAATACAATGAAATTTATGAAGCCTTTTTAAAAGCTCAAATATTTTCTATCATAACTAAATCTCCTAAAAAACGATCTCATTATCTATTGCTGCCTGAGACCGCAATCTGTTAGACCCAACCGGTTAAGAATCGATACTCTAGATGTCACATTAGAATAAGAAATCTATGACTAAAGATTATAGTTAGGTAAAAATACAACGGATAATGTACAAACGAGCTTAAAATGACAAAAACAAGCAATAAAAATGAGTTTTCAAATGCGTTTATTATTCCATATTATGCAAATGGATATGAACAACAAGAGCAGGGTAGGAAAAAAAGGCCATTAATTGGTGACACGATAGAAGGATTATTTGCACAAACAGATGAAGATTGGTGTGCCATTATCGTAGTTGATACGCTTCCTAATGAGGAAATCCATGAATATTTGATCCATTTAAAGCAAAAATACTATCCAAAAATTGATGTCATTTTTTTGGAACAAAATGTAGGTCCTGGAGTAAGTAGAAATCTGGGAGTCCTTAAGGCATTAGAACGTGGACAAACGATAATACTATTTAATGACTCAGATGACGTATCTCATCCAAAGAGACTAGAAGTTGTTAAAAAAATATTTTTAGATAATCCTCAAGTTGGTGTAGTTTATTCAACGTTTGAAGTAATAGATGAAAATAATAGGTTGACACCTGTTGAAAAAATTTCTTCACCGATTTTAGAAATCCTAGAATCTCATGCGCAAGATCCATTAGAAGGAGATAATATCTGGATAAAAATGGGAACAGAAACTGGGATTACTAATATAACCTCTTCTACGGCGGCGCGTATACAGTTTGCATATCAATGTCCTTTCCCCAATGAAAAAGCATCAGAAGATTTCCATTCTTGGATAAGGATGTCAGCTTTTGGAGCCAACTTTAAGTATACTTCATTAATTCCAACCAAATACAGAATACCAAGTTTCATGAAATATCAAGCTTCAAGGACTAGAATAGGCCTAAATAACTTTAATCAAATAAAGGCAAGAGTTGATAGTGATGGTTTTTCAAAGGCAATTGAAATTGCACTTGCAAGAAATACCATAAAACCTAAGGAAATCCCCCTACTTAAAGCAAAATTCTATAAAAGATTGGCCAAGTCTATGAGACGAGAACTGGAAGACGAACTAGCTAATGAGCTCTTAAACAAAGCCGCTCAACTAGAATATGAAAGCTTTGTTTACTTCAACAGATAGATAACTGAAATAGTCGGTATACGAAAATCTAGATACAGCAAGAATTGTCAAAATATGTATTAACATTATCAAGCCAGATTGGTATTGTATATAGCGCGTACGTACTGATACCATACTTGCCCATACTTGCCCACTCTTCATTATTCTTTGCAACTAAATAATTTGCAACTAAATAATTTGCAACCACTAAGTTATTTGATTTGAAATTCTTTAAGGTCCACAACTCGTTTTGGCGAGTATCTACTATTCTCTCTTCGAAATAATAATTCATTTAATATGGTCTGAAATTCATCAATATAGTGAGAATTTGAGAATTTATTTATATCTTCACTTACGCTAATTCGCTGTGTCTTTGGCAGATTATTAAAAATATTTGTTATAATTTCCGCAGCCTGTTCTATTGTATTAAATAGATATTCTCGTGGAACAAACTCTGTAGGACCACCTTCATTTGGAACCACTGGAATTAATCCAGCAGCCATAGCTTCTACTATTGCCATACCAAAATGCTCACCTACCTTGGGATGAAAGTATACTATGGATTCTCCTATAACAGAAAGAAGCTTATCTAAGTTAGCATTAGTTTCAAATGTAATATAGTCAGCCAAACCAAGAGCAAATACCATTTGCTTAAGTTCTGAGTAATAGTCAAAAAAATAATGGTAAAGATTTCCAACAATTTTCATTCCTTTACCTATATTGTTATTTTTTAGTATTTTTGCGAGCCTGATTGCATTTTCAATTTCCTTGTGAGGAGCGATTCTAGATATTACAAGAATGATACCATTCATTTCATCACCACTCTTTCTCTTTAATGAAACATTACGAAAAGTTTCAATATCTACTGGTGGGCTGAGTACGTAAATGTGGTCTAATCCAAATGCATTAACTACAGCCTTGCGACTGAATTCAGAATTGGTAATTACTGTAGAATTTCTCATCAAATTCCAATACCCATATTTTAATATTTCAAAATATTCTTTACTTCTGCTAATCTCAAGCCTGGTTTTACAATTTTTTAGATTATTGATATCTTTATAGTCCTTATTGTTTGAAAAAGCATTTGAACTTTCTGTCATGCCGAGATCTGTTTTTAAATAGTCAATATTTTCAGATTCTATATGATATTTTGTACTTGGAAAGTGGCAATAAGTAATAGCATTATCTTTTGAAAAAGATGAATGATAATAAGGAGCTGCATCACCATTTGTATTTATTGTAATATCGTAATTGTAATCTTCATGATCTTCTTCTTCTTGTTGTTGTTGCCGAAGTTCTTCTATTATATTTATGACATTAATTTTGTTTATGCTTTTCATAACTGAGACAAGATTTTTGCCATAGGAATTTTCTAATTTTGATATATCAGGACTCTTTAAGGTTGTTAGGTCAAAATCTATTCCCATCTCTAATAATGCTTGCATAGTTACAAGTGACAACCTTTCGGCACCTCCACAGGGATTAAAATCCCCGTGTATAACATTTGCTTTTATATCAGAGAGCTTGTCCTGAAAAGGCAAAACCCTGTCACCATTCTTTTTACCCGTATTTTCTCTTTCTTCATCGGTTCACAAAGTATTTAGAGATAAGCATTACAGATGGTCGCTGTGCATAGCCAAGTGATCAGCTGATGTTATTTTGAACATTTTCAAGTCAATAGGATCTAACCAAGATCGAAGAGTACATCAGTTAGTAAAATATCGTCGGGGCAATCTACCTAAATAACTAATGATGACCAGGAGGTGTTATGTACAAGGGAAAAATGTACATATTTTTGGCTCTTCGGACGTCATTAATTGATGTGATGTGGTAATAATGAGAAAGACCCATCAAGGCATCTCTAGAATGATTATTATTTAACATCAATGTTCAGACTTGTGGGTGTTCGCAAATGAAAGTATTAGCTATAAGTACCCCTAATTTACCCACCCCACCTCCCGATTATTTTCATCTAAGATTTGTTGAAGATCGAATGGAGGCTTGGAGGCTGTCGTTATGGGGGTTTCTAAAATTGCGGCCAGTAAAGCTCATGATGTGACTTTGATATCAGCTAGGGGGTCTTCTGTAAGTAAAGGAAAGAGAAGACTGCCATCCAAATTAAATATCATAGAAACGATAGAACCTTCTTGGGAAGGAATACCTGCTGAAGAAGCACACTATCTCCTGTACAAGAAACTACTGGAAAATGAATACGGAAGTGGAAATGGAATAGTATGGGATAATACATGGCATTGCTTTTCCTATCTGTCTGCAAAAAAATTCCCAAAGATGAAAATAATTCATACTAATCATGGTACGGTAGAGTGGCAAAAAGTTCCGGTTAAACAGCTGCGATTTCCTCGGTATATTGGACTATCGAGGCTTCATGCTAAATATATGTCGTCATTTCTTAAAATACCAGTTAGATATGTCCATCTCGGAATCCCTCTACCCCCCATAGAAAAAATTAAAAGTAATAACAACAATAAGAACGGAGATTATCTTCTTTCAATAAATAGAATTGTAAGAGAAAAAGGAATTGAAGATTCAATAGATTTAGCTGTGAGAACAAGAAACTCTATAAAAATAGCTGGCGACGATATACACGTACCAGATCCTTCATATGTACAAATGATAAGAGAAAAATGCCAAAAAACTGATGGCCTGGCGGAGTACCTAGGGCTCGTTGACAATAAAACAAAGACAGAATTAATCAAGAAATGTAAAGCTGTTATAGCATGTCCGAAACCTACATGGATAGAGGCCTTTGGACTGTATGCTGTAGAAGCGAATGCCTATGGTAAACCGGTACTTGCTCTTGCTAATGGAGGATTGAACGATATTATTGAAAATCAAACTAATGGTTTTCTGGCTAAAACTCCTCAAGAGTTACAAGGATATGTCGAGAGGATTTACGAATGTTCTCCGGAATCTTGTAGACGTAGAGTTGAAAGGCTCTTTACAGAAGAAATAATGACTAAAAATTATCTTCAGATTTTCGAAAGGGTAATGGATGATGACCCTTCTTTCAGATGGTAATAAAATAGTAAGAACAAGAAAGGGGCAACTTAATTTATATGAGTAAGACAATCAATTATACAGGTGAAACCTTTTTTTGTTTCAGCATCAATTGTAATCTTAATCACTTTCAATTTATGTACTACTATGACCTATACGGATAATATATTGCGTTTATCATATTCACAACAAGAACAAGAAATAGTCAGAGAAGAGAAGACTTTTAGCAATGAGTCGGCTCAAGCTAACGCTACAGCTGCGGCAACCAATAGGAATATAGTGCAAGGTACATTAGTAGTAACTACAAAAGTAAATAATGAAGGTGGCGGCAGCAGCCAACCGTCTGATTTTACAATTAAAGTACACGGTAATAACCCATCAAATAGTTCATTCCCTGGAAACTCGTCGGGCACGATTATAAAACTAGATATGGGTATGTACAGTGTTACAGCATCAGGCCCTCCATTTTATAATTCAACCTCTTCAATGGACTGCTCTGGCGCGGTAATGTCATCTGAAACTATCAAATGCGAGATATCCAATACATATGTCAAACCTAAGTAAATCAGAGAATATTAAATTAAAATTAGTAAGACAAGATGATTAAGGAATGCTACAGACTCAGCAATAACAGAACAATACAAAATCAAATAACCAGAACACCATTTCTTACTAATCTGCCTTAGCAACTATAATAAATTGCGATATACTATGATCCCTTAAAAAGGAATAGTCATTAGGACTGCTCAACCAGAGGCTTGTACTTCTACGGTATGGTAACCAGTTGCACCACTCGGAAAAGGTTCTCTTACCTCTCCTGTCTGAATTCTTCCAGTTTTGTCTATTGCTCTTACTACAATCTTGTAATCACGTCCGCTTGTAACATCTAACTCAGTAGTCCAAATAACCCAACTATAGGGAGATAAGGGGTTTTTGACCCTTGCATCCTTCCAGGTGGCACCTCCATCGCTGCTCACTTGGATCGTTGATATTCCTCTGTCTCCTGCGAATGCAACTCCTGCAATAGGTATTTGCTCGCCTACTATAGCATTTACAGATCCTAAATTTCTAAAAATCTTTCTTATGGGTGCATTCCCTGGAATAACAATATACGAATGTGTATTATATCGTGCATTATTTGCCCAACCTTTTTTCTGCCAATACCCTTCATAAACCCTATCAATTACTTCAATCTCTGTTATCCATTTTGGGTTCATCATTCCATATAAGCCAGGGATAATGGCCCTTACGGGAAAACCATGTTTGGCATTCAACGTTTCTCCATTCATACCGTAGGCCAGAATGGAACCCTCCTGAAGCCCCCTGTCTAACGGTATTCCAACATCATAGCCATCTGCACATCTGAATACAATATATTTTGCATTTGATTTTAGCCCAGCTTGATCAAGAACACTCCTTAGTTTAATTCCATTCCATATCGCAGTGCCAATAAAGTCATTTGCTATCTTGTTACTTACGCATTCAAGCGTAGCTATTTGTGGTATGGAAGCCATGGATCTTAATTGTTCATAGGTAATTGTTAATGGGGTGTTAACCAATCCCTTTACCACAAGTCTCCATGAGTTAGCATCCACGGTTGGAGGTACTGGATTAATGTCTACTCGATAGAAAAGATCTGTCGGTGTTATTTCTGAAGCAAGCAAAGCTGTAAGTCTTGGGTCTTCAAATCCTGCAGGCCTAGGTTTTGAAGCAATCTGTGATTCCAACGGCAGTCGTGACTGAGCGCTTTCCCGAGGAAATAGAAGATTATTTAGACCCAGATATAGAAGTGGTATAATAACAACAGATGCAAGACCTGCCTTAATGAAAAGTCTCCTGTTCTGGTCTACTCCTGATGATATAGAACCAGAGCCGGTACGATCATAAGCCACTGTCTCTTTAGGTGCAACTTTCGAGGCCCTTGGTTGAATGTTCTTATAAAAAAAAGCTGACATAAACCCAAATGCAACCTGAGGTGGAATAAGGTACATAATTACTGTCTGGATAGAAAGTGTTTGGATCTCAATGTCTGCAACAGCCAGAAGTACAAAAAATATAATCAATATGGCAACATAAGATATTCCTGATGATATTGCTGCAGCTCCTAAGAACGAATTACCAGAATTAATCCGAGTACGAATCTTGTAAGCAACTAAACTTATTATGCCGTAAACTACAAGATTAACAATTAGAGCACCTATAAATGCAGAATATTTGGCAACAGGACCCAATGTCTCAACAGCCTGCGATTCAACTTCTCCAGGAGTAATTGAAAACAAGGTTTGAGAAGCAAGCTCCGGGATGAATATTGCACTAAAAAAAGTTCTTAACGCTAAAGAAACAGCAATAGCTATGGCACCAGCCACAAGTCCTACAAGAAAAACGGAAGCATACGTGTGACCTGACTTTTGGACCACACCAATAATTCTACAGAGAATGATTTAACTTTTTTCAAAACGGAAATTATGATTACTAACCAAAATGTTTGCAAGATATTTGTCGAACTAGACAGATTAGTTCACAGAATATCGTCAAATCTGTCCCCACAACTATAACAATAAATTGAATCATCATTTACTGCTAAACCACATTTCTTACATACCTTCATAACTTGAGAAGGAGGCACGGCAGTCGGCATCTTACACTCCAAACAATACTTCAATGATACAGGATTGGCTTTTCCGCAATATCTACAATGGATTTTTTGTACGTCAGAAGATCGCTTATTAGAATCATTTTTTTTATTTGTCTGCTTAGATAGTGATTTAGAAATTCTGTCTGATAGTCTTTGAAAAATAGTATTCATCTGTGGATAGCTATGGTGCACCCCATTGTATTATCTTTTTCATAGAGAAAATGGACAGCATCAAGAAACTTCAATCTATCACCGACTGAAAGCAGTCATTAACTATCACATTTGTAGCAATTACCAGATTACTCTGAAAGGCTAAACGATGATTGCCGCCATCTGATGCATAAATGGTAGTAATTGTTATTATGAGTAATAACATAGGTAATTGATACAATTCTTGATATTCTTGGCTCACACTTGCTGAATTTTACCTCTAACAGGTAGATATAGTCACAAGGTGTTAGACTCATATTAGATTGGTTAGATGTATAGGGACCTAGATATCCTTGCATTCTATAGATTACTTTTCTATTAGAAGAAGACAACCCATTTTCTCTGTATGATGTAATTGCTGATTATATAACACTGCAAATATGATAGAAGCGCGATGATGTAATAAGGACAATGAAGAAAAATTTAGTGTTGACGATGTTGGGTCTATTAGGCTCCAGCATAGTACTGTCTTTTGTGGTTGCCGCTCCTGCATTTGCCCAGGATAATCCTTACAGCGAAGAGTATATGACACAACACGATGGGGGAGACAGGGCAGAATACTTACAAGAAATGGAACACAATGATCCTTGGTTCTATGTACCGCCACTGAATGACGCCAGTCTTTCTTCCACGGACAATAATCTACCAGCTAACAGCGACCTTAACTGACAACCATACTTTTCTTTTATTTTATATTTCTCAAGTTTATTAAATCAATAGAGGAACCAATAAAAAAGCGAATAACATCAAAATGAGCCCGATAAACGAGCCGAAAAATATCTAGTCAAACGAGCTCTATAGACTATAAGGGGATATTATATTATGGCTTTTCAGTCTTACAACTGTTAAGTAACTAGTATGCTGCCAAAAAAGTACTCTAGAAGTAGCAATTATTATGCTGTTTCTGAGGGAGGTTGCCTTGTGGTATTGCTCTTTTTTATTGTGCTTCACAAAGTGAAGTTCTTAAATGGGGATCCTTTTTAGGTCGAGAATCTTATGAATGTGATGCAATCTGATAAGGTTCGTAGGTATCTATAACTAGACGGAGCAACATATGAAATTGAGTCATATGGAATGTGAAATTTGTGGAATGATATTTATTAATAAAAAAGAGCTTGCAAAACATAGAGAGCTTGTTCATCCTACCAATAATGATGAAAAAATGTTCCAATGTCAGTCTTGCAGTATGTTTTTTGATAGCAAAGAAGAATTCGCAAAGCATGCGCTTGAGACTCATAGTGAAAAATCCAATTTCAATATTGCGAAAACTGTGACAGAAGATATTATGAAAAAAGGGAGAGCAATAGAAAACAAAGAACGGGACAATAACAATACTGAAAACAGGTTGCTAAAACGGGCAAATTTGGAAGAGCAGGCCCGCAAAAGGACTAGGGGACCATATAGAAAATCTTCTCCATAGTTTAGTTATATAATATCATGCATGACTGCATTGTTTAATATTTTTTCATGATCTCTTTTACTTCATCATCACTAACTTGATTAAAATCATGATAAAAACGTCCAA
>OCZV010000520.1_pt1 | contig 13929 bp, 12 predicted proteins | sample 1539051 | NCBI WGS metagenome assembly OCZV01 (sample SAMEA3113581, study PRJEB22503) | soil metagenome
CACCAGGTCGCCCATGACCATCGCGTGATCGCCAACTTGCTTGAAGGCGGCGTAGGAACCGAGCGCGAACCCCGCATTCACAGGCACGCCCTGCACGGTGCCGGCTAGATCGGTGCGTGGCATCCCGACGCGGAAGACATCGCCAGGCTGGAGCTGACCAGAGTTGCCAAGCGCCTGCTCGACGGCCTTCCAGTCCGGCTCGGCGCCACCGGCGCCGGTCGTGAAGCCCAGGATAGCGATGAGAGTAGCCAGCAGCAGTGATGACGGCCGACGTGACACTCGCATGGTGGGTACCTCTTCTTCCTCTACGACAACCGGGTATTGCCGGCGACCGCTACACCTGATCCCTGTACACGGCAGCCCGATGGCTGCCAGGCAAGAACGCACACACGATGTTGCGCCTGGTGTCCAACGACAGGGTGTGGGCCCCGGCTTCAGTTACGACGGTCTCGTGACGGCGTAGGGGTGCAGTGTCGAACACCTCGATCACGCCCGGGTCACCGATGGCGACATAGAGTCGGTGAAGCGCCTTGTTGAAGAAGACGACGTCCGGAACGCCGGCGATGCGCTCGGTGGCCAGCACCTCGCCACGATCCGCCTCGACTTCGAGGAGCACCCCGGCATCGCAGGCACAGAACAGCCGACGTCGCTCGACATCGATGTCCAGGCCGTGGGGCCCAGCATGAGCGATCGTGACGACCCGACGGATGCCCACCGGATCGCCAGCCGCCACCGCGACAATCTGGGGCGGGTCGGCGATGTTCACGTGAAAGACGTCGGCGACCGGATCGTGAACGGTCCAGCGCGTCCGTCCGGCGACGGGAATGTCGGCTACGCGCTTGCGGCCTTCGACGTCGACAACCGAGACGGTACAGGACCCCGGGATGGCCGGATCCCCGACGTGGGCCGCGAGAAGGCGGCCACGATGCCCGTCGTGGGCCAAGCCGTTGGGCCGTACTCCAACCGGGATCCTCTCGACCCGCGGCGCGTCGACGGCGCGGAAGATGCCGACGGTATTCTCGCCACGGTTCGACGTGAAGACCAGATCGGGCTCGGCGACCAGGGCTCCGGCGACAGCCGGCAGTCCACCGATCGACCCCACCAGGTTCCGGGTCTCGATGTCGATGACGTCGACCGCATCGTTCGCGGTGTGGGCGACGTAGATCCGCCCCGTCGCTTCGTGGACGGCCGCATGATCGAAGCCGCCGTCCTTCGCGTGCTGCGGGAGGTCGATGAAGCCGAGGTGCTGCAGTGGCATGTCAGCGCCCCGCCGCTAGCTCGCTGACCAGCCCCTCGACGTTCGCCACGATCCGGTCGCGGGCCGCCGCGTAGCCGTCGCTGACCGCCGGAACGTCCCATTGATCGACCCGCTGTCCCCGCGCGGAAGTGATGTCGCACCCGAAGCTCACGATCCGTGCGGCCGTCTCACGGTCGTGCAGGGTCACCGGGCGTGGACGGGACGGAACCGCCGTGAGCCCCTCGCCCGCCAGCCCCTTCACCGCCCCCGGCGCAAGCTCGGGATCCGGCTCGGTGCCGGCCGCCACCGCGTCGATCGAGAGACCGCGCGCCTTGGCGAGCCGGCGGAAATGCGCCGCGGCGACCACGCTCTTGGCGGCCCCGTGGAGGCAGACGAACAGTACGCGCGCCGGGACCGGCGCCTTGGCCGCCTGCATCCGCGAGAACTCGTACATCGCGTCATACATCGGGAACTGGCGGCTCATGTTGTCGAAGTCGTCCCGGCTGATCGCCTGGAACCCGGTGGCGGCGGCATAGAGCCCGGCCGACTCCGGGGTCAGGGCCCGCTCGTCCGTGTCGGCGCCACGGACGATGGTGGCCAGTGTCGCCAGCGCCGGATCGGCCAGCTCGTACCGGTCGATGAAGGCGTCGAAAGAGCAGAGAGGACCGCGATGGCCCAGCTCCACATCAGGAATGTCGTACGGGATGGCCTGCTCGCGCTTGGCCACGGCCAGCACGTCCTTCGCCGGGACGAACAGAAACTCCGGCTTGGGATCGATGAAGCGCGTGATGAGCCAGGGACAGGCGATCCGGTCGACCCGGGCACGCTCTCGAGTAACCCATTTCATGCTCGTTCTCCTATCGCAACGCGAAGATGATCAGGCCCACGGCGGCGCCGGCGGCAATGAGCACCGGCTCGGGCACCTTGAATCGCCACGCCACCACGAGAGCCGTCGCCCCCATCACCAGCGTGGGTACGTCGAAGATCGCCCGTCGCGCCAGGACGAAGCACGCGCCCGCGATCGTGCCCGAGGCGGCCGCGGTGACGCCGGCCACGAAGCCCTTCACTTTCGAATTGCCGCTGATACGGTCGAACCACGGAAACGGGATGACCACGAACAGGTAGACAGGGAGGAAAACGCCGATCGACGCCGCGACGGCGCCCGGAAACGACGCTACCAGGTAGCCGATGAAGGCGACCGTGATGACGATGGGCCCGGGCGTGAGCATCGCGACGGCCACGGCGTCGAGGAACTGCCGGTCGTTCAGCCAGCCGTACTCCTGCACCACCCCGCTGTGGAGAAACGGCACGATCGCCAGGCCACTGCCGAAGACGAAGGCGCCCGCCTTCGCGAAGAACCACAGGATCTGCAGGAGCAGGTCCGGCGTGGCAATCATGAGGCACGCCGAGGCCGGGCGCTTCAGCCACGCGGGGGGAACCTGGGCGACCATGGCGACAACGCCGCACAGAACGAACAGCCACAAGATCTCGGACTCGGTCCACGCCGTCACTACCGTCATCAGCGCGAAGATAACCCACTGCAGCTTGTCCTTGGCCATGGTCAGCTTGGCGAGCTTATAGGCGGCGATCGTGATGATGCCGATCACGGTGGCCCCGACGCCGTAGAAGGCCGCCTGCATCCACGTCAAGCCGCCGAAGCGCACGTAGAGCCAGCTGATCGCGACCGTCATCACGAACGACGGCAGGACGAAGGCCAGCGCGACGAGGGTCGCACCGCGCACCTGGGAATGGACATAGCCCAGGCAGATCGCCAGCTGGGCCGCCAGGGGCCCGGGGGCCAGCTGCGACAGCGCCAGTGACTTCACGTACTCGTCCTTCGTGAACCACTTGCGCTGCTCGACGAGGTCGCGCTGCATGTAGCCCACGAGCGCGACCGGGCCTCCGAAGCCGAGGCTGCCGAGGTAGAGGAAGTACTTGATCAGCTCGAGTGTCGTGGGTCGAGTCATCACCGCCCCCAGACGCTCACGCAGAGCACCGTTCTCACACCGGGCAGCTCACACACGCGGTCACGGAGAATCCCGAAGACCGAACCGCCCAGCATGGCTTTCAGCGGCGCGACCCGCCAGGCGATCAGGATGACGCCCGTCACCACCAGGGCGGCGATGGCCGGGAGGTCCGGCGCGGCGTGGGGCGTCATGCGAACGAGCGCGACGGCCATCACGCCGATGACGCCGGGGACGAGGCCCTGCATCACCGCTCGCGCCCAGGCGAGGGTCCGGATGCGAGCGAACACAGGGAGAAGCGCGAGCATCAGGATGAACGAGGGCAGGAAGCTCGCCGCCGCGGCCACGACGGCACCGCCGACGCCGAGCACCTTGTACCCCACGTAGGCGGCGAGCATCAGCACGGGACCCGGCGTCAGCTGACCCAGCGCCAGCCCGTCCACGAACTCACGCGGCGTGAGCCAGTGAAGCTGCTCGACGACCTGCTCCTGCATGAGCGCGATCATCGTCAGCCCGCCCCCGAAGGTGAGCGTGCCGATCGTGCCGAAGAGCGCGGCGACTCGCCCGAAGGTTGGCTCCTGCGCGGCCACGGCCCGCGGACCGAGTGGTGACCATGCCAGCAGTGGCAGCACAGTCAGCGCGAGCGTCAGTCCGACGAGTACGATGGCGCCGAGGCGCTTGCCGTGGAACAGGAAGACACCCACGCCGCCGGCGAGCAAAAGGATGGCCGCCGCACCGAGCGGGCTCAAAAGCGCGGCGGCCGCCGCGCCGATCGCGATGAATCCTTGGGTCCTCGAGCGGAGCGCAGACTTACCGAGCCGGAACAGGGCGGCGAAGAAGATCGCGAGCACGACCGGTCCGAGACCATACAACGCGCCGCGCAGGATCGGGCTGACGCCGAACGCGGCGTAGGCCATCGTCAACCCGAGCATGACGATGAAGCCGGGCGCCGCGAAGCACAGCCCGGCCAGCAACCCACCCCACCAGCCACCACGCGCATGCCCCAGGAAGATCCCGAGCTGCGTCGCCGTCGCGCCGGGCAGCACGTTGACCAGCGCCAGGCCCTCCAGGAAATGCGGCTTCGAGGTCCACTGCCGGCGTTCCTGGAACTCGGCCTGCATGATCCCCATGATCGCGGGGCCGCCGTAGGCCGTCGCTCCGACCTGGAGGAAGCCGATCGCGATCTCCTTCCACGTTCTCGCGAACGACTCAGCCATCGAGGTTCACCTCCGTCCCGTACCGACCAGCCCGCGCCCTTTCGTACAGGGCGACGGCGGCCGCGACGTCCTGGAGCGCGGTGCCCGAGCTGTCGAAGATCGTGATCTCGTCCGGCCGTGTGCGCCCCGGCCGGCGGCCACTGACGACGTCGCCGAGTTCGGCGTGGACCTGCTCTCGCGTCATCAGGTCCGCCGCGAGAACGTGCTGTAGCTCGCCGATCTCGGCGCAATGCGCCAGGACGTCCACGACCAGGGTCGAGCCGGCCACGAGTGCCGGCTCGAGCTCTTGCTTGCCGTGCGCGTCGGCCCCCACGGCCGCGATGAAGGTGCCGGGGGCCACGTCGGACGCCGCCACGAACGCCCGGCGGGATGGCGTGCAGGTCACGCACACGTCGCTGCCGGGAAGCGCCTCGCGAAGATCTTTGGCCGCCTGGACGTCCAGTCCGAGGCTGGCCTGCGCCCGCGCCGCCATGCTCTCGGCCCGCTCGTGCTCGAGATCGAGGACCCACACCCGTTGAAGCGGAAGCACGGCCGCGATGGCGGCCAGCTGCATCTCCCCCTGGACGCCGCAGCCCACCACCGTCGCTGTCCGCGCGTCGGGCCGGGTGAGGAATTTCGCCGCGACCCCGGTCGCCGCCGCGGTACGTAGCGCCGTGATACTGCCGGACTCGATCACGGCCAGTGGCTCGCCACTCCCCGCGTCGGCCAGCACGACCATCCCCTGGATCGTGGGGAGTCCGAAGCGGTGAGGATTCTGAGGAAAGTTCGCATTGGTCTTGGCGGCGAAGTAGCTGCGCTCGCCGACGAGCCCCGCGGCCTTGATGTGGAAGCCGCCGTCGGTTGCGGGCACCGACAGCACCCCCGGCCCCAGCGTGCGTCCTTCCGCGTGCAGTCGGAACGCAGCCTCCACCGCCTCGATGCAGTCGGGGAGCGAGAGCAACTCGAACACGTCCGCTCGTGACAGCACGAGGATCGACATCCGCCGGCTGGAGGAGGCCATCTCAGCGTTTCCTCGAGGTGGTCGCGTAGAGTCCCTCGAAGAGGGTCATGCCCTGCGCGAGGACCTGCTGGTCGTCGGTGGTGGCGGCGAGCAGGGCTCGGACCGCAACATCGATTCCGCGGGCCTCCTCGTGGGGATACTTCCCGTCGCGCAGATCCGCCTCGTGCACGACCTCGGCGAGGCGCGCGAGGCGCCGGTCGCGGAGGTTCGCTCGCTTGACGAGCGTCTCGAACGTGCAGTCCTCTCCCTGATGACTCAACTCCACCCCGGGAGCGTCAAACGGGATGGCATCAGCCGGAAACTCCGCCGGCGGCGCGAAGACGAAAACCGCCTCGGGATCGATGAAGCGCTTGATCAGCCAGGCCGACGCCACCCGATCGATGTGGGGCCGGGGCCGGGTGACCCAGCGGCGCTTACGCAGCTTGCTGAGATCGAGACTGGGTCGAGGTTCGGAGCGCTGCGCTTCAGGACGTCGCGTGCGCATGGCGATGGCCTCCTCGAGACGCCTGACCTCGGCGCCGCCGGGGGCGTCGAAGAAGTCGATGTCGCGGATTCGTTGGTGGTCTTTCGACAGCCGGGCCAGCTCGTCCTGGACGCGCGGCGGGATCGATTTCTTGCTCTTGTCCAGACCCTGGAGCACTTTTCGATAGCGAGCGGCGAGCTGCCGGTAGTCGCGGTCGCGCGGTTCGTGAAAGAGCCGCAGCACGTCGCCGGGGCTCACGTTCTCGATCTGCTGGACCCGGATGAGTGTCGCGTCACCACCGTCCCGCTGGACTTCCTGCGCGAGCCACTGGAAGTCCTCGTAACGCTCGGGGGTGTCCGGGAGTAGATAGGCCGAGCGCTTGAGGGCCACGGCGCCGAGCGAGCGGAGTCGCCGCCACACCCGAACCCGCAGGCTCGACGGTGTCGGAGGGACGCCGACGAGCAGAAGGAGTAGCTGTTGCTCGCTCACAGCTTGAATGAAACACTAGTTTCATGCACGCGTCAAGTGGAGAAGGTTACCCGGTCGTGGCGGTCTACAGGCAGGGCGACTCCTTACTCTGTACTACACGGCCGAGACGTTCGAGCGCTTCGACGTCATCGTCCTGCCCCCTGCGCCGGCAGTGCTGGGATCGTCGCGAAGGCGTCCGGCAGCGGACCCGTCAGAGACTCCAGAAAAGCAACTATGTCTCTCACCTGTGACTCCGGGAGCTGGCGACCCAGCTGAACGCGCGCCATGACCCGTACGGCCTCGGAAAGTGTCGTGACGGAGCCGTCGTGGAAGTACGGAGCCGTCTGGGTGACGTTTCGCAGCGTCGGGACCTTGAACACGTACATGTCGGCTGCGTCCTTCGTGACGTCGAAACGCCCCTTGTCGACCGCACGGCTGCCCGTCGCGATCCAGTACGGTTCGCTGATTCCGAACTTCTGATACATCGTCCCGCCGATTCCGCCACCGTTGTGGCAGGAGGCGCACCCCACCTGCATGAATGCGCGAAGCCCGTGCTGAGCTGCCGGCGACATCGCGGTGTCGTCGCCGCCGAGGAACCGATCGAACGGCGCCGGCGTGACCAGCGTGCGAACATAGGCGCCGATCGCCCGGGCCCAGTTCTCCGGCGTGATCGGATCGGCCTGACCGGGGAACGCCTGAGTGAAGAGGGCCGCGTACCCCGGAATGGCCTTGAGCTTCGTAATCGCGGCCTCATAGCTCGGATTGCCATAGCTCGGCGGGGCGATGAGGGCCTGCATCAGTGCTGAACGAACTGACTGGCGGCGTTCAGCACGGTGGGGGCGTGACGCGGGTGCACGCGATGCTCGGACCCGATGGACCGTGGCAGGCCATCGGCGCCATAGAGGGCGGGCTGGTGGCAGCGTGCACAGCTCACGGTTCCATCGGCGGATACCCGCGGCTCGAAATAGAGGACCCTCCCGAGGTTGACCTGACGAGATATGCCGGGATCGGTGGCCGCCGACCCATCCACGGCCAGCGGGCGAAACATCGTCAGCGCTTGCACCCGCAAGTCTCTCTCAGACGCCCGGCTGGCGGCGACGGCGAATAGGAGAGCTCCGAGGATGGCAAGCGCACGAAAGAGTCGGCGATAGGTGGCCACATGGCCCTCCATCTCAAACGGCGTGGCTCCGAGCGTCCGATCAGTTTGTTATCGTGCCTGCCTACGGAGCCCTGCCGACTTCCGGATCGGCGGCGTGGAGGCCATCCACAGGTCTGGTTAACTCCGTAGGCACATCGATGGGGTCTGAAGGCCGGAGGAACGTCACCGAGGCCCCGGGCGATCAGGAGCTCGTTCGCCGTATGCAGCGTGGTGACGAGGCAGCGCTGGAACTGCTCTACGGTCGGTACGGGGGCCTGGTCTTCACGCTGGCGCTTCGCATCGTGGGCGATCCCGAGCTCGCGCGCGAAGTGCTCCAGGACACCTTCCTGAGGTCGTGGGACGGGAGTGAATCCTACGACGCTCGTCGCGGTCGGGTCCCGTGGTGGCTCATGGGCATCGCCCGTAACAGGGCGATCGATCTGCTACGCAGCCGCTCTCATCAGGCGCGGCTGCGTGAACAAGAGCCACTGTCCCAGCAGGCAGCGGCGGTCGAAACAGTGGAGTCCGATGCGGACGCCGTCGGCCTGCGCAGGTCCATCCTTGGCGCTCTGCAGGCGCTGACCACCGCTCAGCGGAAGGCCACAGAGCTCGCCTACTACGGCGGGCTCACACAGGCCGAGGTCGCCCGCGAGCTAGGAGAGCCGCTCGGCACGATCAAGAGCCGGACGCGCGACGCCTTGGAGCGCCTCCGTGGCCTGCTGTCGTCGATCATCGAACCGAAGCAGGAGGCATAGCGACCGCCGTGGCTGACAACGTCGAACACGTGATGGACGAGCTGGCTGCCTACGCCCTCGGCACGCTCGACGAATCCGAGCGGCGGCACGTCGAGGTTCACGTGGAGACCTGCCCGACGTGCGCCCATCGGCTCGACGCGTATCGAGCGATCGTCGGCGTATTGCCGGCGGCGCTGCCCTCGGTCGAACCGCCCGTGGCAGCGTGGACGGCGATTCGCGCGGCCGCCATGAAACGGCGCGCCCCCGTCACGCGGTGGATACGACCAGCCGCCCTGCCTGATTGGATTCGCGCGGTGAAGTGGCCGGCGCTCGCCACTGTCGTCACCGGTCTGCTGGTCTGGAATCTTGCCCTCGAGTGGCGGCTCGCCCATCCACCCTATGGCCCCGAAGTCGAGGCGCTCTCCCGGCGTCCAGGCCGCATGGTGATCTTCAGCGGCACCGGCGTGCCGAGTGCGAACGCGAGGCTCTTCGTGGCGATCGACGGAGGACATGGACACCTTGCCGTCAGTGGCCTGAAGCCGCTCCAGGCACGGCGCACCTATCAACTGTGGTTCTTCCGCGGTTCCGCGCCGGCGGCATCCGGGGCCACGTTCACCGTCGATGCGCGCGGCCGCGCGTGGGTGAAGGTCGCTGTCCCGGCGGCATTCGACGACACTCGCGCCGTCGCGATCACCGAGGAACCGGCGCCAGGAAGCCCGGCTCCGACGGGCCCACACCTCCTAGATGCCCAGCCGTGGCGTTAGCGCCAGCTACCGGAGCAGATGGAGAGCCCATCATTCGGGACTTACGCTGACACGCCGTATCAGGGCACCTTCCATATCCAGCACGACCCATCGTCGCCCCGCTGCGACGACCGACGTGCCAGGCGTCGGGAGGGCTTTCAGCGTGTCGAGCACAATCCCGCCACCGTGCTGTAGTCGCCGAGGCTCCGGCAGCGTGATCTCGAGGTGACGCTCCACCTCGTTGAGCTGGCGCCATTCCGCCGAGGATCACTGAGCCGTCCTGCAGCTTGGTGGTCGGTCACGCAGCCGCGCGCGGAGGTCGACTCGCTGGCGTCGTTTGTGGTGGAGGACGGGCGCCCCGGCGCCGTTCGCGCATAGTCGCCACGCCCCGTCGGGGCCACGCGCGGGACGCTCACCCCCCGCGTGGCCCCGGCTGGATACCTACAACGCTCTCCACTGGATACGGCGGAACCGCACCCCACCCGTGTGGGTTTGCAGGCCGATGAAGCGCGGCTCCTTCGGCGTGGACGGCAGCCCACGCCGCGGGAATTGCGGATCGCCGGTGAACTTGAAGAGGTTCACGAGCTGACCGTTCAGGGCGACGGTGAAGGTGGCACCGTCCACGGTGATCTCGTAGTCGTTCCACTCGCCGACCGGACGGACGATGAGCGGGCCGTCGTTCGCGCTCTTGAAGGAGTAGATCGCTCCGGTGCGATGGATGCCCGCGCCGTCGGGCCGGGCCAGCTCGTCGATCTGCACCTCGAAGCCGAAGTTGACGCCCACGTAGGCGGTGTTGTCGTAGTTCTGCTGCTCGGGATGCGGGAACGCGACGAACACGCCGGAGTTATCGTCGGGCGCCGTCATCATCCATTGCAGGCGCAGCACGTAGCGTGGCGGCGCGGGTCGCGTCAACCACAGCAGGCCGATATCCGTGCCCGTCTGCGCCTCAAGGGAGCCCCGGCGCACGAGGAACCGACCCGGATTGTCGCGCCCCGGCTGGTTGCGGATCGTGGACATCCGCCAGTTCCCGAGGCTGGTCCCGTCGAACAGCGTCTCGAAGCCGGCCTCGGCGGCGAAGGGCGCCGGCGTGATGATGCTGTCGCCCGTGCGCCGGGCCAGCGCCACGCCGGTGAGCATCGGGTTCGGCGAGCCGATGGTCGGGAACAGGCACGGCCCGGCCGCGTACAGATTGTCGGTGTGGTGGAAGCGGCCCGTGTCGTCGGTCACGCTCCTGGTGGCATCCGTTCCCATCCACAGTGTTCCGGTCTCGTGGTGCGTCGTCCCCAGCCCGTCGGGGCCGAGCGGCTGGATGACCTGCATTGGCTGGCCGTTGGCGATCAGGTTGGCGATGTCGGTCATGGTAGTCTCCATGGCGGACCGGAGATCGAGGTCACGTTGGGTAGTCGTCAGCGTCACGAACGCGCGACGGACGTTGTACTCGTCGGTGCGCGGGTCTAGGTCGACGCGGCTGGGGTGGGCGCCGATGTTGTTGAGATCCGCGGGCTCCATCTCGCCGATGCCGCGGATGGCGACGGCGACGTGGGTGTCGGTCGACGTGGCCAGCTGCTCGAAGAAATCGACGTCCGGAACCTTGCGGAACAGCTCGTCCTCGGAGCCGACTAGGGTGCCGCCGCCGGTGGCGGTGATCTGCAGATGGAAGCGTCCGACGAGATCGCCGTTGGGGCGGGTGACTCGGCCCTTCACGAACAGGGCCGCGGCCTGGAGCTCGTTCGTCGTCGGCGACAACCCGGGAATGGCCGCCCGCGGCACCCGGAAGACCATGTTCGATCGCAGGTGCGCGATGAGGTTCTTGCCCATCAAGGGCAGCGTCGGGATGCTCGTTCCGTCGAACGAGACGAGCGCCAGCCGGGCGCTCTCGATCGTCCCCAGCGCGATGACGGCGACGCCGCCGGGCGCGAGCGGGATGAACCCGTTGCTGGTTTCGACACCGCTGACGCGCCAGCCGCCGGTCGCCGTCTGGGTCGTGCTCAGCGACTTCACGTGCGTACCGGGCAGGATCATGAAGTCCTTGTGGGCGTCGTCGCCGGTGAACTCGGCGGCAGCGGTGCGAGCGGCCTTCATCAGCAGCGGGACCGTGCTGAACTTGTTCAGCGGGAAGAAACCAGCGTGCGGTGGCCGGGCCTGCACGGCCAGTGGCGCCTCGAGCTTGAGCAGGTTGCGCAGGTCGTCGTCCGTGAGCCCGGTGGTGTCGGTGAGACCCAGCAGCTGGGCGAGATCGGCGCCCGGCTTCAGCACGGGCGAGGGCGGCAGCTGGCCGAGTGGAATCGCAGTGGTGATGGTGTCGAGCGTGTCGAACAATCGCCTGCGCAGGCGATTCTGGAGCTCGCCAAAGATGAAGTCATTCGTGTCGTCGACGCCGATCTGCTGCGTGCTCTCGTCGAAGTAGCGCGTATTGAGGTCCGCCACGGTGGTGGCTGGCCATCCGGTCATCTCCTCGTCAAGCAGCCGCGGCGACCAGCCGCCCCAGTACACCGACCGGCCGCCGACGGCGTAGGCCAGGCCCTTGAACGCCATCGCGGACTTCCAGGGCACTCCCCACACCTCGTTGCGGGGAGGCTCGGGTTGCGGGGCGTTCTCGCTGAGGAAGAACGGCGAGAAGGGATCGGTGAATCCCTGGATGCCGGTGTTCTTCACGTGCTCGGGCACCGTGAACAGGCCGGCTTCGAGGACGAGGGTGCGGAGGCCGCCGCCGGCCTGCTTCTGCCGGAACCAGATGTGCTCGGCGATGGCGGCACCGAACGTGCCGCCGCCGATGACGATGACGTCGAACGGGCGTTCGCCGGCGGTCTGCCAGGCCCTGACTTCATTGATGTCGTTGCAGAGGTACCGGCCCTGGATGTCCTTGGTGAACGAGGTGGATTCCGCAGTCTTTGGCATGGGCGCCTCCTACGGCGAGAGCGCGGTCCAGATGCGACCATAGTGAGAGGGAATCGAGATCGGCGTCTCCTGGAGCGCCACCACGGCCTTCAGCCCCCGGTCGCCGCCGTGCAGCTCCTCCACGTAGTCTCCTCCGATCGGGAACCAGAACGGCACGGTCTGGTCGGTGTCGGTAGTGTTGACGGCGACGAGCGTGTACCGGGCCCCGCTGTACCGGGCGAAGAGGAGCAGGCCACGCGACAGATAGCGGTCCCAGTGGTTGAAGAAAAAGTACGAGCCCTGACGCGGGTGCGGGCGGGCCCGGCGGATGCGTAGCAGTTTCCGGACGAGAGTCACCAGCGCCCGGCCGGCTTCGTCGTAGAAGAAGTCCCAGCGAAGCGGGCGCAGCAGGCCCACGCGCCCGGTGCCGACGTCGGGCAGGAAGTAGTTCTCCCCGAACTCCTCGCCCTGCCACAGCATCGGGATGCCCTTGCTCATGAGCGTCGCGATCAGGTACGGCTGCAGCATGTACCAGCGTCCCCGGTCGCCCTCGAGGAAGAGCGGGTTGCCGGCCTCGTCCGGATTCGTCAGGCCGAAATTGCAGAGGAATCGTTCGTGATCGTGATTCTCGAGGTACTGCAGTGCCGTCTTCGGGATCAGGTCGCCGTTGCTGTCGACCTGCTCGGGGTAGCCGAGGAGGCCGAGACAGAAGCCCCAGTCGATGAGACGGCCGCGGTCGCCCCGGGCCACCGCCCGCGCGGCATCGAACGTCCGGTTCTGCCACGTCCTGTTGGAGTAGGTCTTCTGGAGCACCTCCTCGGGCCCCTCGAGCTGCTCGGCGCACTGGATGAGTCGTAGGGCCTCGCCCGGACCGCCATCGAAGCGGCTCCAGTACGGCTGCGCCTGGGCCAGCTGGCTCCGGGTCAGCTGGTACGTCTCGTACACCAGGCTGGCATAGCCCACGCCGAGTGGGCCGTCCCAGTAGTTCGGCACGCAATCGTAGCGGAAGCCGTCGACGTGGTAGACCTCGAGCCAGTGGTGATTCACGGAGAAGAAGTAGTCGCGGGTGAGCGGTCGATTGAAGTCGGTGCTCTTGCCGAAGCTGCTGAAGTAATCCTTGGCGAAGGGCCCCATGAACGGGTTGTCGTGGTAGCGCAGCCGGGCGTAGGCGTCGTAGTAGGGGAGGTCGACGCCGGTGTGGCCGTACACCACGTCGACGATGACCGCGATGCCGTGCTGGTGCGCCACGTCGACCAGCTGCTGGAAGTCCGAGCGCTTGCCGAACCGCTCGTCCACGCCGAAGTACCCGATGGGCAGATAGCCCCAGTCGACCGATCCGGCCACGTTCGACAGCGGCATCACCTCGATGGCGTTCACGCCGAGGTCGGCCAGATATGCCATGAGACCACGGGTGCGCTCGAGATCGCCCCCGAGCTCACCGATGTTGATCTCGTAGAGGGCGAGGTCGGCGAGAGCCGGCGTCCGCCAGGTCGCCTCGGCGTCGCTCCACCTGTAGGGCTGGTACCCGAGCGTGAAGGCGGAGAGCCGACCCACTCCGAACTCGCGCGCGAACGGATCGATGACCCAGTCCAGCGCCCCGACGTTCGGGTTGTCGATCTGATAGCGGTAGACGTACCGGCCCGCCGTTCCCCACGCCGAGCCCGGCGCCGGCGGCGGAGTCCCCGCAATCGGGACCCTGACCGACCAGAAGTCGCCGTGCGGCGGCCGAACGCTGTGGGTCATCGGGAATTCACGGGGCGCGATGCCCTGCAGGAATTGGTCGTGCTCGTGGATGACCTTCACGGTCACGGCGTTGCCGTCCGCGGCCGAGACCCACGGCAGCCACAAGCCGAACGTCACGGTTCCGTTCGCCTCGACCGCTCCCAGCGTACCGAGTGAAAGCAGGGTCGGAGGCATGGTCAGGAGAGGAGAGCGGTGAAGAAGGTCTGCAACTGCGTCGTACCGACCCCCCACGACTCGGTCGGAAAGAGCCGCAGTCTAGGAGGCGGTGCGCGGATTGCGCAAGGGGAAACTGGTCTTGCCCCGGTTTGATGGACACCTGGGTTAAGCTGCCGGCCGTTGTTGTGC
>OCZV010000521.1_pt1 | contig 13927 bp, 20 predicted proteins | sample 1539051 | NCBI WGS metagenome assembly OCZV01 (sample SAMEA3113581, study PRJEB22503) | soil metagenome
AGCTTCTCTTTTAGTTTTAACGTTTCTCCCATTTCCTTTACCTCTTCAATGAATTCATCAATACACTCGTTAGCTTTTAAGAGATCGCCTACATTACAAAGTTTCTTATAATTTGATAGTTTTTGATTCTTCTCCAAACTTTAGCCCCTGATGACTCCAGCTGCGACATTTAGTCACACATTTACAGAAGAACCAGTTAAGTACCCATATTATTTCTTGTTGCATCCAAACATGGTAGGTACAGTAAGCAATTCTTTTTCAGGAAAAAACATTGCAATACAGAGCGGACACACCAAAGATGTTTTTTGTTCATATAGAATGGAAAAAGCCGGAAGGGGATCTAACTCGTTAAACCGTTCTGAGGGACGAACCCAATTACTACATAAGCATTTGGAACACAATCTAGTCCGCCCACTAATCAACGCAATGCAAATCAGCTAACTTCTGTAACATTATGATATGTGATCAGGATTTTTTCTTGATTAAATCTTCTTTCGAGCTCGCGTTTATAATTAGGAAGGTCCCGTTCAAGCGTAGAAGGTTGCCTGCGAGTTATCACATAAAAGCTTAGAATCTTCTCTGTCTTCCTGACACCTTCCTTATTGATATAGCGTCCTTCGCTTGTCTCCAGCGCAGTCGAACCACCATACCTATCTGAGATTTCTAACATTGCCTTTCTGAGCTCTTCTTCAGATATTTCATTGCCGTCCTCGGCTATTCTAGACAAGATAAAGTCTATCCTCACTTTCTTAGGTAGGGGCATAAGTCATTTCTCTGATGCGTAATACTATGTGTCAGGATCCTTTAATCTATTCCTTTGAGTATCTCGATTGAGATATGATGATAATTGATTGCCTTCAGCCAATCTTTAATGACGCAAAGATCCTTGGTGCTTGATCTGTTGTATGAGAAACTGCATTACAAAATTAAGACCTCAAATAAGGTGATGGTTTTATTTGATATCAAGAATGAAGAATTCTCAGCACAATCTCGTGATCTATTTAGTTAAAAGACATTACCGCTAAAAAAGGTGGGGTTATTGTTTAAAGAACTGTTGCTGCTGGGCGGCGTACCAGGACGTCCAAGCTCTTACTACATTGGTGCTGAATTCTGTGATCGCGTCGACTGTTCTGTTATAGATTTCCACGTTTTCCCTAGCTGCAGCCTGTGCGTTAATTGTCATCTGATTATTGGTTCCTACTGTTCTTATCAGGTTGCTAGTGAATTCATTTGATTGTTTTGCGAACTCCTCTGCGCATGTACTAGGTACGGTGATGTTCAAGTTCCTTTCTGAGTTCCTGAAAGTGGCTTCTTTCTTCATCTAGCTTTTTAGACGTCACCTGCCCCATAACCCCAACTACAAAAGTCATGCGCTCGGAAATGGCGTGATGAGCAGACGAATTACCCAATAAAACCATAAAACTGTCCTAAAGAACCAAAGGACTAAAATGGTCATTGCTCAATAATCCCTTATGCATCTCACTGTCAACGCATCAAGAAATATCTGTCGACTTTGTCGTCGCTATGTCTAAGGAGGCCGTTTGCATCTAGATGATCAACAAGCTACCAATAGACAATTGATTAAGGACCGATTATCAATGGAATCTTGCGTATTCCATTGATTATCTTGTCGTGATCAGCATTCACTTCGGTTGTTAAATATAAAAGGTGATTATCTCCCAATGGCATCGTTATACGCTTTACCTTTTCATATTCAGCCAAAACATACTTTCCTTTACCAATCTTTGGTGCAAGTTCGCTCCTTGTCTTCCACCCCTTTACCGCCATTTCAAGCGATTTTCTGCTCTCTTCCGGCGTGAGTAAATTGACCATACCTCGTCGATGATGAGACAACAAAATATTGCCGTCCATATCACATATGGTAACAAGCCGAATCTGCGGATCGAGGTTCATCACCTCACGGAAAATCCTATCGAAATTCAATATAGTATATGCATCGTCGCTTTGTAATAACCTTTGTTCGGGCGATTGATGCATTCTCTATCTAAGATCACGAGTTATGAAGGTTCTGCTTTTACCTTTCGCTCAAGCTCATAGAAACCGTAATCTGGGTTAGGCAGATGGCTTTTATCTTCTCTGAAGAAAACAGCCTAGACTTTAAACAATCTGTTCAAGATTCCTTCAGGTTTGCGTTGTATAGTTGTATAAGCGGGAATCATCACACTTTCCTGCCTTCCACTAGCAGGAGCAATTGAGTCATTTTCTAAGGGGCTAGAAATACTTGAAGAGCTTGAAGAAAAGACTGGTTACCATGATCTTCTCAGCGATACAATACAAGAATTTGTTTCACACTTATCTAAGGTAGATCGACAATGACCATTAAAGTGACTACGAACCAAAATCAGCAATGATAAAGAAAAACAAACAATACTATTTTGAAATAAATCCATCATGTTATTATTACATGGTCATGGTGTCGGTTGCCAACAGATGCTGATGGAGGGCTAAAGCTACTATATCACGCCTTCTGTTCTGAAGATAACTTTAAAGCTAACTTGTCCTACTCAATCATAAAGAATCCATTTAACGAACCGATATCGTTCTGGGTTCCACCGAACCCGCAAATACAGGTAATTTTACCACTACAGGTTCGAAAGAAACAATAGAGATATAGCAGCATCTTACACCTTGCAAATACACCTGATCTCGACCATCAGCTCAGGGAATGCTAGACGCTGTATTTGCACGATGGTGCTAGCCAGCACTGGGTTGTCAGAAAATACTTCCTGCCTGCACTTAACTCTTGCAGCAAAGGCTGCGTCCATGTCTGTCACGAAAAGTATTTCATCTACGATGTTGTCCATTGTTGCGCCATACTGTGCGAGCACCTTTTCAATGTTCGCGTAGGCTTGGCGCATCTGCACCTCCATATTTCCATGACCGACGATATTGCCCTTGTCGTCATGGCTCACCTGCCCAGAGACATAGATTGTGTTGTCAACTTTGACCGCCTGAGAGTAACCGTACTCTTTCTCCCAGGGCATTCCAAGGGACTTAGCCTCTTTGCTAATTGCCATTTTGTCTCCTTTAAAGTTAAAGGTTCAAAGAAATAAAGTTCACTACGTCAGCCCTTAATTAAGATACACGATTAAAGCTTATGTTAAGAGAAAAAAGAAATATGTATAACTCATTATCTTCCCCTCTACGAACTGATCATTAGTCGGTCTTCATTTGTAGTATGGGCATATCACTGCAATAGAACGAGAAGGAAAACTTGCGGCTGCAAAAGTATTGCATACAATACGTGCATATTTGATGGCTGAAACAGCCGTTACTAGGAGTAAATACGCTCCCATAGCGCCTAGATGCGGGTGCGACTATCAGGTCAAAATTGTCTATCTTATTACTGCATCACGAATAGTTTCTTATTTCTCTAACTTCAAGCAGTTTCTTTTTCTGTCCTTGAGTTAGCAGTTCTTTATCTCTCTCTGTAAGAGTCTCATAGTTTCCCCAATGGTAGCAGCTAACGCCTTTGACATTGCCATCCTGTGTTTTCGGCGCCAAAGATGCTTCATAGCTTATCAAATCTGCAGCCTTTCTGTCTCCACCAAATAGAAAGAAAAAGCCCATATCCACAATGGCAGTGACTCCAGCTCTTCCTTCTTTTCTTGCACGCTGTGAAAGTGAATCAATCAGCTTTTTCATACCATTGGAATCTGGAAAGAAGGAGTGAAATGAGTCTGCTATTACTAGAGAACCGTTGTCGATTAGCTCCTGCACGTTTTCAATACTAAAAGCGCTGAGCTGATGCTTTACACTGTCTACTGTTTCATAAAATGGTTCGATAAGGATAATTCTTGATTTTGATTGTTTATTGTTGTCTCTGGAACTATTATTGTTATTATTATCTTCTTTAACTTCTTGCTCTCTTGCTGCTACTAACTGGTCTTTAACATACTTGGTATAAATCTCGCGGAATGTCTGCATATTGGGGTATACCAAAATACTATTCTCTCCATCTTCTACTTCTTTTTTCAACCATCTCTGAATTGATTCCTCGTTATCTTTGCTCTCCATTCTCAAAAATATCTTTACCCCGCTGGGCTTCCTCTCCCTTCTTTCTCTTCTTTGTATCGCCTATAAGTCTCAAAATCTTATCAGTCAGGTCTTTAATACCAATCGGCTTTTGAACAAAGCCATCAACTTTGGTAGACGGAAATATTTTGGAAAACTCATTATCTCTTATTTCAAAATCAGTCATCAGAACAACCTTGACATTTGGATTAACTTCTTTGACCTTTTTTGACAGTTCGATACCAGATATTGCAGGCATTCTGATGTCAGACAGCACTAAATAATAGGATTCCGCATCAGATTTGAAGCTTTGTAGTGCCTCTTGTGGGTTGGTAAATGCCTCAACTGAAAATCCATTTTGGAGAAGACCCATCTTCAGAACTTGAACTATATCAGAGTCGTCGTCTACAATAAGCAGTTTAGCTAAAGGTTTGTTATTATCTGACAATGATAAAGCTCTCCTACTATTCCTTCACTTATACTAGTGAAGCTTACCGAAGGTCTCATGCCTCTGGGAATTGTAAAAGTATCCTGATAGTAAATAAGGCTTTACTTGTCTGTTCCTCTATATTGCGTATAGTATGTTAGCCTCTATCTGCACGCTCGACAGAAAAGGGCAACAGGCAACACTAATCTTTGAGATAGGTGGATATTAACTAAAAAAATTCCGTAGCCTTAATATCTTATGTTATATCTTAATACGCTAATCGCTCACAAGAGGGAGCTTGCTAGTCTTTTAGCAAGCCTCGTCCTATTCCAAGGAGTTTTTGAATCTAACCTAGATCAAAACCCTCCATCCTCCTTGGTTCGTGTGAGCGATGGATCGCATCATCCGCTGGAGGCCCTTTTTTGAATCCCCAGCGTCATGTTTAAAGCTTATGATGATCTGTCATAACATAATTTTTGCAACTCTGCAAAAGAGAGAGAAGAAGAAGTTTCAACTCCAGTAGAAGCATAATAATCGCCAAGCAAGAAAGTTAGTGTCTCTGCAGCTTAGTAGTTTCATCTAGTTTGTGCCGCTCCTCTTCTTCCTCGCCACCAAATACAATACAGCCTTGAGCATTTCAATCTCTTATGTAATCAAGCTTTGAGCGTCTTGCATCTGTACATTGCATCCCCCTTTTCCCTTTGTTTTATTTGATAGTCTTTTGAAGATCTGATTTACACGACGCTGCAAGTCCCGCAGAAGATATAGAGGCTAATTGCTATTCTCTTTTTTCTGCTGTTCGAATATCTCTTAGGCTGCTACTACTATTACTACTGTATGCTGTTTTATAGGCTTGGTAATAGACTGACTTGATGCTTTCTGCCAATGCTTGAAGCTCCTCCTTCTCCTCCTCCACTTTATCAGCAAGATGATTATGTAAGTGGTCCGGTTCTACTACGCCCAATGACTTTAGTTCATTTTGCAAATACTCTTTCTTGTCTGGATGTTCTTTCTTGAATACGGCTATACCCGTCATAAAAGTGCCAGCAAAACCTTTTACAATACGGAGATTTAAACTAAACAGAAAAAAGAAGATAGCTAGATAAAAATCCATATGATAATTGTTAACCCCTTATTCAGATATACCAGCTGCGGAATCATTATGGTCTGACCTCTGCCTGCTATTCTTCTTAACTTACGTGTAGCGATGTCCCGAGCTCGATTCTTATCAATAATGGCTTCTAGTAAAACAGAGGTATCTCTTGTGCTCCTTCTTGTTCTAGGTACTTGTAGCCCTTATCCGTGATTTTTACTGTTGTGACAGTCGATCTCTTGATCTTTCTACCCTTTTTCCTTGCTCTTTTCTTTTGATAGACGCCAACGGTAACCAGTTCCTGATCAGCTAAGAGCTGCAGATAGTGCTTATTTGTGGATACGAAAGTCATGTTATAGTTACAATCTTTGTGAGCGTAGCGCCAGGGTCATGAATCAAATTATTATTATACTCAGTGCCTTTGCCAATGTTTTCACTTATAGCTCTAATGATTAAGAGGGAAAGAAGAGAATCATCACCGAACACAGTTACTTTTGTAGTGGATGGTGTTGTTATTGTTATTATCGTCATTTGTATTTAGTATACCTCATAAGCATTAAGCTTGGATTCGTTCTTTAAGTGATTGCATTTTCATTGGTGATGATATATTCACATATCTACTTAGATAGCAGAGAAACCGCTGGTGTTGTATGAAAGCATGTTTTCAATAGCGTTTCTGGGTTTTGGTAGATTTAGTCTACCCAATCACATCAATTGGGTCAATTGCATACAGATTTTTACTATTGGATTCAATGCTGTAGTTACCTAGAATAAAAGAATTGGACCCTGGATTTGAAATTCAATGATACTGTTTATTATTAATTAGCTTTGCCTCTTCCCAATCACTTAACATTATATTTTACCTTTTTTATAATTTGAATAAAAGAGTTTGTTCGTATCCTCCGCAAGTTGAACTAGCATTGAATGTATCCTTTCGTTATTATCTGGCGGATTATGATTATCGTCATCGTTCAATAAGCTGTAGTCCTTGTCTTTCTTAGAAGCAAATCGGTTTTGTTTATGATTATGGTTGCTCAAAGCTATGTCAACAACAGAGTCATCATTCTCTTCTTCAAAATACAACGAAGGCATGAACTTTTCTGGTCTTTTTAGCGCTGCTGATACCATTGATGACATCAAGTCATTAGCTTTCTTTATGAGATCCTGTACATGTTTACAATCTTGCTCTTCTGCAAAAGTTGCTCTACCCAATTCTTCTATGAGGGCTGTTGTTGTCTTGCCTTTCTCGTACTCATCACCAAATCCGTCGTCACGGAGAGACCAAGCTGTAATAGTACCAAGAACAACTGCCGGTGCTGCTCTTCTTCTTCTTCTTCTTATGTTGAGATCTTCAGAAGATGAAGAAGAGGAACAAGAACATGATGTGACCCTTACGTCAAAAAATGATGAAACAGCAATGTAGTTGCTAAGGTCTCCAAATTCATGATAGCCAGGTAATAAATATCGCACCTCTAATGCAAAGCGATCATGCCTTACATTGCTGAGGTAATAACAGCTTCTCATGTAGCGGACCTACAAGTTTTGGTAACGCTACGTTGTCATATTTCCTCTACTACTATTAGTTGTTGTTTTATCAGTAGCAATGGCAACTTATATCATAGCATATTGAATACAAGATTACGGAGTATTTCATCTATGGTCCAGCTGAAGAGAAAGGATCTAATCCCCCCACTCTTGTGTGGTATCCAGCGATTCTTGTTCTTCTTGGCGACACGCTATACAAAGAGCTTGACGAAGTTACCGAAGAAATTTACCCTTCCAGTACGAAACACTTCTTTCCCTGACAAGAAGAAGAAGAAGAAGAAGATCATTAGGAGGCCTTAGATGATAATATTGACGATAGCAGCAAAGAATAATAATAATTACTGAGATAGCGACCTACTCAGACAGTCCTTGGAATGCAGGTCACTACTATGATGATTATTACGAAATATCAAGATGTGTGTTGCAGTGTAAGAATGATACCCCACTTGCCAAGGGGTGGCCTGCGCGCATGTGGTGAGTTATGAAGCAGTCTGTCTGTAACGTTATCCATAAGAAGACTAATTGATATCTTGTTGAGGGGAACAGCTAGCATATCGCAAAGTATAAGATAATCCTATTAAAAATTTTCAGGTATTATGATGCACATTAGATCCTCATTCGTAGGAAATCAGGGATATTATTGTTCATGTGGTTGTTACCATTGGCTGATCTTACTGCTAGTATTCAATCAAGACTTAGAATAACTGCACCTCAATTTCTGTTCATACCATTCTGATTCTTCGAGTCTCAATTTTGAAGGTTTTTCTCTCGGAATCCTCTGGGTCCACTGAAAATAGAAAATCGTTAAAAAAAAATGGACAGAATGTTCTCATTCCTGTAGTAAAGTGCAACTGACTTACTTGGTTGCAAAAAACTACCAAGGCTAAATAATACGTTCACTAATATTCTTTAAAGGAGTACACGAGAATATGGCAAAGAAAAAAGTCCTGCTGATAGGCATTGACCCCAAGTTAATTGATTCCAGTCTAGCCACTACCACTGGATGGGATACCAACCGGATACAGGCTGCAGCACAAGATATAAACAAAAGACTAATGGAACTGGGATATGAAGTACAAAGCTGTCTCATTGATCCCAAGGATACTAGTCAAGGCATTGTCTTAGACACACTTTCAAAGGAAAAATTTGACTGCATTATGGTTGGTGCTGGTGTTAGGACATTGCCGCAGCATACTGTTCTTTTTGAGAAAATAATCAATACTATCCATCAGAAGGCACCACCCACTTCAACAAAAATATGTTTCAATACTAATCCAAGCGACACTGTTGAAGCAGTACTCCGTTGGATATAACCAACAACATATGGCGTAAATTGCATGAATTAATCCATAACACAACTCCAACTTCAATTTTCCTTGTTCTCTGTTAGAACTCCTCTTAGATACACTGTCATAGAACCAAGGGTGGGCATAGTCAACCGCTTTTCCAGAATGAAGATTCAAATGAATTTTTACCAAAATCCCGACGGGCCCGCTATGATATCACTCCTAAAATAGGATTCTTGTGAATAAAGGAGTGAAACAAAGAAAAGATGCAAAAGGAGGAAGAAAGATCATCTACGATGGATCCTTGGTCAATATTCCTTTGCGGAATGAAGGCTCCGATTACTAGGGAAAAATATAGGGGAAGACAAGTCAAATTTTTTGATTTCATTGGCATGACAGGAGGAACAATAGAAGAGGGCGCCAAGGCCTTTACTGAAAGGGGTAGGTAAGAAAGAACCAGATTGGGTGTTTGTAAGCGCTCTGCGATTTGCACAAGCGGATTTGGATGTCTTGGGGCAGGGATATGATTCTATTGCTGCCTCAGCACCAGACAGAGAAGAAGAAGTAGCAGCAGCGGCACAGGATGATGAAGCAAATACAGCAGTTGTAAGTGAAGCTGATAGTATAAAGCAAATACCATTGATTGCTGGAATAGGAGCAGCGATAGCTGGTTTAATCGCATTCATAACACTGAAGAAGTTCAGATAGTGGCAGTTAGGAATAAAAAATGATGTGACTCATAATCATCGCTTTTGTTGCTGCTGCTGTTCCTCTTTCCAAGCTGTATATCCTCCTTCGATAGTCTCAGCCTCAAATCCTTCCTTCTTCAGCTCATCAGCAGCAATATTACCTCTATATCCTCCAGAACAGTAGGTGCAGATTTTCTTTCCCTTCAATTTGCTTGCGATATCGCTACCTTGGTGTCTTATTTCTCTTACAAGCCGCCCTAGCGGTATGGTCTCAGAGCCTTCTATTTTGCCTTCATCCTGTATTTCATCAGGCTCCCTTACGTCAACTATTACGTATTGGTCTTTTTTGGCTGCTAGGTCTTTCGGTGTTATTTTCTCTGCCATGATTTCATCACACTATAATGCGCTCATTATCTTTTTTAAAGTAGTCATCATAGATCTAGCCCTTTCAGCCCTTGAGGCTATAGCTTACTAATATACGGTGATCCTATAGAGATAGCAAGCAAAAATTATGTCATCTTCGCTGCAAAAGGTTTGTTAGTGGGAGCACCAACACCGATTCTATCCTCTTTTCAAGCCCAATGAAAATGAACGCTACGCCGACACCTAAGAGTATGCCGCCTAATACATCTAGAGGATAATGGCTTCCAACGTAAACTCTTGATATACACACAAGTACAGCTTCTATGCTCAAAAGAATAGATATTATCAGTTTTTTTGCAGAGCCTCTGAATAACTTTAGTGCTATTGCAGAGCCAGCAGAAACTATGACAGCATGTCCAGATGGAAATGAAAAATCAGGCTCTTGAGCAGGAGAGATCAACAAGTCAGATTCAGAAATATCAACTATTGTTACCGACGGTCTTGGTCTCCCAACAAGTTCTTTTGCTACAGTTCCTATAAGAATTAGGGAAAGCATCGTCAATGCAATTACGGTGGCAGTTTTTTTGCCAGTCTTGCCACCAAAGATAAAGATAAGAAGCGTGGCGATAGTCCAAAAAGCTTCTCGACCAAACTCTGTCATGGCAACCATGAGCTGACCAATAAAGGGATTATTATGAAAGGCATTGTTAATCTGCATAAATGCAATCCTGTCTAATTCAATTAATGGAAAGTCTTTGCTATTGCCATAGCCTGTATTTGGTGAAACTACAATTGCCAGCACTATGAAAGAGCCGAGCATGACGGCAGATACCAGATAATTTAGACCATTCAACTATGACAGTGCAATATCACCACAAATTGTCATTATATATCTAGTTCACCATCCAAAAATCGATAGGATTTGAGCATAGAGTTCTCTTTCCATAGCTGCGCCTTCTAGTTATAACGGAGGTTGCAAAGAGACACACATCTGTCCTAGAAAGCTGACAGAGCTTAGGTCGTGGGTTCAAATCCCAGCTGTGTCCATATTTTACTATGAGGGAACTACGGCATTAAATCACACTTGTTTTTGATAAAAGGTAGGATAAATCCAGCAGCAATGAGCATGATTGAAAAAGAGCTTCTCGATAAAGCTAGTAATACAATATTAATAGTATGGTTTGATGCGTGTGGCGTTATGAAAGAGAAAAGTATTTGGTTGTTATTTCCATTCCCATGCTATGGTCGTATAATTTCCTCGCCTCTCGTCTATCATGTCTTTGTATACTGCTACAGTATTGTTCAGAAAAGCCAGCTGTCCTGTAGAGTTTGTATTAAAAAACAATACGCCATTGTCTAGTAGTATGCCCGTGGTAATATTTCTCTGCCCTATGGATTCAAAAGTCATTGTAGCCTTCTCTTCACTCTCAGTTGTCATGTTTACTGTTCCAGTTTGATAGACGATCCCATTATTACGGATGTCCATATTAGCGACCCCTTTGTCTGTATATCTTGTACCATTGATTGTGCCAAAACCCGCAAATGTAACCTTAAGGTCATATGATTTGTCATCTGCTGATTCTAAACTAGTAGTATTGTCATATTGTACCAAGAACGGCTTTCCTAAATTATAGCTATTATCTAGAGGAGAGCTAAAATCTATATCATTTATTGTATTCCCTAATTCTGTCAGAGGAATAGCAACACCACCATTGCTAGTCATGTTCTTATTCGTTCCTGTGGTATCAGGAGAAACAGTAGCTTCGACAGTCACATCTGACATTGTGTTAGTGGTTAGTATTGTAGCGCCAAAGCCTGAGGCTGTAAGTAGTACCAAAGCTAGAAGAAGCAGAAGACATCCAGTTTGGTTTTCCATGCATCAGCATACTATAACCTATGTTACATTAAGTCTGTGCAACGAGACCATTAAATATCAACGCAAACGTTGATGACAGCTAAGAATTGCAACATCTAGAAGAGCTTCTATTCATTCTTGCTAGTAGGGATAGGCTGATATTGCTTTGCGAGATAGGAGTCGAAAAGCGCAGGTCAAGCCAGCTTACTGCCAAGCTATCAGCTACACGACAGGAAACTTCCAAGCACTTGACCCGTCTCCGTAATGCAAAGCTCATAGACAAAGATTCTGATGGGTTCTTCAATCTGACTGCCTTCGGTGAGATCATTCTGAATCTTTTACCATCAATCAACTTCTTGATGCAAAACAGAGAATACTTCTTGTCACACGATATATCATCTCTTCCACGTGAATTCAAAGAGCGTATTGGAGAACTGCAAGAAGGTGAATATGCAGAGAAAGTAGGCTCTATTCTGGCACATATACAACAAGTTGTACAATATGCAGAGGAGTATATCTGGTTGATGGCAGATCATCCTTTGGGCGGCGAAGGACACGTCACTGAAAGTGGAAAGCTTGAGAGTAGCAGCACTGTGACATGGAGAATAATTCTTCCTATTGATAGCAGCAATATTGACTGGACAAGACTCAGGGCATCTGTTGGAACCCATAAAGGCAGAATTGAATATCATCTGATAGAAGATCCTAACGACATTAAGGTAGGCATAGCAATGAATGAAAAGATAGCAGGATTGACATTCCCGAATACGACTGGAAAGCTTGACTTTAACAGTGGCTTTAGGAGCGATAATCCGGTATTCCGCCAGTGGTGTCAAGACCTATTTGAACATCACTGGAGCAAGGCAGGGAAAAATGTGCTTATCTAGAAGGTTTGTAAAAATTTACGTCTTCTCAAAGAGGTCTTTAAAGCTCAGCCACAGTTCATGACTGCATGAGAAGAAAATTGAACCCTCATAATGAGGTCGTGGGTTCAAATCCCACTACCCAGTCCATTTGTTTTATTCTGGTTAACTATGGCATTAAATCACGCTTGTCTTAGGAAGTTGTCGGACAAAGATTCCTTCATTTACTCCATTCTTGAATTTATAGAACAAGAGAAAGAACATCAAAGCCAGTATTCAGTTCTGTATTTGTTAAATGGCATCTAGTGCATAAGCTGCAGCCATAGTGACACATTTACCATGGCAAATCTATTCAAGAAAGAAGCAGAAGAACAACAACAGCAGCAAACCAAGAATAGCTATTGGCAGAATGAACTTGAGTCGCTTGGAATAGAGCCAAAACCAAAGAAAGAACTTAATGATAATAAAGAAGAACTTGAAAACCTAGCTGACATTATTAAACAGTCAATGTTTCAGGATTATAAAGTAGCATATAGTGAAGAAGGTATTTCCACTATCACGACGTACATTACAAAGGTGGTGGAAAAGTCTGAAAACTAAATCTAACACCAAGATTATTGGCTTGATTTCACAAGCTGGAGAACGCGAAGCGCTTATACGCTCTAAAATAATGTATCAGGCAATTCTCAATTTCAAGCACGTAACTGATTACACAGCCATCCTGATACAAGAAAGCTTGTTGACATATCCGATGTTGGATAGAAAATATGCTATCACTGACAAAGGCAGACAATTTCTAGCACTATTTAATGAAACTAGCAAGTTGCTTACGGCACCAGACGATGATGATAATAATAATATGGCAGATGGCAATCTTCAAGTACAAAACCAACAACAGGAGGTGAGAGTACATAAATAACGACAGTAACGAAAAGAGAGTCTTTGCATGTGGATGCATAGTAGAGTGGCGATTAGACAAGATCAAGTTCACTGATTGCACTGCACATTCAGATAGAGGGGTAGAAGTAAGAGCTTTAGGTAAGGTAGCCATAACTGCATGATATGTTAGATTATGACGTTTCTTAAAAGAGACTGGATTAGAAGGAAAATTTATCCCAGATTGAGCTAAACTGATGATTGAGCAATGAACTTGCAATTTTTTATCTAGAATAACTTTTCAGAGTTCACTTTCCCTCTCTTCCTTCAGAGTGCTAGCTCGTATGTATTCCACTCTACCAAGATTGATTTGAAGTGGTGGACAAGAAGTGTGTGCTGCTGAGTCTCAGTTAATTTCTCAAAATCCTCTAAATGGTGGCAACAAATAGTTTAATCGTGTTTTCATATTTCGCGGACACATAGTTCATACAACATGAGCTCTTCAATTTTTGAAAAACTGAATTAGAACATAATGATATTGTTATCCAACTAACATATATCTGTATACAGTAATCTGAGGGAGTATCTCCGCCATACAGGAATCAAGCTCAAAATCGAGGCAAAAGTGGTGGAGGTGTACATTGCAAGGTGGAGATATTATCTCCACTGCCGCACAGGTATCTTCACCCTAAGACCATTAATCCACTCTTAAACCGACAAAAGTGGAGGTAGTGGAGATGTCGGAGGTATTTTCCGATTTATTATTATCCAGGTAGAGTTCTTTGACTTTGTCTTTTCTCCTTTGGCATCTCTCGTAATTGTGATATCAATTTGATATCTTTTCTTGTTATCAATAGTTGTCGTCATAATCTATCGTCGTCGCTAGATCTATTAC
>OCZV010000522.1_pt1 | contig 13914 bp, 17 predicted proteins | sample 1539051 | NCBI WGS metagenome assembly OCZV01 (sample SAMEA3113581, study PRJEB22503) | soil metagenome
CTGGCCGCCGCCGACCGGCCGCTGGTCGTCACCGGCCTGGAATGCGGCCGTGACGACACCCCCTGGATCCGCTCGTTCGCGGAGGCGCTGCCGGCCCCGGTGCTGGCGACGCCGAAGGGCAAAGGCGCCCTCGCCGATCCGCATCCGCTCGCGCTCGGCGCGCTCGGAGCCGGGCATACGGCGCTCGCGCGCGCCGACCTCGTGATCCTCGTCGGTGTCGACGCCGGCGAGCTACCGCCCGGCCTCATCACCAGGAATGCGCGGGTCGCGCGGATCGGCCGTGCGCCGTGGCCGGCGGGCGGGCTCGTCGCCGAGGCGCTCGGTGATCTCGCGCTCGTCATCGAGGAGCTGGCTCCATGCGTGCGGGCGCGGGCGGCGGCGGACTGGGACGTCGCCGAGCTGGATCGCATCAAGCGCGCAGTCACGCGCGCTGCGACGTCGACGCTAGCTGGCCGGCTCGTGTCATTGGCGCGAGAGGCGATGCCGGCCGACACACTGGCCACCGGTGACGTGCCGGCCCTGGCGGCATGGCAGGCCGTGGCCGCGCGCGAGAGTCTCTCGCCGCTCGGCGAGACGCCGGGCTACGCGGTGCTGGCCGCGGTCGCGGCGCAGCTGGCACACCTCGATCGCCGGGTCATCGCCTTCACGAGCGCGCGCGGGCTGACTGCCGTCGAGCGGCGGCTGGCCCACGTGGCCGCGCTCGGACTGCCGATCGTCGTCGTGACGCTGGACTCGCTCGATCCGGTCACGGCGGCCGGCGCGGAGAGCGTGGGCATCGAGCCGTTCGCGTGCCGCGACGAGCAAGACTTCGCAGTGGCGCTCTCACGCGCCTTCCTGCAGAGGCGCCCGGCCGTCCTCGCAGCGCCACGGGAGGTGGCGTCCCGCTCCGGCTAGGGCCTCGCTGCGGGGGCGAGGGGCGCGGCGCGTCGGCCAGGCGAGTTGCGTCGCCGCGTATGATGCGGTTGACCATGCAGACGGTGCTCCGCCCGATCAGCCGAGCATCCGGGGGATGACCATGCGCGTTGCGTTTCGCCAGGTCGACGTCTTCACCGCGGTGCCCTTCAAGGGCAATCCGGTCGCGGTCGTCCTCGAGGGCGGCGCGTTGTCGAGCGCGCAGATGCAGGCGATCGCGAGCTGGACCAATCTCTCGGAGACGACCTTCGTCTGCCCGCCGGCCGATCCCGCCGCCGACTACCGGCTTCGGATCTTCACGCCCCGCTCCGAGATCCCGTTCGCCGGGCATCCTACCATCGGCTCCGCCCACGCCGTGCTCCGCCACGGGCACAGGCCCACGCGCGCCGGCCACCTGGTGCAAGAATGCGGCAAAGGCTTGATCGAGCTCCGCGTGGACGGCGAACGTCTGTTTCTGGCGCTACCGACGCCGACGTTCCGGGCGCCCGACAGGGCCCAGCGCATGGCGGCCGCGACGGCGGTCGGCATCGACGTGACCCAGATCGAACGCGCAGCGATCATCGACGTCGGCCCCGTGTGGCTCACCGTGCAGCTTCCGGACGCCGCGGCCGTGATCAAGCTGGAGCCCGACATGGCGGCGATCGCCGCGCTGACGCGCGAGCCGCTCACCGGCCTCAACGTGTTCGGCTTCCACGCCGGCGGCGCGCCGGCCGACGTCGAGGTCCGCTCGTTCGCGCCCGCCCACGGCGTGCCGGAGGATCCGGTCTGCGGCAGCGGCAACGGCTGCGTGGCGGCGCTCATCCGGCGCGAGAAGCTGCGGGAGTGCGTGTCGTACGTCGCCAGCCAGGGCGGGCGCCTGCAGCGCGACGGCCGCGTGGAGATCCGCTTCGGCGACGACGGCACGATCTGGCTGGGCGGCCACGCGGTGACCTGCATCGAGGGCACGCTGGCGCTCCCATAGCTCGATACGCGAGCTGGCGGCTTTCCGCCGCGGGCTTACGATCCCAGCAGCACGGCTCCCTCCAGACGAGTCTGCTGACGATCGAACGTCGCGGTGATCGCTCCGAGCGCGCGATGGCGGGTCACGATGAGGTGATCCACCAGACCTGCGCGACCCTGCGCCAAGGGGACCAGCGCCTCGGCCGCGCCGACGGGATCCACGTGCGCGACGCCGGAGTCCAGGAACTCCCGAAGGCGGTCACGCGCCACCGTCTCTGGAACCCGGTAATGATGCCGGAGCGCGTAAAACGTTTCCGCGACCACGAGATCGGTCACAACAACTGTCTCGCCGGTGATGATCGCGCGTTCGATCCGGCGGCGGGCCATCGCCACCTGTGACCGCGGCTCGCCCGTGAGCAGGCGGAGCACGACCGAGGTGTCAAGGCCGATCGCCACCGGCCCAGCCTCTGCCGATGCTCCGCCGGATGTCGCTCAGGCGGTGCGACTTCCCCCTGGCGTACCGGCGGAGGGACCCGATCCACGACCAGTCGGGCCTCGGCCCCTTCAAGACCCACACGGCTTCCTTCCCGATGAGGCGACGCTCGACGGCAACTCTCGCCCCCGGCGCGAGTCCCAGTTCCTTGCAGAGGGCGGCCGGAAGGGTGGCCTGGCGCTTGGCGGTAATGGTCACGATATGCATGGCCACAGTCTCGCCCAAGCCACCTTACTCGGCAAGGTATCAAGTAAGGGACAGTCCGGACCCGGGCGACGGCGACTCCCACTCGCGATAGCTGAGCGGCGACAGCTCGTCGGCGCTACGCCCCGCCCAGTCGAATTGCCGCATGCGCGGCCACATGCGCTCGCCACCAGCCTGCAGATCGGCGAGGATCCTCGTCTCGTCGGCGGCCAGCACGCGACCTCGGTCCACCACCAGCCGGCCACTCACGTACACGCGGTCGACATCCTCGGCCGTCGCGTTGTAGACGATGTTCTTCACGGGATCGCGCAGCGGCGTCATGCCCCACGAGGCGGCCTTCCACAGCACGAGGTCGGCGGTGGCCCCCGGCGCAATACGTCCGAGGTCGTCCCGGCCCAGGGCGCGAGCGCCGCCCAGGGTCGCGGCGTCGAAGGCATCGGCGGCGGTCGTCGCCTCGGTGTTGCGCTCGATGATCTTGGAGCACACCGCCGCCCACCGCATGGCCTCGATCACGGACTGGGGATTGGTGTCGGTGCCGAGCGCGACGTTGATGCCGGCCTTGCGGTAGAGCGCGAACGACTCCATGAGGACGCCGCGGCGGGCGAACACCCAGACCGCGTGGGCGACCGAGCAGCCGGCCTCGGCCATGATGGCGACGTCGCCCGGCGGGTAGTTCGTCCACGAGGAGCCGCCGACGATGATGGCGTGGCCGAGCACGGTGTTCTCGCCCAGTACGCCGAGGTCGTCGAGCCATGCGATCGGCGTCTTGCCGTGGCGCTGGAGCATCTCGTTGAACTCGACGACCGACTGCGAGGTGTGCACGGTGTACGGGCGGCGGGCCTCGTCGGCCCGGCGCTTGGCCTCCTGCAGCAGCGCCGGCGTGCAGGTGTCGACCTGGGAGGGCGCGAAGTAGCAGCGGACGAGGCCGCCATGGGCGCCGTCGTGCTTGTCGAAGAACTCGACCGCGCGCCTGAGCCCCTGGCGGCCGGCCTCCTCGTCCCACTCCCAGACCACGCGGCGGCCGTCGCGGGTGATCCAGCGGCCGGAGCGGAAGGCCAGGCCCATATAGACGCGCAGCCCGTAGTGGGCGGCGCGCTCGACCACGTAGGAGCCCATCCCGCCGATCTCCATGCACGTCGTCACGCCGCCACGCAGCAGCTCGGCCATCGAGAAGTCCACGCAGGCGCGGCCGGCCGCCTCGTCCTGGGCCTCGCTGCGGACCGGCAGCATCTCGAACAGGCCCGAGTACCAGAACTGTGGGCTGCCGCGGTCCTCGATGAACGAGCGGTCCAGCGGCGAGCCGGCGATGTGGGCGTGGGTGGTGATGAGCCCCGGCGTCAGCACGCGGTCGCGCGCATCGACGGTCTCGTCGACGGCGCCGTCGAGCGTTCGCCCGACGTGGACGATGCGCTCGCCCTCCACGACCACCACGCCGTCGCGGAGCAGGCGGTGCCCCCGGCCGTCGAATGCGATGATCCAGCCGGCGTGGAAGGCGAGGCGGCGAGCCACGGTCAGCGCGCGACGACGGCCGGATCGACCCGCAGCACCGCGTAGCCGCCCACGGCGCCGGCGCCGAAGCCGGGCGCGAACAGGCGCATGGGGCGGTCGATGACCCCCTCGACGACCGCGTCGTAGATCGCCAGCGGAATCGAGGCCGACGATGTGTTGCCCACGCGCTCGATGTTGAAGTACAGGCGCTCGGGCGGAATGCCGGCGGCCCTGGCGTACTGCACCACCATCGTCTTGTTGGCCTGGTGCGGCACGACGAGGTCGATGGCCTCCACCAGCGAACGGCCGCCGCCGTCGGGGTGGGGCAGGGTCTCGAGCTCGCGGATCATCTGCGTGAGGTAGCGCTTGACCAGCGCCTTCACCTCGGGCCCGTACACGGTGATGTTGTTGTCGAACTCGGGGTTGGGCCAGATGATCGAATCGACCTCGCTCATGGGCCCGCTGGCATAGGTCTGGTAGTACTCGACGTCGGCGCCCGCGCCCTCCGGCGCGGGCCCCACCACGAGCGCGGCGGCGCCGTCGCCGAAGATCATGCGGGAGGTCCGCACGGTGCCGATCTTGTCCGAGAACTTCTCACCGCACACCAGCAGCACCGGCCGCCGCACCTCCTGCAGCTGGCGAATGGCCTCGCTGAGGCCGAAGGGCAGGCCGGCGCACGCCGCCACGATGTCGGCCGAGAAGTGGGTCTGTAACATCCCGAGTTGGCCGCTGAGCCACGTGGCCAGCGACGGCATCATCTTGGCGCTCGTGCAAGAGCAGAAAATGACGGCGCCGATCTCCTCGGGCCGCCGCCCCGCCTTGGCCAGCGCGGCCTCGGCGGCCAGCAGCGAGACATGGTCGAGGTCCAGCGCGGTATAGAGGCGCTGGCGGATGCCGGTCTTGTCCTCGATCTCCAGCGCCGTCATGGGCGACCACGAGTACGCCGCGTTGCGGATCAGGTCCTCGTTCGTGCACGGCGTCTCGCCCTTGTAGACGGCCAGCGCCTCGAGCCGCGGCAGGACGGCGAAGCGGGCGCGCACATCGATGGGCGGATAGGGCTCACTGGGCCCTCGCGACTCGGCCGGCCGCGGCTTGCGGGGCCGCGCGCGGCGGCCGCCCTTCACGCGGCGGATGAACTGCCAGACCTCTTCGTTGCGCGGCCGGTACACGACCACGAAGTCGTCGTCATGGAGCTGGCCGACCTCGATCACCCGCATCTTGCTACGGTCCCACCGGTATTCGTTGTGCAGGACCATCGTCTGGCGCATCAGCGCTTCGAGCTCGGGCACGGCGTGCCAGTACTCGACGATATCGTCCCAGTCGTAGCCGGGATAGTCCGGGTCGTGGGCGAGCAGGTGATAGGTGAGGTTGCGTGGGTTGGACACGATCTCGGCCACCGTCGGCTTGATCGGCGATAGCTCGGCGCCGGCGCCCTTCTTGTGGCGGAAGACGTCGAGCAGGATCCGAAAGATCTTGTTCTCGGTGCCCTCGTCCCAGGTCGGCACCAGGTTGCGATAGCCGGTCTCGATGGCGGCGGTGATCTCGGCGCCTTCCCACGGCCGGAAGATCGGCAGGAAGATGTCCTCGCGCTGCCGCGGCACGTCGCGCCAGCGCATCGGCTGCTTGACGTACATCGTGAAGGGGTAGCGGTTGACCCAGAAGAGATCGAGCGCCAGGTCACGGAGCAGCTCGTACCGGCCCTTGTAGCCGCCGCTCTCCAGCCGGGCGGCGATGTCGGCCTCGGTCGGCGCCTTGTCCGCGAAGTCGCGGTGGATGACCGCAGTGAACTGCTCGAGGGTTTCGAAGACCGAGAAGTCGAGGGCCGGGAAGAAATTGAATGGAAAGACGATCCGGCCGTAACGGTTGACGACGAACGGCTTCATCACCCCGGGCCTCCCGGGCCCACCGTAAGCCCAGGCCGAGCATTGCGCAAGCCGCTATAATCGAGCCATGTCGATCCTCACCGAGCGCGATCAGGAAGCGGTCCGCAAGGAGTTCCAGCGGATGCTGGGGCCCGTCAAGCTCGTCGTCTTCTCGCAGGAGCTGGTGGCTGGCGATCTGTGCCGCCAGAACGAGCAGCTCGCCCGCGAGGTGGCCGCGCTCGACGACCGCATCTCGGTGGAGGCGCTCAACCCGGCGATCGACCGCGAGCGGGCCGAGGTCTACGGCGTCGACCAGGTGCCCGCCATCGTCGTCGAGGGCGCGCGGGACTACGGCATCCGCTTCCTCGGCGTCCCGTCGGGGTACGAGTTCAGCAATCTCATCGACGCCATCATCGTCGCTTCCAGCGGCGAATCGGGGCTGGCGGAGGCCACGAAGACGTCGCTGGCCGAGCTCGACGCCGACGTGACCATCAAAGTGTTTTCGACCCCCACCTGACCGTACTGTCCCCGGGCCGTGCGCCTGGCACAGCACATGGCGGTCGCGTCGGACAAGATCACCGCGATCGCCATCGAGGCGACGGAGTTCCCCGACCTGTCGCGCGCCTATCGGGTGATGGCGGTGCCCAAGGTCGTGATCAACGACCGCGTGGAATTCGAGGGCGCGCTGCCCGAGCGCCAGTTCCTCGACGCCGTGCTGCGCGCCGCCTCGCCGGCCGCGACGTGAAGCGCGCCGAAGCCGAGGGTGTCGCCATGGAGACCGATCGCGCTCCCAGCCAGCGTGCGCGCGCGAGATAGCGCGCTCCTGTTCGCCTACGGCACGCTCATGCGCGGCTACCCGCTGCACGCCGTCTTGACCGGTCGCGCGACGTTACTTGCCAGCGGCACCGTCCGTGGGCGCCTGCTCGATCTCGGCCGGTATCCCGGGCTCGTCGAGGGGGTCGGCCGCGTGAGCGGCGAGGTCTATCGCCTCGACGATCCAGAACTTCTCCCGGTGCTCGACCGGGAGGAGGGGTACAATTTCGACCGGCGTCGGACGACCGTCACGCTCGCCGGCGGCCGCCGCGCGCGCGCCTGGCTCTACCGCTACCGCGGCCCCCGCGCGCGCGGGACGCCGATCTCTGAGGGCGATTACCGCCGTGCGCGCCCGCCGGCCGCGCGGCTCGCGACGAGCTCTTCACCCTGGAGGAGTCCATGGCGCTGACCGCCGCCGAACTGATCAAGGCCGATCAGGATCATCTGATCCACCCGCTCCATCATCCGATCGACAACGCCGAACCGGTGATCTACGTGCGCGGCCGCGGGGCGATGGTGCAGGACATCGGTGGCCACGAGATGATCGACGGCCTGTCGGGCCTCTGGAACGTCAACGTCGGCCACGGCCGCACCGAGCTGGCGGACGCCGCGGCGGCCCAGATGAAGGAGCTGGCCTACTTCTCGGGCTACGTGGGCTCGTCGAGCATCCCGGCCATCACGCTAGCCTCGCGGCTCGTCGAGCTGGCCGGCGACGCCCACGGCATCTTCTTCTCCACGGGCGGCGCCGAGGCCAACGAGTCGGCGTTCAAGACCGCGCGCTTCTACTGGAAGGCCAAAGGCAAGCCGGACAAGGTCAAGATCATCGCGCGCCAGAACGCCTACCACGGCGTCACCCAGCAGGCGATGAGCGCCACCGGCATGGCCGCCTACTGGAAGATGTTCGAGCCGCGCATGCCGGGCTTCGTGCACATCCCCACCTGCTATCCCTACCGCGTGCAGGAAGGCCAGCCGGGCGAGACGGCCGGCCAGACGGCGGCGCGCCTGCTGGAGGAGGCGATCCTCCGGGAGGGGCCGGGGACGGTCGCGGCGTTCATCGCCGAGCCGATCCATGGCGGCGGCGGTGTCATCTATCCGACCGACGACTACTTCCCTCTCGTGCGCGCGATCTGTGACCGGCACGACGTGCTGTTCATCGCCGACGAGGTGATCACCGGCTTCTGCCGGACGGGCCGCTGGTTTGCGACGTCGCACTGGAACGTGACGCCCGACATCCGGTCCTTCGCCAAGGGTGTGACCTCCGGCTATCTGCCGCTCGGCGGCATCATGGTGAGCCGCGCCATCAAGGACGCGATCGACGGGGTCAAGCCCGAGGACCGCTGGATGCACGCCTACACCTACTCCGGCCACCCGACGTGCTGCGCCGTCGCCCTCAAGAACCTCGAGATCATGGAACGCGAGCGCCTCTGGGAGAACGCGGCCAAGATGGGCGACCGTCTCTACGCGGGGCTGCAGCAGGCGTTCACCGATCACCCGCACGTGGGCGACGTCCGCGGCGGCAAGGGGCTCCTGGCGGCCGTCGAGATGGTCGAGGAGCGCCCGAGCAAGAAGAACTTCGCGGCCGACCGCAAGATCGCGCCGCGCGTTCAGGCCGAGATGATGAAGCGCGGCGTGATCACGCGCGTGCGGGTGGTGGCCGGCCCCCACCCGGCGCCGGGAGACACCATCTACTTCGCGCCACCACTGGTCGTCACCGGCGCCGAGGTCGACCGGCTGGTGTCCGTGACCCGCGATGCGGTGAAGGCCGTGCTCGGCGTCTGAGCCGGCCGTGCGGCTCATCACCGCGCACCGGATCCTGATCGTCTGCGGGATCGCGTTCTTCGTCGTCTACGCGGTGATCAAGACGCAGAAGTACCTGGCCCGGGGCGAGACGCTCGACCTCGTGCAGGCGGTCTTGGCCCTGCTCATCGCGTTCGGCTTCCAGTGGTACTTCCGCACGCTGGCGCGATGGGGGAAGTGACTCGGAAGGGGGGCTTCGCCCCCCTTCCGACGGTCGTCGCGCGCCTTCGGCGCACTCCTCCCTGCCTCCCCCCAACGACAGAACTGCGCCGGCAAAGCCGGCGCTCGCACGGAGGTGGTTCACGACGGTGCCGGGGACTGCGACGCTGATCTATGACGCGGAGTGCTCGATGTGCCGGGCCAGCGCGCTGTGGCTCATGCGCCGAGCGCTGTCCAGCGGGCGCCTGGAGATCCTGCCCTGCCGCTCGGCCGTGCGCCGCGAGCGCTTTCCCCAGGTCGCCGAGGAGGTCTGCCTGACCGCGATGCAGCTCGTGCTGTCCGACGGCCGCACCCTGAGCGGGGCCGACGCGGTGCCGGAGCTGCTGCGCCGCATCCGCGGCTGGGGTTGGATGGCCGCGGTCCTCGCGCTGCCGGGCGTCCGATTCCTCGGCCGGCGCGTGTACGCATGGGTGGCGAGCAACCGCATGCGGATCTCGTGCGCGCTCGGCGGGCCGCGCCCCCCGGCGTCATGAGTCGCGTCCCTCCTCAGCTCGCATCGCGTTCGGCTCGGCGGTCCTCGCCCAGTGTCGGAGCTTCCGGGCGCGGCTGGTAGGCTGGACGGCCATGACCGCGCTGCGCCCCCCGTTCGACGAATACCGCGACGTCGTGCGCCCCGAGTGGATCGACCACAACGGTCACATGAACATGGGCTACTACGTGGTCGTCTTCGACTACGCGACCGACGCCTTCCTGGCCTGGGTGGGGCTCGACGCCGCGCACCGCACACGGCACCAGGTGACGACCTTCTGCCTGGAGGCCCATGTGACCTATCACCGCGAGGTCCGCGCCGGCGACCGCCTGCGCTTCACCACGCTGCTGCTGGGCCACGACTCCAAGCGCCTTCACTACCTCCACGCGATGTACCACGCCGGCGAGGGCTACCTGGCCGCCACCAACGAGCTGATGTCGCTGCACGTGAGCCTGGCCACGCGGCGAGGCGGGCCGATGGCGCCCGAGGTGCTGGCCCGCCTGGCCCGGATCCAGGCCGCGCACGACACGCTCCCGCGTCCGCCCCAGGCCGGACGCCGCATCGGTTTGACGGAGCCGTCGCCGACCGTCCGATAGTCGGCTCCGCTTGGGCAGGCCTGCGGCGCTTGACCGTGGATCCCGTCTGTGTACTCATTGTATAGCCAGCAAGGAGGCGGGCATGCAGACGAGGATCCAGAAGTGGGGTAACAGCCTTGGGTTGCGGATTCCGCGGTCCTTCGCCGCCGAGGCCCAGGTGGAGGAGGGGACGACGGTCGACCTGTCGGTAGAGGAGGGTCGGCTCCTGGTCCGCCCCCTTCGGGTTCGCAAGTATTCCTTGAACGGCCTCCTCCGAAAGGTGAGCCGGCGGAACCTGCATCGAGAGGTCCCGACAGGAAGAGCAGTCGGCCGCGAGGTGTGGTAGTGGCGGCCTATGTGCCCGCGCGTGGGGAGCTGATCTGGCTTCAGTTCAATCCACAAGCGGGCCACGAGCAGGCGGGCCATCGTCCCGCCGTCGTGATCTCTCCGAGTTCATACAACCGCCGCGTGGGGTTGGCCCTCTGCTGCGCCGTCACGTCTCACGTGAAGGGATATCCCTTCGAGGTGCTGCTCCCGCAGGGACTCGGCATCGAGGGAGCGATACTGTCAGATCAGATCAAAAGCCTTGACTGGCGCGTGCGAAAGGCGCGGCGTATTGGCAATCTGCCGCCTGACGTGCTGCAAGAGACAGTCGGCAAGATCCTCGCCCTCGTTGATCCAAACGTGGCTCGCTAACATCACGATGAACCCGACGGCGACTTCGCTCCGATCAGCCGCCACAGAGTATCGTGATCGACCTCGCTCGTCACGCGAGCAACATCGTGTACGTGCAGTGGATGGAGATCGGGATCGAGCGAATCAGCGACACCGGAGCTCTTCCTATCCGGTTGAGGCCGCCATCAGCCGCGATGCGCAGCATGGTTCCAACGGGCGGGCGCTCGCTGGCGGAGGATCCGCTACGATTGGGAGCGAGCACGGTCAGAGCTGGGTGCCCATCTTACGGCGCTGCAGGAAGACATCGGGACAGGGTCGTGTTCGCCAGACAATTGATCTCAGCCGAACGCACATCGGGGATCACGTTCGACAGGCGGCCCATACTGTGCATGATGCACACGTTGCAGGAGACGAGGAGATGAGCCGACAGCATGGATTGACCGGTGACGATCTTCCGGACGGCGGACCGTCGACCGTGTCGGACCGTGACACTCCCGGAGTGCGAGTCCCACCACCCCTGGTCTTCCTCGCGACGATCCTCGCCGGCGTGGCGATCGACCGGGCGTTGCCCCTGCCAATCGTCCCCATCGCCGTCGCGGGGTGGCTCGGAGGAGCATTGGTCGTCGTCGGTCTGATGATCAGCGGCTTGAGCGCTCGAGAGTTCCGCAAGGCCAAGACGACGATTCAACCCAACCATCCGGCGTCGACACTCGTCGAAACGGGACCGTTCCGGTACAGCCGAAACCCCATGTACTTCGCGCTGACTATTGTTCAGGTCGGCCTCGGCGTCTGGATCAACAGCGCGTGGGTCCTCGTGCTCCTGGTGCCCACGCTCATCTGGATCAGACACGGTGTGATCGCGCGCGAAGAGCGCCACCTCGACGCGAAGTTTGGTCAAGCCTACGTGGCCTACCAAGCCCGGGTGCGCCGCTGGCTATAGCGCCTTGGAACCGCGTTCGTGTCGGCGGATGCCGCACCAACCTTCGCTCAGCGGACCGGGTGCTCGGGATGCTCGCACCGTCACGAACAATACCCGGCACTTCGCACGGTTCTGCGGCTCGCGACTGAGGCCTGGGACTGATTCCATGGGCCGCCCAGCCACAGGCTTGAGCGGACCGGCTACTCCGGCCGCTCAGGCCGATCGTCGGGCGGATCGGAACGCCTGGTTGACGTCGAGCAGGTCGTCGCCGGGCGCGGCGCCGATGATGCCGGAGATCACCAGGGTGGACGTCATGGAGATGCTGTGCTGGCAGGCCGAGGTCGTCCTCGGCCCCGAACGCGCGAGGGCGCTGCGCTCGGCGCTGGAAGAACGGGCCGACCACGTCCCCGGCTCCCAGGAGGTCGTGTGAGCGGCAACGGTCATCCGAGCCCCGAGCAGATCCGCGCGCGCCTTTCCCACCCTGTCGTCGACGGGGACGGTCACTGGCTCCCATACGGGCCCGTGTTCAGCGAGCAGGTCCGGAAGGTGGGCGGCGACAAGGCCGCCGAGGGACTCCTGTCCGTGAGCAACGGCACGCGAGAGCTCCTCTCGATGTCCATCGCGGAGCGGCAGCGCCGGCGCATTGCGCAAGAGTCGTTCTGGTCATTCCCTGCGAAGAACACGCGCGATCGCGCGACCGGTATGCTGCCGCGGCTTCTCCACGAACGGCTCGGCGAGATCGGTCTCGATTACGCGGTGATCTATCCCACGGCCGGGGGTGTCCCGCGCATCAACGACTACGCTCAGCGCCGAGCCGCGTGCCGCGCGTTCAACGTCGTGACCATGGACTACTTCCATGCGCTCACGGACCGGCTGACGCCGGCCGCCATCATTCCGGTGCACACCCCCGACGAAGCGATCGAGGAGCTCGAGCACGCAACCCAGCTCGGTTTCAAGGTCGCGATGTTCGGCAGCCTTCCGCCGCGTCCGGTGGCGTCGGTCAGCGCCGCCGATCCTGAGGCAGGGCGCTTCGCCGTCTGGTACGACGCGCTCGGTCTGGACAGCGCGTACGACTACGATCCCCTCTGGAAGAGATGCGTCGAACTCAAGGTCGCGCCGACCTTTCACACCGGGGTTCGCCGACAAGGGTTGCGTCTTTCGCCTACGAACTTCACGTTCAATCACATCGGCCACTTCGCGGCGGCGGGTCACGCGGTCTGTAAGGCGCTCTTCCTCGGCGGCGTGACGCGCCGATTCCCGGGCCTCAGGTTCGCGTTCCTGGAGGGCGGTGTGGGATGGGCGTGCATGCTCTTCGCCGACCTGATTGGTCACTGGGAGAAGCGGAACTGGAAAGCACTCGAGGCCACCGATCCCCGGTCACTGGATCGCGCGCTCCTGATGAGCGAGGCGCGGAAGTACGGCTATGCAGACATCGTCGCGGAGCTTGAGAAACGCGAGGGATGGCCTGACCCCGACGCCGTCAACCTCACCGGCAGCCTCACCGAGCTTGACGACTATGCCTCGTGCCGGATCGAGCGCAATGAAGACTGGCGCGAGCTGTTCGTCAAGCCGTTCTACTTCGGCTGCGAGGCGGACGACCGGACCAATGCGTGGGCGTTCGACCGCCGCGTCAACCCGTTCGGCGCGCGTCTCAACGCGATCTTCGGCTCTGATATCAGCCACTTCGACGTGCCCGACATGCGCGCGGTGCTGCCGGAGGCGTACGAGCTCGTCGAGGACGGTGTGATCACATCCGACGACTTCCGGGACTTCACGTTCGCGAATGCGGTGCGCCTCTGGGGCGAAGTGAACCCACGGTTTTTCGAGGGGACGGCGGTAGAGACGGAGGCGGCAACCGTGCTCGCGGCATCGGCATCCGCCGCGCGACAGGAAGGACGGTCTCCGGTTCGTTGACGCACAGGGAATGTTGGCCATCCGGATGCGGAGCCTCATGCGATCTACTCGCGCTTGGCAGGTAGGTGCGACCGCGTGGATGATAGGCGCCAGCCGATGCCCGGCGCAGGTCGACCCCGCGAGCTCGGCCTCGCGATCTTGACTCTGGAGGAGACTCATGGCCGATCACGCGCTCTGCTGGATGTCCGCCGCCGACCTCTCCCGCGCCATCGCCCGCCGCTCAGTCTCGCCGGTCGAGGTGGTCGAGGCCGTGCTCGACCGCATCGGCCGGTTGAAGGACCTGAACGCCTACTGCCTGGTTGACGAGGACGGCGCCCGCAAGGCGGCTCGGGCGGCCGAACGGTCGGTGATGAAACGCAGGGCGCAGCTCGGGGCGCTCCACGGGGTGCCGTTCGCCGTCAAGGACCTCATCATCACGAGAGGCATGCGCACGACGTTCGGCACGCCGCTCTACCGCGACAACGTGCCGGAGGAGGACGCGCCGTCCGTGGCGCGACTGAAGGCGGCCGGCGCCATCATGCTCGGCAAGACCAATACGCCGACGTTCGGATGGGTCGGCGTGACCGACAACCTCCTCTTCGGCCCCACGCGCAACCCGTGGAGCCGCGAGCACACGCCGGGCGGCTCGTCGGGAG
>OCZV010000523.1_pt1 | contig 13890 bp, 14 predicted proteins | sample 1539051 | NCBI WGS metagenome assembly OCZV01 (sample SAMEA3113581, study PRJEB22503) | soil metagenome
GGCTCGGCGTCGCCCAGCTCGTCGACCAGCTCGTCGGAGAACTCCGCGGGGTAGCTGACCTTGTAATCGGTGTCGTCGCGGAGCTTGCCCTCGACGACGTTGTCGCGGTCCTTGATCTCGGCGGTCGCCACCTCGCCGTCGTCGATCGCCTCACGGAAGGCGGAGAGGTCGAGGGTCTCCCGGTCGGTCCCCGGCCGCAACATCTGCGCTCCGAAGAAGAGGACGACGATACCGAGGACGAGGTAGGCCAGGACGGCGCGGGGGAAGCGTTTCACGGTGCGGGCCAGGCTATCGGTGGGGCTCGGTCGGGGACCACGCGAGGCGCTCGATTACTCCCCCGTCTCGCCGGCGAACTCGCACACGTAGGGGAGGTTGCGGAAGCGCTCGGCGACGTCGAGGCCGTAGCCGAGCACGAACGCCGGCGGGATCTCGAAGCCGACGTAGCGCAGCTCCTCCTGCGTCTTCTGGTTGCCCTGCCGCACGAACAGGGCGCAGACGGCCAGGCTGGCGGGTTGTCGGGCGGCCAGGTTGCGGCGCAGGTAAGTGAGAGTGAGGCCGGAGTCGACGATGTCCTCGACCAGGATCACGTGGCGCCCGGTCAGGTCGATGTCGAGGTCCTTGACGATGCGGACCACGCCGGAGGACCGGGTCGACGCCCCGTACGACGACACGGCCATGAAGTCGATCTCGACCGGCAGGCGGATGGCACGGGCCAGGTCGGCCATGAACACGAAGGCGCCCTTGAGGACCCCGATGAGCAGCGGTGGACGGTCGGCGTAGTCGACCGTGATCTCGTCGCCCAGCTCGGCGATGCGGGCCTGGATCTCCTTCTCGCCGACCACGACCGGCCCCAGCGACGGGTCGTCGATGTGGTGGATGAAGTCACCGGGGGGATCGGTCGACATGTTGCGTCACGCTAGTGGGGCTCGAGGCGCAGCCGCCCCCGGGACCGGGACACCCGCCAGCCGCCGGGTAGCTCGCACGCCACGGCCTCGCCCCGGGCCACGGCGAGGACCCGGTCCACCGTGGCGGCGTCGGGCGGGTGGTGCTCGTCGCCGCCGGGACCGGCGCTGCGCAGCCACCGCCGGACGGCCCGCCGGGCCAGCGGCGGCGGGGCCGTAGCCAGGGCCCGGGCATCGCAGGGATCGCCGACGGCCGCAGCCGCCAGTTCGTCGAGGTAGGCGGCGTCGTCCCGGACCATGTCGGCCTGGCGGGCGAGGACCGGCACGACGTCACGCTCGGCGATGGCGTCGAGCAGGGGGACCAGCTGATGGCGGACCCGGTTGCGGCGGTATGCCGGATCGACGTTGCTGGGGTCCTCGACCGGCTTCAGGCCCAGCGTGTCGCAGAGGGCCCGGGTCTCGTGGCGCCGCAGCCGGCGCAGGGGTCGCCGCCCGGGATCCATGCCGGCGAGCCCGTCGAGCCCGGCGCCGCGCAACAGGTTCAGCAGCACGGTCTCGGCCTGGTCGTCGGCGGTGTGCCCGGTCAGGGCGTCGGGCGGCAGGGCGGCGTAGCGGGCGGCCCGGGCCCGGGCCTCTAGGTTGGGACCTGCGGGCACGGCGACACGTCGGGACTCGAACGCCGCCCCCCACCGCTCGGCGGCCGCGCGCACCACCTCGGCCTCGTCGCCGGACTCTGGGCGCAACCCGTGGTCGACGTGGACGGCGGTCACCGCGCAGCCGGCCTCCACCGCCAGCACCAGCAGCGCCAGCGAGTCCGCGCCCCCGGATACGGCGCAGGTCACGGCGGTCCCCGGCGGCGGGAACTCGCACCGCGCCAACAACTTTTCCCGCTTCGATTTCTCGCGAGGACCGGAAGGTTCCAACGCCGGTTGCCGGGCTTAGCCGACCAACTCCTCGGAAAGGCGGACCCGGTCCAGCCACTCCTGGGGGGTGCGGATCTCGGCCAGGGTGGGCAGCCACTCGGGGCCGCGCCAGGCGGCGTCGAGCGCGTCGGACCCACCGTGGCGCTCGACGTAGGCAATGAACGACTCGCCCTGGGCGTATTGCTGGAACTTGGCGTCGATGCCGAGCGCCTTCTGCAGCAGCTTGGCCACGCTGCTGCCCTGCTTGCGCCGCTCCCGTAGCGCCCGGGAGAACCGCTGGGCTGACGGCACGTGGCCCTCGCCGGCCCGGTCCATGGTCACGTCGCCGTGGCCCTCGAGCAGGCTCATCAGCCCGCCGATCCGGCCGAAGAGCTCGCGCTGGTCGGGGCTGGCCAGCAGGGTGGCGATGCCCCCCTCGTCGAGCGGGTTGTGGCCCGAGCGCAGGTCCTCGACCACCCGCGCCAAGGCGTCGAGGAACCGCTTGGGATCGGGGTCGACGGCGTCGAGCGTGCGCTCGACCAGCGACAGGAAGTGGCCGCGCAGCCACGGCACCCCGGTGAACTGCGCCCGGTGCGTGACCTCGTGCAGCGCCAACCACAGCCGGAACTCCTGAGGCGGGAAGGCGTAGCGCTTCTCCAGCGCCAGCACGTTGGGTCCCACGTAGTAGACGAGGTCCTGGTCGTCGGGATCCTCGTCCTCGATGACCAGCAGGTCGTATTGCCCGAGCACCCGGGTGGCCATCCACCCCAGCAGCGCCCCGACCTCCACGCCCGCGGCCCGGCGCGACATCACCGCCGGCATGGCCGCCAGCCCCCGCTTGTCGCCGATCCGCTCGGCCATCTTGTCGGTGAGCGGGCGCAGCAGGCGGCCGAAGCTCGCCAGGTTGGCCCGCACCCAGTCGGACCGGTCCACCACGCGGGCCCGGGCGGGACCGCTGGCCGAACGCAGCCCGGTGGCGGCAGCCACCAGCTCCTCGGCCTGGGTAGTCACCTCGGCGAAGTCGGCCGCCAGCCGGTCGTAGTGGTACGACGCCGCCAGGGGCTCCTGCCCGGCGACCCGGACCGCCACCCGTTCGGCGAGCCCCCAGTCGACTGGGCTTGCCACCACGCCCTAGCGACCCTTGGGATAACGGGTCGACTGCACCTTGGACAGGTAACCGAACGCAAGCGCCCCCAGGGTGCCGACCGCGCCCAGCACGAGCGCCACACCGAGCCAGTAATGCCAGACGACGGCAAGCATGGGTCGCATGCTACTGGTGGGCCCCCGAGGTGCCGCACCCCGCACCAGGGCCGCCGCACGAGGCGCCACCCCAAGGGGCCGGCCCCGGGCGCCTCAGTCGCCTAGGCGAGCGGCTTCGGACTCGAGCGCCGTGCGGATCTTGATCATCAGCGCCTCGGGCACCTGCTCTTGGCACTTGCGGCGCACGAGGGCCCGCAGCTCGGCCTCGAAGTCGTAGGGCTCGGCGCAGGGCTGGCACTCGTCGAGATGACGCTGGATGGCGGCGCGACGCTCTTCGGTCAGCTCCCCGTCGAGGAAGCCGTACAGCTCGTGGAGGGCGTCGTTGCAATCAGACATGGGCGTCGTTCGGGACGGGAGCGGTCAGGTTGCGCTCCACGGCGAACTCGTACAACCGCTTCTGGAGCGCCTTTCTTCCCCGATGGAGACGACTCATCACCGTACCAATCGGGATGTCGAGGATCTCGGCGATCTCCTTGTAGGCGAACCCCTCGACGTCGGCCAGCAGCACCGCCATGCGGAAGTTCTCGGGCAGCGACTCCAGCGCCTCCTTCACCTCGGCGTCGGTGAACCGCTCGAGCAGCTCGTCCTCGGCGCTGCGACCTGCCATCGCCGCCTCCAGCCCGCCGATGCGCCGGTAGAGGTAGAGGTCCTCGACCTCGTCGAGCTCGGTCTCGTCGGGCCGGCGCTTCTTGGCCCGGTAGCTGTTGATGTAGGTGTTGGTGAGGATGCGGTAGAGCCAGGCCTTGAGGTTGGTGCCCTCCTCGAAACCGCCGAACCCGCGGTAGGCCCGCAGGTACGTCTCCTGCACGAGGTCCTCGGCATCGGCCGGGTTGCGGGTCATGCGCAGCGCCGCAGCGTAGAGCGACGGCATGAGCCCCATCGCTTGGTCTGCGAACGTCGCCCGGTCGGCCATCACCGGACCCTACCGCCGCCCCGGGGGGCGACCAACCGCGGGTAGGTTCCCACGTCATGACCTTTCTCACGGACATCACCACGCTGCGCGAGCGCGCCCGGGCGAAGATGAGCGAGGGCCCCATCACGGCGGCCTACGGCGCCGATCGGGGCAAGGTGATCGACGTCCTCAACGAGGCGCTGGCGACCGAGATCGTGTGCGTCCTGCGCTACAAGCGCCACTACTTCATGGCCGACGGGCTCAACGGCGGACCGGTGGCCGCCGAGTTCCTGCAGCACGCCAACGAGGAGCTCGGCCACGCCGACCAGATCGCCCTGCGCATCACGCAGCTCCAGGGGGAGCCCAACTTCTCGCCGGTCGGCATCGAGGACCGCTCGCACGCCGAGTACGTCGAGGGCGACGGCTTGGTGGACATGATCAAGGAGGATCTGGTGGCCGAGCGCATCGCCATCGAGTCGTACTCCGAGATCATCCAGTGGCTCGGCGACAAGGACCCGACCACGCGGCGGATGATGGAGGACATCCTGGCGGTCGAGGAGGAGCACGCCGACGACCTGCTCAACCTCCTCGCCGACCTCGAGCCACAGGGATAGTGCCTCAGAGCAACGGCTAGCGTCGTCGGTGTGGGCGAGCAGCGGGTGGTGCGTGCCGCGTGTCCGCACGATTGCCCCGACACCTGCGCCATGGTGGTCACCGTGGCCGATGGGCGGGCGGTGCGGATCGGCGGTGATCCCGATCATCCCGTGACGGCCGGGTCCCTGTGCGCCAAGGTGAACGACTACCTCGATCGGGTCTATGCACCCGACCGGATCCTGCATCCGCTGGTGCGCACCGGCCCCAAGGGTGCGGGCGAGTTCCGGCGGGCGACGTGGGACGAGGCGCTCGATCTGGTCGCGAGCCGGCTGACCGACGTGCGCGAGCGCTGCGGCGGCGAGGCGATCCTGCCGTACTCGTACCTGGGGACGATGGGCATGGTGCAGGGGAACCTGATGAGCGCCCGCGTGATGAACAAGCTGGGTGCCTCACACCTGGAGCGCACCATCTGCGCCGACGCCGGCCTCCAGGGGGTGGTGACCACCCACGGCCTGTCCCCCGAGGTCGATCCCGAGCGGTGGCCGGCCGCTCGCTACGTCGTCGCCTGGGCCTGGAACCCGCTCTCCACCGCGCCGCACCTGTGGCGGTTCATCGTTCGGGCGCGCAAGGCCGGGGCCCGGCTGGTCGTCGTCGATCCCTACCGGAGCCGCACCGCCCGCGTGGCGGATGTGCACATCCAGCCACGTCCGGGCAGCGACGCCGCCCTGGCGCTCGGCCTGATGCGGGCCATGGTCGACGCAGGGGTGCACGACGACGCCTGGTGTCGCGAGCACACCACCGGGTACCGCGAACTCCTGGCTCGCCTCGACGAGTGGCCGGTCGAGCGGGCCGCGGAGATCAGCGGCGTGGATGCAGCCACCGTGCGCCGGGTCGGCGAGGAGTTCGCCACGACGCAACCTTCCCTGCTGCGGCTCGGGGTGGGCGGACAGCGACACGCCGGCGCCCCGATGGCTTATCGGACCATCGCCTGCGTCCCGGCGCTGGCCGGTTCCTGGCGCCACGAGGGCGGCGGGTGCTCGTACATCCCCACGGCCGTGGCGTCCGCAGTGGCGTGGAGCGGGCTGCAGCGCGAGGACCTACGGCCGGGCCCGGTGCGGACGATCAACATGTCGGCGCTCGGCGACGCGCTCGGCAACCCGGCCCTGGAGCCTCCCGTGAAGGCGCTGGTGTGCTGGAACAGCAACCCCGTCCGGGTCGCGCCCGACACCAACCGGGTCCTCGCCGGGCTCGGGCGAGACGACCTGTTCACGGTCGTCATCGAGCAGTTCCTCACCGACACCGCCCGCTGGGCCGACGTGGTGCTACCGGCCACGACCCAGCTCGAGCACCTCGACACGCTGTGGTCGTGGGGCCACCACTACCTCACCTACAACGAACCGGCCGTCGCGCCGTGCGGGGAGGCCAAGCCCAACGCCGAGATCTTCCGGTTGCTGGCGGCTCGCCTGGGCTTCGACGATCCGTGCTTCACCGAGACCGACGAGGTGCTGCTCGATTCCGTCCTGGCCACGGCGCCGCCCACGATCGACACCGCAGCCCTGCGCACGCGGGGCTGGGTGAAGGTCGATCTCGGACAGGGCCCGACGCCGCACGCCCACGGCGGCTTCGGCACCGCCGACGGCAAGCTGGCCATGCGTGCGGATCACCTCGCCGACCTCGGTCTCGACCCGGTGCCCACCTACGATCCACCCGCCGAGGCGGCAGACGAGACGCTCGCCGAGCGCTTTCCCCTTGCGCTGCTCACGCCGAAGACACACTTCTTCCTGAACACGACGTTCGCAAACCAGGCGCGCCAGCGCACCGCCCAGGGGGAGCCGGTCGTCGTCGTGCATCCCGACGACGCGCAGCACGCCGGGCTCGATGACGGCCAGACCGTCAGGGTGGGGAACGACCGCGGCTCGTTCCTCGCCACCGCCCATGTGAGCGACGAGGTAAGGCCCGGCGTGGTGGTTGCGCCCATGGGATGGTGGTCGGAGGCGCATCTGGACGGCCTCGGCCCCCAGGCGACGACATCGCAGCGACTGACCGCGCTGGGCCACGCGCCCATCTTCAACGACAACCGGGTGGCCATCAGTTCGGCCGAGTGACGGGTGCGGCAAGCGCCCGATCCGGCTAGCTGGGGGCGAGTGCCCCCGCCGTGTAGGTCACCGACGGGTCCCACAAGAGGAAGCGGTCGACGCCGAGCGACGCGGCCGCGTCGATCTGGGCCCGCACCTCGGCGTCACCGTATGAGACGCCCTCGAGCGGGAAGTCCTGGAGCCAGGGCGCCAGCACCGCGCCCCGGTCGGCGGCCGCCCGCTGGAACCCCTGCAGCACGGCCCGGACCAGCTCGCCCGGCTGGGTGGCGGGGTCGGCGATGTCGTAGCGGCCGTCGCTCCAGTAGCCGGGGAAGATCTGCGGTGCCACGTAGTCGGCGTTGGCGGCGATGCGGGCGACGTCCTGCCCGACGAGGTCGCCCCGTTCGGCCGCCTCCCCGTCGGTCGTGACCCCCTGGTAAGCGGCGCGCCGGCGCAGCTCGGTGTGGGCCTCGGCCAGGAACCCGGCGATGGAGTCGCTGGCCGAGCTGGCCAGGCCGGGGATCGCCATGGCGGCGGGGTCGCCGCCGGGGCGGCGGGTGTCGTCCCACAGGATGTCGTCGACGCCGCGGTTCACGGCGTCGAGGGCGATGTCGAGGTTGTAGCGACGCACGGCGGGGTCGGCGAAGTTGGTGTACTGACCCGGGGTGCCGTAGGGGCCACCCGCGGCCGACTGGATCACCTGGGTGGTCTGGCCCGCACCCCAGGCCGCCTGGGCGAGGGTCGGATCGCGGAACGCCACAATGCGCCCGATCACGCGCGCGCCGCGCTCCTGGAGTGCGCGGACGGCGTCGTCGAGGTCGTAGTGCACTGTGACGGCCCCGATCTGGTGGGCGCGCTCCACGTTGGTGTCGTAGCCGACGACGCCCTGATCGTCCTTGAGGTCCAGCTGCACCGTGTCGATCCGGCCCTCGTCGACGAGGCGGAGGATGCCGTTGCGCAACTGCTCGTTCCCCCAGGCGGCGGCGCTCACATGGACGCCGCGGAGGCTGGGGTAGCGCACGGGGATGGTGACGGATGCGGCCGTGCGGTTGCCGGCCTCGTCGACGGCCTCGAGGGCGATGGGGCCGGCCGGGGCGCGGACGTAGGAGAGCGCAAAGCCGCCGTCGGCATCGACGTCGACCTCATCGCCGTCGGCCCGGACGGTCGATCTCGGTTCGGCCTTCCCCACGACCTCGGCAGGCTCGTCGATCGCCACCGCCTCGGCCAAGCCGGGGACCTCGAGCGCCGGCGGCGTGAGATCGACCGTGAACCGCCAGGTGCGACGGGCATCGTCGAGCACCGGGCGCGGCACGGACAGCGTGAGGCGGTGCTCACCCTCGGCCAGCTCGCCCGGCGGCCGCCACACCAGGGTGCTGCCCTTGACGGTGGGCTCCTCGACCGCCTCGCCGTCGAAGCTCAGCGACGCCTCCTTGGCGTCGGCCGATGACCCGAACGCAAGCCTCACCTCGAGGGCCGCGGCGTCAGCCCCGTTCAGCACCGCACCGTCCTGCAGCCCGGCCTGGTCGACGTCGACCCGTGTTGCCCGATAGGCGAGCACGGCGACGAAGGCGATCGTGCCGAGCGCCACCAGCGCAGCGAACACGGTGCCCACCTCGATCCGCTTGGGCTGCTTGCGGAAGACCGTCGGTCCCGCGGTCCGCCCCTCCTCGAATGCAAGCGGACGCGGCGCGAACTCGAGCCGGCCGCTGCGCCACGGATGCCGCCTGCGCCCCTTCCGATTCCCCAACTTGAGCGCGTGACGCTGCCCGTCGCCGTCGGTGCCCGGGATGTCGTTCAGGGAAGACGTCACGTGGGCTCGTCCTGTCCATGGGGATGGGCACGCTCAGTCTCCCCACGCGGGCCCCGCCCCGCAATGACTTGTGTCGGCTGCAGGCCGACGCCGCCAGGGGGCGGCGGGCGGGGCTCGGGCCGGATTCCCTGGCACATAAGCCCTGCTCGCGGTCCCCGCGCCACGCAGAGAGATACCCGTCGCGAGCAGTGGTTCGACCCGGCTGCGTATGTAACGATGGCGTCAGCGGGGGGCAAGCACGGGAGGTTCCGGCCGTGGCTGACCAGCGAAGCGACAAGGGTCCCTCGGACCTTCTGCGCCCTTCGGTCGATCTGCCGACCGCGGCGTCGATCAACGGACTCGACTCGATCGCTCCCACCAGCGCCCCCTCGCGGGTCGGCGCCACCGACATAGCCCAGGTGCGCGATGCGGCGATGTCGGTCAAGCGGGGCGACATGCGCTGGGGTGGGGGCTTCGGCTTCGACGCCGCCCTGGTCGAGACCCGCCGCGCCCGCGACCTGCTCGAGGCCCGCTGCCCCGCCAAGCTGCGTTCGGAGCTGCTGGTCGCCGTGGGATGGCTGGCGTGCAACACCGGGTTCATGGGGTTCGACATCGACCGGTACCGCGACTCGGCCCGGCTCTGGAACGTGGCCTCCCAATGTGCGGAAGAGGCGGACAACTGGAGCCTGCTGGCGCGGGTGCTCGGCTCGATGGCGCGCCAGTCGGCGTGGCTGGGCCGTCCCGAGGATGCCCTGCTGCTGCTCGACCGGGCGCTGGACGGCGCCCGGGGCCGGCTCGTGCCCACCGAACACGCCATGCTGTGGGCGCTCAAGGCGCGGGCATACGCACAGGCAGGCCAGGTCGAGGCCACGGAAGCCGCGATCGGTACCGCCGACCAGTGGTTCGCCGCCCGTGACCTCGACGAGTGCGCCGACCGACCCTGGGTGGCGCACTACAGCCATGCCCACCATTGGGGCGACACCGGGTTGGCGTGGGACCGCCTGGCGGTGACCGGGCACAGTGCGCATGCCGTCGTCCAGGCCGGCGGCCGCCACCAGGCTGCAGCCGACGGCCACGGCGAGGATGCAGCCCGATCGCGCGCCCTGGCGCTGCTGGCGCTGGCCCAGCTCGACACGACGGTTGGCGATCTCGACCGGGGGGTCGACGCTGGCTACCGGGCGCTGTCCGCCGCCCAACAGGTCAGCTCCCGCCGCGTGCGCGAGAACCTGGTGGCGCTCCACGAGGCCACCGCCGAGCACAGCGCCCGCAACGACGTCGCCGAGCTCCGCGAGCAGATCGCCACCTCGCTCCTGGCCGCCTGACCGGGCCCCCGGCCGCCGGGCCGCAGCCCGATCGCGCCCTCGCCCGCCGCACGCCGGGCGCGGCCCGTTTCGAGCCGGCGGCCCGTAGCGTCGTGATCCATGAGGTGGCGCGCCCCGGCCGACCCACCGGCCCTCGGATCCGTTGCGCCAAGGGCTCGTGAGAACGGGTCGGCTGACGCCAGGAGCGCGCCCCGGGGGGACGGCGAACACGCGGGGGTGGCCATCTCGATCCGCGGTCTCACGCACCGGTACCGCACATCCGAGGGGACCCTGGCGGTGCTGGACGACGTCGACCTGGACGTGGCCGCCGGCGGCTACACGGCGGTGACCGGTCCGTCCGGCGCCGGCAAGAGCACCCTGCTGTCCGTGCTCGGCGGGCTCGAGCCCTTGCAGGTGGGGACGGTCGCTGTCGGCGACACCGATCTCGCCGGCCTCCGCGGCGACGACCTCGCGGCGTACCGGCGCTCGACGGTGGGCTTCGTGTTCCAGCACTTCGGGCTGCTGGAGGCAATGACCGCGGCGGAGAACGTCGAGCTGGCGGGCACCCTGGCCGGGCTGCGGGCGGGCGAACGGCAACGGCGAGCCGCCGACCTGTTGGAGGCGGTCGGCTTGGCCGACCGGGCCGACCACCGGCCGCTCCAGCTCTCGGGCGGCGAGCGCCAGCGGGTGGCCATCGCCCGGGCCCTTGCCAACCGCCCCCGGCTGCTGCTGGCCGACGAACCCACCGGCAACCTCGACGAGGCGTCGGCGATCAGCGTCATCGAGCTGCTGGAGCGGTTGCGCACGGCGCACGGCTGCACCCTGGTCGTCGTGACCCACAACCGGGCGCTCGGGGCCCGCCCGCCGCAGTCCGTTGCGCTCGACCGGGGCCGGCGGGTGTCGTGAGCCGGCTTCGCCCGTCCGCGCCCCTCCGCTCCTCGGCGTGCCTACGGCCCGCCTCAGAGCGATCGGCGTTTCGCGGCGATTACCGCACTGTGTCTCTGGCTCACTCGCACTTCGTGCTCGCTCGCGTGGTCCTGTCGCCTCCGGTGCGGCGCCTCCCGCCTTCGGCGCAACAGCGCCTCAAGCGGCGCCGCATCCTCAGCGCCACCCGCTCGCTGCCCGCCCGCCGGAAGCGGAAAGCGGCCTCGGCCTCCGGCCGAGTCGAGGTGCTTCCATGACCTGGCGCGATGTGTTCGCGCTCGCAGCCCGGGGGGTGCGCCGGCGGCCGGGCCGGGCGGTGCTGACCGTGCTGGCGGTGGCGCTGGCATCGGCGTTGTTCTCCGCGCTGCTCACGGTGTCGCGCACGGCCGAGGTACGGGTGCTCGACGAGCTCGCCGACGGTGGTCCGCTGGCCGGCATCGAGGTGGCCGCGGCGGCACCCGATCCCACGCAGGTCGACGAGGACGACGCCGACCCGGGCGAGCCACGCGACCTCGACGACGCCGCGCTGGCCGAGATCGCCGACCTGCCCGACGTGCAGACCGTGGTTCCCCTCGTCGCTACCGGCGTGGCGGTCGTCCCGCCCGATCCCGTGACGCTGACGGACGGCACCGAGGTCACGCTCCAACGCGAACGTGACGATGATGACGATGGTCCCCGCGGGGTGCTGTTCGAGACGATGGTCGGCGCCGACCTGACGCGGGCCGCCGACCTGCCGATCTCGGTGCTCGCCGGGCGGCTCCCCCAGGCCGGGTCGCTCGAGGAGGTGGCCGTGACGCCGGGCTGGCTTGCACGCTTCGGCCTCGAGCGGACCGACGCCGATCGCATGCTGGGCGTCGAGATCGACGTCGGTGCGCCCCGCTCGTTCGGCGATGCGATCCGCGGCCGCTGGACCCGGGTCGAGATCGTGGGCGTGGTGGCGCAGGAGGTGGCGTCGGGGGTGCTGCTGGCGCCTATGGAGTCCGTCACGACCGCCCGCGCCTGGACGCTGGCGGGCGACGACCGTTTCGACCTGCCGTCGTCCCCATACAGCGGCGCGTTCGTCGTGGCCCGGGGACTGGATCAGGTCGCGTCGGTCCGCAACGACATCCACGACATCGGGTACTCGACCAGCGCGCCCGAGAACCTCATCGCCAGCGTGCAGCGGTACCTGCGCGTGGTCGAGATCGTGCTGGCGGGGATCGGGCTGATCGCCCTCGCCATCGCCACGATGGGCATCGCCAACGCGCTGCTGGCCGCGGTCCGGGAGCGGCGGCGGGAGATCGGGGTGCTCAAGGCCATCGGTGCCCGGGACCGGGACGTGCTGCGGCTGTTCCTCGTCGAGGCCGGCGTGCTGGGCGTCATCGGCGGCCTGGTCGGCACGCTGCTCGGACTGGGCTTGGCGTCGCTGGTCGGCCTGGTGGTCAATGGCTACCTGCACAGCGAGGGCCTCGCGGGGGTCCAGCCCCAGATCCCCTACGGCATCGCCGCCCTCAGCGTCGCGGGGGCGGGAGTGCTCGCCGTGGTGGCCGGCGGGATCCCGGCGCGGCGGGCGGCCCGGCTCCCCGCCCGGGAGGCGGTCGAGGCATGAACGTGACCGCCGTCCGGACGGCGTTCTCCTGGTTCGCCGTCCTCGCCGCGGTCGCCTCGCTGGCCGCGGGCTGCTCGGACAGCACCGCCGAGTCGGAGCCGCGGCCCACGTCGACCGGGCGGCGGCAGGTGTACGTAGCGATCGGCTCGGACGAGACGGTCGGCACGGGCATCGAGCGCCCGTTATCGGAGGCATGGCCGCGGATTGTCTTCCGTACGGCGCTCGACCGAAGCACCGTGTTCGTCAACGCCGCCACCGAGGGCAGCACCGTGGCCGATGCGCTCGAGGAGCAGTTGCCGGTGGCGCTCGAGCTGGAGCCCACGTTGGTGACTGTGTGGGTCAACCGCTGGGACGTGATGAGGGGCATCCCGGTCGAGGCCTACGAGCGCCAGCTCACCGACCTGGTGCGGGCCCTGCGCCGCGGCGGGCGGACCGAGGTGCTGGTGGCGAACGTGCCACCCCTGCCCGCGGGCGGCGGGGCGTCGGTCATCCTGGGCCCGACGAGCCCGAACGAGGACGACGTCTCCTTCACCGAGGTCCCGCCCACCGCTCCCCGCGAGGTGTCCGCCCGCATCGCCGCCTACAACGACGCCATCGCCAGGGTGGCGGCGTCCAAGGGCGCCACGGTCATCGACGTCCAGGCCGCCGGGAGGGCGGCGCCGCTGTACTCGTCAGACGGCGTCGGCCTCACATCCGAGGCCCACGCTCGGGTCGCCGAGCTGTTCGCCGAGGCCCTGGGATCGTGAAGCTCGCAGCGCCCAGGGTCCGCGCTCACGAGCCGGTGGTGCTCCAGTGCCAGGGCTCGCTCGGGAGGTTGTAGAGCCCGTAGCCGGCGGCGTTGTCGGCCAGCCAGCGCTAGCAGGGATCCGAGCGCGAGCGGATCAGCGTCCCGCCACAGCTGAAGTCGATGGCCAGCCCCCGTTCGTGCAGCGACATGCCGGGACGGGCGGTCGGCGGTGAGCACTGGTTGGCGGGCATCTGGTAGACGGCGTAGTCGCTGGTCCCACAGTGGGCGCGCCGGAGGGCGATCTGGCGCGCGGAGTCCCGGTAGCCGCTCCCGGTGAGGTTGATGCCGTCAGCCTCGGCGGCGGTCAAGAGGCCCTCGACCTGGCCGGCTATCACGACGCTGACGATGATGTCGCGCACCGTCACCAGGTCGACATCGGCCAAGGCGCCGGGCCGCTGTTCGTCGGTTGCGGCGGTGTTGGGCGGGTTGGCGGGAGCCTCGTAGAGGCCGACGATGTCGCCGCGGTCGTTGATGCCGAGCGCCACGGACTTCGGCGCACCGGGGAAGTTGATCGGCGTGGCGGGACCCTCGAGGCCGTTCATCAAAAGGAAAGCGCGGGGGCCACCTCCAGGTCGGGGTTGTCGGCGGTGTAGCCGACGATCTGACCGCGGTCGTTGATGCCGAAGGGGACGGTGGTCAGGGCACCGGGAGCGGAGATGATGCGGTACCGCCCGTTGCGGTGCAGGAAGCCCTGCAGCGCTCCGGCGGCGTCGACGTAGAGGCCCACCACGTCGCCGCGATCATTGATGTCGACGGGCGTGGGTGACGTGGCGCCCGGGACGTCGAGCGTGGTGAACCGGCCGTCGCGCCACAAGAAGCCGTGCGTCGTCCCGTCGGAGTCCACGTAGTGACCGAGCACATGGCCGCGGTCGTTGA
>OCZV010000524.1_pt1 | contig 13889 bp, 17 predicted proteins | sample 1539051 | NCBI WGS metagenome assembly OCZV01 (sample SAMEA3113581, study PRJEB22503) | soil metagenome
TCTTATCAAGTGGGGCTGCTAATCCAGTGATAGCAACAACATCTGGCTACACAACTACAACTACTACTACAACTACCACTACCCCATCGTCACCAGGACTAGAGTTTTCACCTCAACCAGTCTGGGAAGAGCTGATAACAGACACAAGCGAGCCTCCAATAAATGAGACACACAATATTGGAACATTTACTGGAAATGGCACCCTGAATTTGCCAAATGGCGCAGAGGCTATCAATATCACCAGCACAGGAAGCGTGGTAGGATCAATAGCCGATGTTACTGGATGGTAGGATCAATAGCCGATGTTACTGGAGTAGGAAAAGAAGTAATTAGCACGGCGGGTGGAAATGAGAATGCAACTCAAAAGTTCTTTGGAATAGCAAGGTTTAACATGGAAGACGGTACTGGCAGGGCCATCGTAACAGCATTAGTCCATACAAACTCTACAGGCAGGCTAGCACCATTGAACGATATGATATTAGTAGGAACACATGAGCAGGATCTGAATACTCCGACGGCTACTTTTAGATATTGGGAGTGGCAGAGTGGGATACAATAATCAGTAATCACTTGGTAAGGAAACTCAACCAAGTTTAATAAAGCCGCAAACTATGGTTAAGTCTAGGGACCCCTTCGGCATTTGAAGTGGAATGGAATGACTTCGGTCCTATTACAACATAGGAAACTTTGTATTTAGCAGTGTTTTCAAGGCCATCAGACTGTCGACGTACAACTACCGTACCTTTGCCAGTAAGATCAATTGGTTTACCACCAGGTTGAGTTCCATTGATTGACCATTCCGTAATTAGAAGAGCAAGGCTGTTTGCCTTAAGTACTCTCTTTACGCTGGCTTTTAATTTGACACCCATGTCTATGAAATCTTGGAGAGTTCGGCGTATACTTTCCAGATCTTTAACAACTTCTCCTGAATTAGAGGCAAAACATGCGTCTTTTTCGTAGAGCGTCATCAGGAAACTTGTATTGCCCTTATTGAATTCTTCCACCTGTGAATTAAGTAAGTCTTCGGGTCATAATTTTTGACATTATTACCACCATTCCCAAAGTGTTAGAAAAGCCTCAGGATTTAGAGGTTCTTTATGTGTTCCTATTGCCATCATACCATTGAATGGTTCAAGCATGCCGGTTGCATTTCTATCATACACAGCTATCATAATTCCCTTTCCTAGGGGATTCTTGGTGTCGGATTGTATTATTTCATAAAATGTAAATGACGTAGTATTACATCATCTGACAAGACAGTTTCTTTTCCATAAGTACTGAGAGCCCCGGGAGATCCTGTCAATGGAGAGATAATTGCGTAACCGTGGTTAGTCTGATTGAAGGTAACGCCTGTATCTGGCACAGTCATCGTACCATTTCCAACGAAGGTTACAATCGTATGTGTCTCGTTTATCGGAGTCTCACCAGTGTTTATTACTACTTCGTCCACGATCGGACGAGGTGAGAAGTCTAATCCAAATGACGACACAGTTGTGTCATTATCTTCTTGAGCATGGATGGTGGTGGTTGTCATTAGAGTTAGGCTAACCAGTAAATTGCTACTTGACAGCAGCAATAATCTGATGCTAGATGCGATTGCATTAGCGCCGCCACTAATCCAAAAGAGATCGGTTCTTGAACCTAATCCCATGTTATTATCTATCATACAATCTTTTTGTGTCATATCATCTATATGGAAAATTACTGCAATATAATATCAGATGTTTACAGATGTAAAATGAATGTGATAGATGCGGTATAATAATAGAAGGCGGACGCAGAAGACTAAATCGACATAAGAGGGAACGACATTCTTATTGAACTTTATCTAGGTCAAAGGAACCAATTATACTCCTGCCTATCTCTAGATTCAATTTGTAAGTTATCTAATCTTTCGCCGCTGCCAACAATCTTTCGGACATCAGCAAAGGAAGAACCGTTTCTGACTTGCTCAAGAAATGTATCAACTTCCATTCTTGTAACTCCATGTTTGATGTCGAATTGGATGTTTCTTTGGACGAAACTCAAATTACCATTATATTTTTTATGCTGTCTTTTCTGGAAGGGGAGAGCGTTCTCAGATAATCCAGATACATATTTTAGAACTGTTTTTTTCATATGTTCAAAGTGCCAGTCCTTCAGGGGATAACTATTTTGTTTTACCAATCTGTTACTTGACTTCCTTTTCTGCACAAGTGTTACAGTATTTTTCTATGAGCAGAGCTCCCTCTACAGTGAATAACGCTTCCTGAGTGGCCGTCTTACCACAACTTACACAGAATTTTGGGTTTCTCCCAACATCAACAAAAGGCCTTAACAATGAAAAAACTTTTTCCATGATTTCATACGGTTGCATCAGTATAAGAACTTGACCTATCTATTTTTGCTTTAACCCTTACCGTCTCCTAATATTGAATTTGATAATCTTATCGGTGGGAAATTCTATTCCAGGTTAGCAGACATCATCACATAATTTCTTTCCTACAATTACAGAGCGATCATGGTCATCTAACGATGACGATTCCCATAAATATTTGAGACAATCACTAGAGAGAGAATGACTTGTGGTAAATTACTTTGGCATAAACTGATAAATCGTGGAATGTTAACATTAGAGGAGCGGAAACAGGGAAAGGAGATGATACAGGTTGCAGAGCAAATGCTGCATACAAAGGAAGGCCAGACGTACAATCCTATAGTAGCGAAGATGACAGAAAAGCAATTGGCAGATTTTCTTATTGACTTACGACTGAATATGAAACTATCAAGGAAGAGAAAAAAGCAGAAACTTTTGGCGAAGTAAATAATTAAACCGCTATTTTGGTAGTTTTATTATAGAATCAATGCGCTAATTAGGTTCGGAGAATTACCCCATTGGCTGAGGATACATGCATTAATTCTTGGCTCTCCGTATGCGCGGCTTAAGATCTTGATTTGGAAAATACGAGAGTGACTCCACGTATTGGATCGTAACTGAAGTCGTAAAGTTCATTTTGTGAAATAGGCATTGATTCGATTTGGTTACTCCTACAGGAAGGACACTCGGTGATTCTGTTATATGTATTAGAGTTGCTAGACTGCGATGCACACCAGAAGCATGATTCACATAGTAAGAAATGAATAGACATCGCGATATAGACGCTTGACGCAATATATACCCTTGGTTAAGATAAAAATGAAATGCAAAAGAGTAACACCCCTACTCCGAGTCATCATCATAAAGAAAGGATAAAGGCACAGGGAACAAACAGTAATAGAGGAATCAAAACGGGACTGTTGAATGCTGAATAGCTCTGTCCCCTGGTATGCTTTTGTCTCCCAAGAGACTTATCACATTCGTCTATCCTCTATTACTTCAGTACTAAAGACATTGAAAATATTTAATGTTAAGAGTCAAGTAGTTAGCAAAAGCCAAATGGGCCGAACATGACTGGAAACTAACATGTGAAGAGTGGGGAGAATTTCTTACCAACAAAGACAAAAATCTTCAATGGCACAGAATATCAGTTGATTTTTTCTATTTTTGTGTATGTATATAGATTATAGGGAATAAACATGATAGCCAATTGAAAGATTTTGATACATGTGCACAGACAATACAGTATAAAGTCCTCAAATTTATTCAGGATTATACATAACTCAAGTATTTACACAATCAAATTAGCAATGCATTATATGAGAAAAATCAAAGTACACATGACTTCGTTACTCATTACTATTTTCCTATTTGTATTCATTCTTCTCACTAGTGCAATAGTGACTAAGTACTAATTATCTTGAAACTACTACTAACCCTGCGTATGGTCAACCAGATCAAATGAACTCCAATGCTACAAATTTTGTAAATATACAAAACATACCAATAAAAAAAATTCATGTGGGTGATATTGACATTGCATACAAGATGTTTGGTAAAGGTGAGCCTATTTTACTCATTAGTGGTAGCGCTAGGGTTATGGATCATTGGTCATCATCTGTGTTACAAGACCTATCATCAAATCATACAGTAATTATATTTGATAATCGTGGAGTTGGGAACACAACATTCGGTACAAAACCATTTTCTATTCAGCAATTTACAAATGATACTGTTGGATTACTAGATGCTCTGAAAATACAGAAAGCAGATGTTCTTGGATTCTCTATGGGTTCTTTTGTAGCACAAGGGCTTACCCTTATGCATCCAGAGAAGGTTAACAGACTTATACTTTATGCTGCATCATGTGGTGGACAGGAGGGTATACCTCAAAGCCCTCAAGTTGTTAAAGTTTGGTCTGATTTTTTTATAAATAATCGTACACAAGATCCATTGCCGCTTCTATCTACCTTTTTTTCACCAGAATGGATAAGACAGCATCCTGATTTTCTTAAGACCATTCCAAACACTACAGAAAAATTCCTCCTAGTACTTTAGCACAGCAGGTTAATGTAGTACAAAAATACTTAGCAACAAACTGGACTGGAGTTTGCAATCAACTTCAAAATATATCCACACCAACCTTGATTATCACTGGCACTGAAGAAGTCGCCGTACCAGCAGCTAACTCATTGATTCTTGTACAAAAAATCCCAGGGGCATGGCTTGTGCAGATAAAAGGAGCTGGACACGTATTGATGTATCAGTACCCAGAAGAATTTAGTTCCATTCTACAAACATTTCTTTCAACAATTTAGTTTATTATTCAGCTCAGTGTGAACCAAAATGTAATTAATCTGGTAATGATTATGATTGTTTCTTATACTGGTCTACTACTCGGCTGCTTCTTTCCCTGATCTCATAGCAAAGGTAGCCACCAATGCCAAAAGACCTATTGGACAAACTAATATCTGCATCCATTCAGGAGGAGAGTTTCATGAATTAGATGGAATGGGTAGTCAACGATAAAGGAGAATTAATTATATACAAAGAAGTGCCCTAATAACTAGGATAGGAGATTAATAGAATAGCGCAAACCAACCATATTATATAGAGAACCACAAAATATAGAACTAACCAAACGAGAGCCCGACTCTAATCCTATCCTACTCTATCATTTGTTTTATGCAACTTTAAACTCGTACAAATACAAATTTGTTATAGTCTATGTTATTATAAAACTCACTCACAATTTTCGGCCCTAGGGTAAATGAGTGATTCATTATCGATGATGAGGAATATACCTATGCCGCAAAGCCATATTGTGGTGATTGTTGAGGGTGGTAAAGAAAACTGAGACTACAAGTTCAAATATCTGCTCTATCTATTGTTTATATCCGTTTTTAATTACATAGCGCCATATAATGGTCAATAATCAGCAACAGAAGTCGTGGACATTGACATTCATTGTTTTTGTTACGATACTTTCGGTTGTCGCTGTAGGAGGAGTCAGCGCGCAGCAACAAAGCGCAGTAATCCCTATTCAACCTTCACAGAACGGAGGCTCAGAAATATCTTGTGGGCAAACTGTCCAAGGAAATGTTACACTCACAGCCAATCTCAACTGCAATGGCGACGGATTAATAGTAGGAGATGATGCCACAACCATTAATTTGAATGGTTTCGGTATTTATGGTCCAGGAGCAGATAATTCAAAAGTAGGAATCGGTATCACTGAAGACAATGTAGTAATAAATGGACCAGGAATTATAAGCGGATTTGAAGCCGGTGTCTTATTAACTGGTGCAAGTGAATTTGCCATTCATGCTTTGATATTACAGAATAATGAGATAGGTATCTTCCTAACGGGAGGTGACTCAATATCGGTCGAAGAGAACATAATCAGGAATAACAACATAGCCGTAGCCTCCCATTCTGGGAGCGGAATCAGCATAGAGAGCAATCTAATGGACGCAAACGCACGAGCCGGAGTGACATTTGTAAATACCGATGAATCTGCAGTAAGCAGCAATAGCATCCAAGGAGCCCAGAATGGTATTTTCTTGGATGCACAAAGCAGTGGAAACACAATTCAACTAAATAACGCCAATGACAATGTTGTAGACTTAAATAACGCCAATGGAGAACCCCCCACAATCAACCAAAACACATTCTCTGACAACAACTGCCTAGTATCAGATCCTGGCGGTCTGTGTTTAAGAGGGTAGAAGGTATTTCCATCTTTCATTGTAAAGATGTCATGAGGAAGTCTTTTTGTAACGATTGTTTTTAAAATGGGTTAAGTATGATGAGATAAACAATAGAAAATAGTTACTGTTAAATTTATACAATTACTAGACCTGCACATATACCATTTTATCATGAAGTTTGTTAACTAGTCCTCAGAAAGCATTTCATGATTAAAATATGCTTACATAGACAGACAATATTACTTTTTAGTATACCCTGTATCTTTGATTTTCAAACATGAAAGTAGATGATGAATGGATCATAAGTATTCTTTATCTAAATTGTTAAAGTGAAACCAACAAAAACAATGAGAAACCTTATGAAAGCTAACTTCGATTCTCCGTAGTTATTTTGATCCCATAGCGTCTTACAAATGAAATGAAATGCAGTGCTAGTTCATCGAACGAATTTGAGCGTTTACTGTCCAAGTCTATCCATTTATTTTGCTTCTTAATTGAATCTGGAACTTTAAATGACAAAATTGTATCGTCTTGTCCAAAATGTTCAAAGTCCAACGCATATATCAATCTGGCATTCTTGTATTCAATAGTCCAGTTGCCTTCTTTGATATATCTTAAATGTTCCAGTTTGAGAAAGCTGACAGCATATTGATAAAAATCTGAAAAGATATCCTCTAAAATTATTTTCTTCTGCTCAATCGATACTTGCCCCGTGTTCTTCTGACGGATAATTTTAGCAGGGATGCCAGCGGCGAAAACTGATTGGGGGATATTTTTCGTTACCGTAGAACCACTTCCAATAGTCGCGTCCTTTTCAATTGTTACTCCTGGTAATACGGTGACATTCCAAGGCAACCAAGCATTATCTTTTATTTCAACGTCTGCAAACTTATAGGGATTACCTTCTAAAACATTTTGCCAGGCACTATGTGTGAAGATAAGACAATATCCTCCTACACCAACATTCTCTCCAAGAGTTATTTTTCGAGTGGTATTGAGGTATGATCTGAAAAGGATTACAGACTCATTTCCGACTTCTAAGGCGCTTTTCTCGCTTTGCATTCCACCCACAAATACATCTCTGTCGATTATAACACGGTCACCAATGGCCACTGATTTAAAGGAGTTAATTACTGTCCGTTCTTTAATTGTAGTTTTATTCCCTATTATGACGTTTCCATCCGAAATAATTTTACATCCGGTAAGTATAGCCCCAGATTTTACAACTATCTCTTTTGCTTTAATTTCCACATCTGTAAGGGTTGCGTCCTTCTCTATGGAGGTATGGCTGGAACACAATTTAGAATTTTTTAACCTTGCGGATGAAGATATATTGCTCAATTATGATGACAATATGCTTAGCTGGTTAATCATTTTTGCTAGGTCAATACCTCTGCATATTGTTATATCATCTCTGGATGTCAGATACTGCAATATATTGGGATACATTCTGCCCCCAGTCATTTTCAAAACATTCTCATGCCAGATAACTGTTACAATGTCTTTCTTCATTTTTTTGCATTGATCCAAGGTTTTTTCAAATAGTGCAACCAATTGAGATTCATTGATTTTCATATAGGTAAATAGATACGCATCCATTAGGGAGATGGGAAACTGTATTAGGTTTCCGACCTTGTAGAATCCCAGATCGTCCTTTGTAATTCTATCCTTAAATTTCTTGACAGAGGAGTCATAAACGAACCCTAAGGATTGCAACTTAGAGGCTAACCTGGAATCATTACACAAATAGTGTACCCGATTAGCAGTAATGGGATGCTTGGTAATTAACTCGAGCTGCTTTTTTTCATCACCTAGTTTTTCTAGACTGTTGACAGATTTTGGATCAGAATGTAATCCTATTTCCCATCCTCCGTTGATTAAGCAGCGGATATCGTCTTCGTAATCATTCAGAGATCCGTCCTCGTAAATGGTCCTGAAGAAAAATGTTGACTTGACACCATATTTATCCTCTATCGCCATATAGTCTGGGATATTATAATATGGATTTCTTGTTCTCAGATTATCAATCGTTACTTTATCGAAGCGTTCTTTTCTTTCAAGGATATGCTCTATTGGAGGTCCTTCTTTTCGCCAGTCAACGTCATGGCTCAGGAAAATATATTGCAAGCTAGATGAGGAATGCAGCATTATAATTAATATTTGTAACTCGCACACAAATCTGTCTCTCTTCCTCTTTTAGTAAGGCCATAAACCCACGGAAATTTTGTATCGCTAATACTTTATAACATAGTTACCTTGAATACGACAAGATGACAGATCATTTCGATGGTATTGTTTAATTATCATTTGATAGTTTTGTAAGTTTCTTCGATTTCGTGTTTGAGTCCTTCTAGCTCTTGCTTACTCCTAACTATATGGTTAGCAGGAGTCTCAGTTCTACTCTTCCTTATAGAAACTATTAATCTATCATTTCTTGGTTGTACATCCAAAAAGGTTCGAAAGTTTAGCGATTTTGCATAGACTATTCTATGCGGTCTTATTTCCTCGATTACATTACTTCCGAGCGATTTTACGAAATCTTGCAAGTCAAGTAATAATGCTTTTGCATTTTCCTCCAGTCCTGACAAATGGCTTTCAAATGAAATAGCTTCTGGCCTATCCGAATAAAATCCAAACTTACTCATGATTAAAATATAGTATTAAGACTATTTTAAGTAAGGACATCCTTTTTTGAGCGCTTGTCCACAAGACAAACAGTAGGGGCTAATTTGAAATATTAATGTTGAATTGTAATCTGGACACAGTAATCAACAACATACCGTAGACATAGAACTTAATATACCTCTTAGTGCCTAGTTAGTCATGGGAAAAGGAAATAGAATTCACGGGGTATCAGCCCTAATATTATCAGTAATTATCTTAAGCGTACTAACATATTACACACCAGCGGTTGAGCCAGCAAGAGCACAAGAGGAAGATAGAAACCCATTCCTCTCTCCTGCGGTAACAACAATCTCTAGTGTCACTAACAGCATTAGTTCCGCAGGACAGACAATACAAAATCAAACGGTGAGTTATTACGAGAATGCATCGGGTTATCTTGTCTATCCCTCGTCAGCTTCACCTAATAATGAATCAGTATCTCCAGAGAAACTTCCTGCAATTATTATGATTCATGAAAATAGGGGACTGAATGACAATATCAAAAGTACAGCTGATATACTAGCAAAACAGGGATACGTTGTACTTGCGGTTGATCTGTTCCAAGGACAGGTAACCGATAATCCTGATCGCGCAAGTGAGTTATCATCGGCAGTTAGAAACAATCCTAGCGTTGCTGTTGAAAATATGAAATCAGCGGTTTCCTATCTCAGCTCTCTTCAAAACGTTAATGCATCTAGGATAGCCTCCATTGGGTGGTGCTTTGGGGGAGGTCAATCTCTTCAATTAGCATTGAATAGTGAAGACCATCCCTTAGCTGCTACCATAATATACTACGGTCAAGTGGTAAATGATACAAGTGAACTTTCTAAGATAAAATGGCCAGTACTTGGAATATTTGGAGACCAAGATCAGGCGATATCTGTAGACTCAGTAGAAGCGTTTGAGAGGGCACTTAATGAAACAGGTGTAACAAATGAAATCTACATGTACCCAGGAGTAGGTCATGCGTTTGCAAATCCATCAAATGATAACTACGCTCCACAAGAAACAGCAGATGCATGGAAGAAAACTCTGGCTTTTCTAGGCAAATATGTGTAGACACAACAATTATCTCAAAGGCAATTGTAGCGGAAATATGCTGGGAATTTCAACATATATGTTAGTAGAATTTTAACCATACGCTTACAAAGCCTTCATCTGCCACATCGCCTCATCTTCATCGGGTACAATGTGAAAATTCTATATTTGTGGCCATTATGCTTTTTATTACTCAGAGATGTTATTATATAATGAGAAGATGAGGCGAGATCAATATAGCAGGAAATACTAAAGACCGGACTAGCAGCAAGACTCAAGCCAAAACTGAGACTATTACGTTTAGATTGCCCGCTTATCTAATTGAGGAACTAAGAAATGATTCAGAGCTAGAAGGTGTGAGTTTGAATTCTTTTGTTACCAGAATATTTTCAAATCATATACAATGGGAAAGATACGAAAGGAAGGTGGGTCTGCTACCTATGACGAGACCCTTCTTAAAGGAAGTTCTCAATCAGATGTCAGAAGAACAGGTCACGAGTCTGGCCCATAAAATTGAGAAAGATAGTTTCAAAAATATATTAAGATTTATGAATGAAAATACCCAGCTAGAAGACTTTTTCAGATTTTTGCGAACTTGGTTGACTGCGTCTTGGATGCAACATAACATTGAGATTAAAGAGGGTTCATACCATCGTTTCAATATACAACATGATCTCGGTATAAAGTGGTCACTGTACGTTAAGACTCTAGTATCAGAATTATGTCATGACGTACTCAATATTACAGTTGATGTTAGTATTGACGAGAACCTAATATCCCTGACATTCGAAGAATAATCCTAACAGTTTGGAACCTGTTCCCTGTAATGTAGTGAATTTAGCTTTATCAGATCTTTGAATCTGTTTCTTATAGTCACTTCTGTAACCCCAGAAGCTGCTGCAATGCTAGTTTGGCTGACATCTTGACCCGCCATCTGACAAGTAAGATATAGCACTGCTCCCGCTAGCCCCATAGGGACCTTTCCTGAACTCATTTCTTTCTTAATGACTTCATTCATGATACCCATTGCTCGCTTTTTTGTTCTCTCATTTATACCAAGTCTGCTTGCGACTTTAACAATACATTTCATGGGATCCACTAACGGAATCTTAATATCCAGTTCAAATACAAGTACACCATAATTTCTTGAAATGTCTTTGTACGTCAGATTACTAGCAACAGCTATGTCCTTAAGTGTGATAGAAGTTCCCATTTCTCTACATACAATATATACTGCCGCAGCGAGCATTCCGTCAATAGTTCTTCCACGTACTAATTGTCTTTCATGTACCTTTCTAAATATGTAAGCAGTCTTCTCTACAATAGAGTCTGTCAAACCCAGTTTGTCCTTCAATATGTCGAGTCTTTGAAATGCTCGCCTAAGATTTCTATCTGATGACTTGTGAACATTTATCCAAGCATTCCATTTCCTTAACTTTTCTATTTGGGGAAGAATAGATGCATCTAATACTCTTCCACTGGCGTCTATGTTTGCTTTTCCTATTATAGTACAAAGTCCTTTGTCGTGAAAAGCCAAAGATGCAGGTGCTCCTGTTCTGGATCTAGCATATACTTCTTCCATTGAATGGGCACGTCGTTCCTCATGAACATAGTCTTCAATTCTGTCCAAAATAACAATACCACAATTACTACAAATAATCTCTCCTGATTCTGGGTCGGTGATTGTCCTTTGAGTTAAATTATTACATGCAGAACATTTGAGTGACTCTATCATTTTTCTAATTTATTCAACTATATAACAATGGTTATAGAATTAGTTAAGGAGAATGTTTGCTTAGTATTGCAATGTGTTACCTTTGCAAATACGGCATGACGCATTTTTATTCATTTAGCCCATAATTTAAGCACTCTGCCTTTCAATTTAGCACAATTATTGAATATCTAACCAGTAATCGAGTATGCATATACCAGTTAATCAAATATTGTGTGGAACGGTTGTTAAGTTGAGTAAGCTTATCAAACAAGGTGCTCAAAGACATCACGAATTCTATGGGCAAAGGCTACTTTTGCTGTCCACGAATGTTGAAATAAAAAATCTGAATGATGATAACTTAATAACTTAACCTGATATAATGTCATTTCAGAAAGTGTATGTTGGGCAAATTCAAAAAGGAAGAACAAGCAGAAAAGGAGAAGCAAGCTCGACAATTCTATACATTGCTGCAACTTTTAATGAACGAATTATTTGAGTTCGCTTCCAAAGAGGGGCATGTTAAGATGCCATATAATGTATCTTTTGGTTTAGTCTTTGACAAGAGAAATGCACTATTACTCAAAGGGATAGATCAAAAGACGGGTAAGAAGATGTATCTATACAACCTGAGGATAATTGCAAACACTTTCGAAGAAAGAAGAACTCAGATGATGGCAGATAGTACTCCTAATTCTCTATTTAATTGGATCTATGAAGTATGTTCTCTGTATATTAACCCATTTGTTTATGAACACGTAGTAAACATCCAGCACAGGGGAAAAGCGGCTGCTGATAGAACTACGGCACAAATTGTAAGAGGATTTGTGAATAAACTACTTAAAGACCCAGATCTGAAATATGTATTAGATACCATTAGAAACGAAAAAAAATCTGACAATAGTAGCAAGGATGGAGAGCCTAAGATGCAATAAAAATGAACTAGTAAATATCTAATTGATATAAAAAAATTGAAAACCTTGCTTATTCTTCGTCATGCTAAGTCCAGCCTCAAAAGTCCAAAATTGGCTGATCATGATAGACCACTAGATGAACTTGCACGACAGGACGCATATCGGCTAGGAGGGCTACTCAGAAACAAGGAATTAGTCCCTAATTACATTGCAAGTTCAACAGCGCTAAGAGCTAAAACAACAGCAGACCTTGTGGCAGAAGGTTGTGAATACGTAGGAGAGGTTGTCCTCAAACAGCCACTATATCAAGCTAAGCCGATAGACTATATGAAAGTCTTGGAACGACTTCCAGATAGATACCAACGAGTATTGTTGGTAGGTCATAATCCCACCATAGAAGATACAATAGAAATTCTTACTGGTTCATCAAATATAGCAATGCTACCTTGCACTTTAGCTCATCTAGATCTGTCAATTCGAAAATGGTCTGATCTAGGTAAGGGAATCGATTTTGAAGCAAAACTGATTGATATTTTGCGCCCATAGGGTTGTCTACGCCCAGACCCAACTGGCCCGTAAGATAGATCAAAGTGAACCTGTTATTTAGGCTGTCTAAACAATAAGTAAATGTTAATGGCTTAAAAAGCTTTTAGCCCTATCAAGTATGGAGTCATCACGCATCTATATAACAATTTAAGCTCTTTGTGATAGGTAGAAGTAATTGATAAAATTCTCCCACTCAGAAAGATTTGAGCTAACGTCCAGCGAATTTATTTCTCTTTTATTTGTGCTTAATTGCAGATTTTGCACATACTAAGTATAACAGTCAATAGCAGGAATAACATGCTTATAACAAGGGATATCAATAGATAGCAATGGAAAATCACATTTAAAGGAGTATTATTTACAATCAGCACAAAAATGTTCTTAAGTAAAGAAGAAAAGGAAAGGCTTGTACTAGAACTTTATTATGAAAAGGATTACACATACAGGCAGATAGCAAAAGAGCTTCATATGTCTCCTAATCAAATACAGGACATCATAAGAAGACATGAAGAGAAGACCAATGCCAAAGCAAACAAAAAGAAGGAATTGTCTCTATACTCTAAGGCTTACAAATTATTCTCAAAAGGTAAAACCAACGCGGAAGTAGCAATATTGTTAGATATATCTCAGCCCCAGGTAACTCAGTTCCAATACCAATATTGGAAACTAATGGGCCAGGACAAACTTGTGAAATTGCATTCAATGCTAGGAGATAAGATATTTTCTTTTTATAAGTTATATAATGAGCTAATAATAAAAAGAGAGATGAGTATTGAAAGAGTAGCCAATCTCGTTGAGACAGCTGCTTACAGACTTCCTTATGTAGAAACTCTTTACAACCAGGCCTGTATGGCAGCAGATAAAAAACGAGAGGAAATTGATTATTTGGAAAATCGTAAACACACCTTAAAGGAAGAAAAAAGTAGAATGGTTACTCTACCTTCTTCTTC
>OCZV010000525.1_pt1 | contig 13889 bp, 8 predicted proteins | sample 1539051 | NCBI WGS metagenome assembly OCZV01 (sample SAMEA3113581, study PRJEB22503) | soil metagenome
AGGGTGATCACCGCCAGGCGCCGCGTGAAGTTGGCTTCGGTCACAGGGGCTTCGACAGCCGCTGGAGATGGAGTCGACGGTGTCATGGGTGGCGGACAGCCACGCACAGGACCGACGTGCCGAGCGGCAGCCGGACGCGGCCGAGCAGCTGCCGCTCGGCGCCTGTGAGCGCCATGGCGGCCGTATCGAGAGCGAACGAGGTCTTGTCGAGTCCGAGCTCGGGGGACCCGCTCGTCAGCAGCTTGCGCGTGAGGAGCACGGGCAGTGCGAGCCAGCTGAAGACGTGCGAGAGCAGCACCGGCTCGAACCCCGAGGCGGCGAGCTCGGTAGCCAGCGCCGGCCGCGTGTAGCGCCTGAGGTGACCCAGCTGCTCGTCGGCGGCGCTCCACAGCCACGTGTGCGCGGGCACCGTCACGACCAGGCGGCCATCGGCCGCCAGGACCCGACGTGCCTCTCTCAGGACGGTGCCAGGCTCGTGCAGGTGCTCGAGCACGTCGAGCAGGCACACCACCTCGGCCGCTCCGTCGGCCAGCGGCAAGCGTTGCGCGCCGGCGCGTAGGGCGGCCAGGCCCTGCAGCCGGCGAGCCTGCGTGACCAGCGTCCCGTTGCCCTCGACCACCGCAACGCGATCGGGCGACCAGCCCAGTAGCGCCGTCACCCCGCCGGCACCGCCGCCGATGTCGACCAGCCATCCCCGCTCGTCGTGCGCCGGCCCGGTGCGTCGGAGCGCGGTGGCGACCAGCGCGGCCTTGCTGCGGAACCACCAATGGGTGCGGTCCGCCTGCGCGAGCAGGCCGGCGTTCGCGTCGTCGAACACCTCGCCCGGCTCCCCCCCGCCGGCTGTTGCCCCCGGTGTCGACCGGATCCGCGATACCTCCGAGTCCCGCGGACGGAATTCTGCCGCCCGGCGTGCCGACCGCCAGACTCGCGGCGTCGCCGCGACCATGGCGACCCCGTCGCGGCCCACCTTGACCTTCGATCGATGGTCGTGCCGCCAGTGGACGGGGACCTCCATGACGGCGACCCCCAGGGCGCGGGCCACCGCCACCAGCTCGGCGTCCCAGGCGAACCCCACCTCGCGGCAATGCGGGAGCGTCGCGCGCCAGACAGCTCGGGGCGCCACCTTGGCGCCGCATTGCGTGTCGACGACGCCAGGGGTGACGATCGCCTGCAGCAGCCGGTTGTAGGCCCGACCGAGCCCCTCGCGCACCCGTCCCTCCGCGCTGACGAGCGTCGAGGTCGCAAGGTCGCGAGAGCCGATGGCGAGCGCGCCCGCCCGCGCCGCCCTGTCGGCGATGCGCTCGAGGTCCTCGAGCGGAGTGGACAGGTCGAGGTCGCAGAAGCCGAGCAGCGGTGCGTCCAGCGAACGCAGCCCGGCTGCCACAGCGGCTCCCTTGCCGACGTGGGGCCGCCGGAGCACCCGCGCCGGGACGCCGGCCATGCCACCGATCAGGTCGTCGATGAGGTCCGGAGTGCCGTCCGTGCTGCCGTCGTCCACGAACAGCAGCTCGCTGCCCGCCGGCAACTGCGCCACGAACTCGACGAGCAGCTTGGCATAGTCGGTGAGCCGGTCGGCCTCGTCGAACACGGGGACCACCAGGCCGAGCGGGGGTCGTTCGGTCATCGGCCCTCGCGCAGGGGTTCCGTGAACACCGCGACGTCCATGTCGCCTTGGCCTTCGGCATAGGCGACGCGGCGGGCGCCCGGGGGAACGTGACGAGCCCCGTCACCCTCGCCGATGAACAACCGGACCGACGCATCACCGTCGTAGGCCCGCTCGTCCCCGACCTGGCGCACCTGGCCGGCGTCGTCCACGAACCATGGGACCCCCAGCCGCTCCAACTCGAGCATGACGGGGACGCTGTAGGGCTCGGCGAACCGCTGTCCCCGGAAGTCGACGAGCACCCCACGCTCGCCGCGCAGCGGCGCCAACTCCGACACCAGCTCGCGCACCGTCGAGATCGACGCGGCATCGGCGGCGGGTCCTTGACGCGTGTTCATGTACGGCACGTTGAGGGCCGCGAGCGTCACCGCTGCCACCGCGACCAGCACGACCGCCGCCCCGCTCAGCCGGGTTCGCGCACGAGGGGTGACGATGGAGGTGACGAGTGCCATGGTGACGAAGAGCGCGAGCGGCCAGAGCCAGAGCACCTGGTGCGATGGCGCCCAGCCGAAGAGCTCGATGGGGACGATGGTCACCGCCGCGGCGGCTACAGCGACCCCGGCCAGCCCCGCCGCAGCCGCCGACCCGGCGCTGTGGCTGGCGCGCCGGGTCCACACCCAGCCCGTCGCGAGCAGCGCGGCGACCACGGCGAGCGCAATGGTCGACGCCAGCAAGGACGGCCGCGGGCCACCCGTCACGAACGTCTCGGACATCGATGGCCGTACCCACCACGGCGGCAGGGCGACAACGCCGGCCACGTAGCGGGGGGCGTCGGCCAGACCGACCGCGTCCCCACTGGATCCGACGCTCGACACGAGCCTCCCGAGGTTGCCGCGACCGCCGCCGAACAGCTGCTCGTAGAGCGGCTGCGCCCAGCACACCAGCGCCACGGCCGCGGCGACGACCGCGCTCCGTACCAAGCGTCTGCGCAGCAGCTCGGGATCGGCATCGGGGCTTCGCGACCGCACCAGGCGGACCACACCCGCGCCCAACCCCCACACCCCCAGCAGAGGCACCACGACGGCGTAACCGATGTGGGTCTGGAGGATGAAGCTCGCCACGAAGACGGCCCACGGGAGCACGGCCAGGTCGCCGGAGGCAAGCGCCCAGACCATCACGAAGAAGCACAGTGCCGGGAAGAGCAGCGCGTGGGGTTGCCATGGGCTGAACAGCAGCTCGCTACCCATGGTCCATCCGAGCCCGGCGGCCGCCGCCATGGCGACGACCACGGCCCGGGCTCCCGCCTGCCGATGGGCCACGATGGCCGTGCCGACGATCGACCCGATGTTGATCAGGGCCACGCCCACCACCAACCCGGCGTCGCCCCCCAGCTTGACCGGCAGCGCCAACGCGTCGAAGAACAGCGGGCCGGGGTTGTTCATGCTGACGCCGGACGTCAGGGACGCCGAGGTCCATGTGCCCAGGAAGGGGTGGTGCTCGGTGAACACGTCGCCGGCCCTCAGCGCGAAGTACGCGTTGTCGCCCACCGGGAACCAGTCGCGCACGATGGCACGGACCGCCGCGACGACGACCGGAAGGATCGCAGCCGCGGTGCAGACGAGCGCCGCTCGCCGAATCCAACGAGGGTCCTCCGCGACGTGCGCTTCGGCGCCCGTGTCGCGTCCGGGGCTCGTGCCGGCGACGCCCGACAGCACCTCCTGGACCACCGTCTCGGCGTGCACGCTCACAAGTCGACGCCCGGCGGCGTGAGGAACACGGCGGTTGGTTCACCCAGCTCGAGCATCCGCGCCGTCCACCGCTCTGCCCGCCCCGAGATGCGCTCGTCGATCGACAGCCCGAACAGGTTGTCGTCGACCATCGCCACCAGGTCGTCGAGCCCGCCGGCCCGCAGCTCCTCGATCACATCCGAACGCAGATCCGCGAACTCCGCACGCTCCGCGGCGTCGCGAGGCTCCACATAGGCCACCTCGACCGCATCCGGTACCGCTCGCCAGGGCTCGATGTACCGGCCGGTCACGAGGTGGACGGTGGCCGTCGCCTCGTGGGTCTCGATGACCCGATGGTCCGTGATCGGCACGTGGAACGTCTCCGACAGGCCGGCGTCGAACCCAGCACGCTCCAGCTCGCTGACGAGCCCATACCCCTGCGACCCGAAGTAGTAGGCATCGTCCCAGGCGACCTGGTAACGGCCCTCGTGGCCCGTGGCCGCGCCCTCACCCCGTTCGAGGGCGGCGACCGTGCCGGACGCGACTCGACCGAGGGTCGACGACAGGTGCGACTCGGGAGGATCGACACCGACGGCAGCGGTGACCGAGACCACCACGGCGGCCGTGGTCACGGCCACCATCGCGGCGCCGCCGAACGCGGCGGCTCGACGATCCGTCGCGGGGGCCAGCCGTCGGACGAGGACCGCAGCGGTCCAGGCGATCGACAGCAGGATCAGGGCCGTGACCGCCCACGCCCACAGCATCAGGTAGTACCACTCCTTCCCGAGGATCCGGGCCATCGAGAGGACGCCGAAGCCGAGCCCGGCGGCGACCACGACATGCAGCCGGGCCAGGGCCGGGGGGCCGAACCGGCGCGCCAACAGGACGGCCGCCAGCCAGACCGCCAGCAGCACCGCGCCCGGGACGAGCGGACCATCGACGTTCGCCGACGCCTGGAGGAGGGTGCCGTCGGCCCTCGCCTCGGCGAGCAACGCGCCGATGTCGAGGTGGCGCAGCGCCAGCTCGACCCCGCGCCCCAACCCGGCGGTCTCCTCAGACCCCGACGGGGTCACCAGGTGGTCGTAGAGGGCGCGCAGGTTGCCGGGGTGGTTGATGGCCTGGTCCACCAGGGCAGGGACCCAGAGGGCGACGCCGAGCACGGCCGCAGCGATTCCCCACCGGGCCGCGCTCCGCCGTTGATCGGAGCCGGGCGCGGCACGCTGCCACACGCGGGCGGTTGCGACCACAGCGACCGCGCCGAGCCCGAGGGCCAGTCCCGCGTAGGGAACGTGGGTCTGGGCACAGAGCGAGCCGGTGACCACGGCGACCGGCAACATCACCACGTCGTCACAGGCGACGGACCAGACCGCCAGCAGGAACACCGGCCACCACAGCAGCGGGAGGTACGGGTTCCACGGCTGGGTGAGGGCGGTCAGGCCGTAACCCAGGCAGAGCAGCGCGAGCAACGTCCCGACGGCCACGACGAGCCGGCTCCCGCCACGGCGGGCGGCGATCACGAGGGCGGTCCCCGCCGCGGCCAAGTTGAGGGTGACGGTCCCGGCCTGCATCGCCCACGCTGACGACCCGAACGCCCGGTACAGCGGGGCCAGCAGGTAGAAGCTCAACGGACCTGGGTGGCTTCCCTGCTCCGCCAGGCTGGGGCCGATGCGGCCCGGCAGTCCGATCAGCGGCGTGTGCCCGGTACCCACATCACGCAGTCGCAGCTCGGTCATGGCGAGGTCGAGCACGGGGTACCAGTGGGGTCGCCGCAGCGTCACGGCCGCCAGCAGGAACGGCAAGCCGATGGCGACGAACAGCGCTCCGGCCACCAGCCAGCGTCGGTCACCCGTCGAGTCGCCCCCCTCCCCAGGGAGGTCGCCGCCCGAGTCCAGCTCCACGGTGTCGGGCGGCACCGCGGGAAGCGTCCGGACCGGCGGCATGGCGGGCGAGTATACGAGTGGCGCCGCCGGGCGGAGCAGCTTGGACGGCCGACTCGTGGCCGCGCTCGTGGCGTCGGCTTCCGACCGATCGTACGCTCACGAGGTGACCGACCTGCTGGGCGACGTGGGAACATCCCCTCCTGCGAGCGCCGCGGCCACACCTCTGACCGAGCCGCAGGCGGCGTCCGGGCCGACCGGCACGACGCCCCTGTTGCCCGCCGATCGGCGTCGCTTGAGGTTGGCCTGGACGGCCGGCGCGACTGCGCCGGTGGCGGCTTTCGCGTGGCTGCTCATGGTGGGTCGCTGGGCGCCGCTGCAGCGGCAGTACTACGACAACTTCTTCGACCTGCAGGCACGGGCGTTCCTGGACGGCCGCTGGGACGTCCCGACTGGCAGCGTGGGTTTCGAGGGCTTCCTCATCGACGGCCGGACCCACGTCTACTTCGGGCCGTGGCCGGCTCTCCTGCGCCTGCCGTTGCTGGCGCTGACCGACCGCTTCGACGGGCGGCTCACCACGTTGTCGATGCTGCTTGCCATGGCGGTGCTGACCGTCGCGGCGTACCGCCTCAACGTGACGGTGCGCGCCTTCGTGCGTGGTGGCACGCCCGTGTCCCGGCGCGAGATCGTCACCACCGCCGGCCTCGCCGTCGCCGTGCTGTCGGGTCCGCCACTCTGGCTGGGGTCGTTGGCGGTCGTCCACCACGAGGCCATCCTTTGGGGCCTGGCCTTCACGGTTGCGGCCATCGACGCAGCAGGTCGCTGGCTGCTCCGACCGACGAGGGTGCGCCTGTGCGCAGTGGCTGCGCTCGGGGCGGCGGCCATCTCGAGTCGCCAGAGCGTCGGGATCGCCGTGGTCGCCGGTCTCGCCCTGGTGGCGATCGCCGCCGGGGTCGCTCGCCTCAGGCCCGACCGGGCCGGGCCGGATGCCGCTCGGTCGGCCCGCCTCCCGATCCTCCCCGTCGCGCTCGTGTGCGGCGTGCTCCTCGTGGTGGGGGCCGTGCCGAACCTGATCCGCTTCGGCAATCCCTTCGGGCCGCCGATGGATCGTCACATCGAGACGTTGGCGTTCGCCGAGCGCCGAGAGTTCCTCGCAGCCAACGACGGCGCGTACTTCGGGCTCCAGTTCGTGCCCACGACCTTGTTGCAGTACGCCCGGCCCGACGCGCTCGACCTGCGGGTCGACTTCCCCTGGCTCGACTACCCGCGTGGTGGCCCGAGCGTGGTCGGCGACGTCACGTTCGACGACCTCGACTGGTCCTCGAGCGTTCCCGTGGCCATGCCCGTGTTGGTCGTGATTGCAATCCCCGGGGTGGCGTGGCTCGTGGGCGCAGTCCGTCGGCGCGACCGTGGCCGGTGGTTGGCGGCCCTGTGGGTGGGCACCTGGGCGGGCGCCGTCGGGGTGCTGACGAGCGGATACGTGGCCCACCGCTACGTGGTCGACCTGATGCCGATCGTGTTGCTACCGGCGCTGGCGGGTGCCCACGTACTGCTGCGGAAGGCCCCGTCCGCCGGGCGCGCGCCGCGCAGACTCGTCGCGGGCGCCCTGATAGCGGCGCTGGCCTTCGGTACGTGGACCAACGTCGCCCTCGGCATCGGGTACCAGCGCGAGCGGGGGAAGGTGGTGCCCGAGGAGTGGCGCGCCGAGCTGCTGCGCTGGCGGGCCGACCTACCGGGTGGACGGCCCGATGTGGTGACGGTGCCCGCGGAACAGCCGACGCTGCCCGAGGCGGCCGACGGGACCCTGGGCGTGGTCGGCGACTGCCTGGGACTGTACGTGCGGGTCGGCGACACCTGGCGCGGCGTCGATCGCGGTCCGGGCGCCGGCGTCCATGACATTCGCGTCGACCTCGACGCGCTCGCCGCGCTGCCACCGGGTCGACGCGCGCCGGTCGTCAGCTTCGGCGAAGGATCTCGCGCGTCGGTGGTGGCGCTCGCCCGGCTCCCCAATGGCGATGTGCGGGCCGACATCGCGACCGCGTGGTCGGACAGCTGGCACGAAGGCTTCCCAGTTGCGCTCGAGGGTGTGGAGACCCTCCGTGTGGTCGTCGACACCCGGGCGCTCGACCGCTACGTCATGTCGGGTCGCTCGGTGCTCAACACCCCACCGACAGACGACCTCGGGGCCGAGGCCCTTATCGGTGTCCTCGCCCCCGGCCTGGCTCCACCGCAGGTGGCCGACCGGTACCCGGGCACGATCGAGGCACTCCCCTTCGACCCGAAGCTGTGCCGCGACGTGACGGGAATCCGCTGAGAGGCCCAGCCGGTGGTGCGCTCGAGCGGATCATTCGTCGATCGTTCCAGTCGTCGGGAAGTCGGGGTCGATGGCGTCGGTCAACCACGGGAGGTCGAACGCAAGGAGGAGCGTGAGCACGACGGCGCAGAGAGCACAGGCCGCCACCAGCAGCGGCTCACGGTACAGCCGCTCCGGCGCCTGCGCCGGGCTGTCGTCGCGCAGCGCGATCCTGAGGTAGATGGCCATCACGAGCGCGACGACCGGAAAGCCCAGTAGGAGCTCGATCCGATAGCGCACGGCGAACGCCCCGAACAGCAGCATCGCCGCGGATCCGTAGCCCATGGCCGAGACGAGAAGGAGGTCGGCGGTGTAGCGGGCGAACGGCGGTCGGTAGCTGGCGGCCACCTCCCCGTTGTCGATGGCCCGGTACTCGGCGAAGCGCTTGAGGGCCATGAAGTAGCAGCCGATCATCCAGTAGCTCAGGATCAGCGACAGGGGCGGGATGTCGGCGTTGGGGACGGCCAGGTACCAGCCGGCGAGCAGCCTGATCGGATTGTTCACCGACTCGATGACCACGTCGAGGAACACCACGTCCTTCAGCCGGAACGGTTGCACGTTGTAGAAGAGCCCCATGGCGAGCAGCCAGGCCGCGCAGAGGAAGAAGCGCAGCCCGAGGGGAGCCGCGAGCGCCAGCCCCACCACGCCGACCGCGACCCACTGGGCATAGGCCAGGTGGATGCTGACCCGTCCTGACGGCACCGGCCGCAGTCGCTTGGTCGGGTGAAGGCGATCGAACGGCGCATCGAGCACCTCGTTGATCACGTAGTTGCTCGACGCGATCAGCGACACCGACAGGAGCCCCACGGGGATCCGCCAGACGAGTGTGCCGGCGTCCAGCTCCGAACCGTAGAAGAACCACGCGAGCACGATGCCCGGGACGACGAAGACGTTCTTGAACCAGTGATCCAGCCGCAGGATGCGGAGATGGCCAGCAAGAGACGGCCTTGCCGGCGAGGCTTCGGCCTCGGTGCCGATCCGATCGGGTGCGTCCTGACCCGTCGTCACCATGCCCGGGCCACGACCGCGTAGGAATCGTGCAGGTTCAGGGGGACGACCGGAGCGCCGGACATGTCGCGCGTGGCGGTCGCGGTGCTCCGTCGCAGGCCGGGGACGTACTGCAGGACACGGGTGGCCAGATAGCCCACCGGGAAGTACCACCGCGGTCGGGCCCACCGCTCGGGCTCGAGGCCAGCTCGGGTCAGCGCCGCGGTCAGCGTGTCCCGGTCGAAGTAGCTCACGTGCGCCAGGCGGCGGTGCCACCACCGCGTCCCGAGCACCCGGGCCGCGACGCTGCCTCGGTCCGGAGTGACGACCACGAGTCGTCCCCCTGGGGCAAGGTGGCCGCGGCACAGGTCGAGCAGCCCGAGTGGATCGTCGACATGCTCGATCACGTCGACCAGGGTCACGACGTCGAACGTCGCACCGGCGAGCGCCGGATGCGGGAGAGCTCCCTCGTGGACCTCCAGACCGTCGCCCCGCGCCCGGCGAGCGAGCGGGCGGCTGGGTTCCACGCCCAGGCTCTCGAAGCCGAGCCCGATCGCCTCGCTCACGAGTATGCCGCTGGCTGCGCCGACGTCGAGCAGACGGGCCGGCCGCGGGACGTCGGCCGTCGCCCACCGCAACAAGTGGGCCATCTGGCGATGTCGTGCCCTGGCGCTGGCCCCGTACTCGGTGTCGTCGAGCTCGGCGTACAACGGCGCGAGGGCGGGCAGGCTCTTGCGCGCCGCGAAGACGAACCCGCACGCGTCGCACTGCACGAGTGGGAGGGTCAGCCCGTACCGCTTGTCGGAGATCCGGAGGTCGTCCGGGGTCAACGCGCCATCGGTGGCACCCTCCGCGTAGGGAGTCGTTCCCGCGCTGCCGCAGATCCAGCACGGATCGGCGATCGTCACGTCCCCGCCTTCCCGGGCCGGGTGAGCACGATGGAACGCCGTCGCTGCCGCGTCTGGGGGGTCGCGGCGTCCGCCGCCCGCTCGATCAGCTCCGTCACCACCGGCCGCGCAGGCTAATCACTAACGTACGGACCCCGTGGACGACCCCCAGACCTCGAGCGCGTCGCAGCTGACGACACTGCCGCTGCCCGAGACCGCCGACCCGATCCCGGGGAGCGGCCGGCCGCGCCCGACCCGCAGGTCCATGGTGTGGCTGGCGCCGGTGGCCGTGGTGGCGCTCGCCTGCCTGCTCCCGCTCGTGGAGCTGTGGCGGGCGCCGGGGTCCCCCATGGAGGAAGGGTTCATGCTCACCTTTCCCGAGCTGGTGCTCGAAGGCCGGGTCCCCAACCAGGACTTCCTGCACCTGTACGGCCCGGGGAGCTTGTGGACGCTGGCCGGTGTCTTCGAGATCTTCGGGACGACCCTGGCCGCGGAGCGGGTGGTCGGCCTGCTGCAACAGGTCGGCGTGGTCTTCGGCGTCTTCGCCCTGCTCCGTCCCTGGGGTCGCTGGGTCGCAGCCGCCGGCGGCGTCATCACGGCGGTCGTGCTGTTGCCGCCCGCGGGCCTCGTCGCCCTCGCCTGGCCCGGTGGCCTGGCCCTCAGTCTGTGGGCGCTCAACGCTGCGCTCGGCGCCGAGGCCACCCCGACACCCTCACGGCGCCGCTCGCGACTGTGCGTCGTCGCGGGCGTGCTGGCCGGCGTGGCTCTGCTGTACCGGCCCGATCTGGTGTTGGCCATCGGGCTGGCGGCACCGGTGTTGTGGCGAGGACTCGATCGTGGAGCCCGCCGCGCCTTGACCGGCGGCCTGGCGATCGGCATCTCCCCGTATGTGGTTCACGTGGCCATGGCAGGCATCGGCAACGTCGTGGAGGGCCTGGTCCTCGAGCCCGTGTTCGAGCTCCGCGCCGGGCGCAGCCTCCCGGTCCCGCCGTCGTGGAGTCATTTCGACGGGTTCCTCCAGCGCGTAGGAGCTTTCGTCGAGCCCTCGTGGCCCCTGCCGGCGCCGCAAACCCCGGCGCAGCTCAGCCTGTGGTTGGGGCTGGTGTTGGCGGCCACCGCCGCGCTGGTGACTGCTGGTATCGCATCAGCCCGGAGGGGCGACCGCCGCCTGTTGGTGCTGGCCCTGTTCTGCGTCGGGCTGCTCCCGCAGGCCATCCAACGCGCAGACTCGACGCATCTCGCCTGGGTGAGCTGCGTGCCGCTCGGCCTGTTGCCGGCCGCGGTGATCGAAGCGCAGCGGGCCTGGCGGCCGGCCTGGGCACGACGGCGCACGGCGGTCCTGGCCGCCGCGGTACCGCTGATCGCGACCCTGGCGCTCGCCCCCACGTTCGTGTGGGGCGTCTACGCCGACTACGTCGGGCGCAGCTTCGGTGTGGACCCGATCGAGGTCGGCACCATGCGCCGAGGCGACCGCGTCTTCCACTACGGTCGCCTCGAGGCGGTCGAGGCGGTGAACGCGATGCTGGGGGACATCGACCGCATCACCGAGCCCGGCGACAGCCTGTTCGTCGGCACCGGCGACCTGCGCAAGACGCCCTACAGCGAGGCCTACCTGTACTACCTCATGCCCGAGCTCGAGCCCGCGACCCGGTACATCGAGATGGACCCCGGGATCGCCAACGCCGATGACTCCGGCATGGCCGACGAGCTCCGCCGTGCCGATGTCGCCGTCCTCTCGTCCATCCACGACCACTGGGACGAACCCAACGACTCCCGCAAGTTCGGCCCCAACGAGCCGAACGAGGTGATCGACGACGACTTCTGCTTGGTCGAGTCGTACGGCCGGGGTTACTTCGGGCGTGGCCTCTACGAGCTGTACCGGCGCTGCTGAGGGTCCCCGGGGATGGCTCACACCACATCGGTCGCGCACGGGGGGCCACCGGCGGCCCGCATCGGCACGTACATCGGACTGTTCCTGGTGACGTCGTCGACGCTGATGCTGGAGATCGCGCTCACCCGCATCTTCAGCGTCACGATGTGGTACCACTTCGCCTTCGTCGCGATCTCGGTCGCGCTGTTCGGGATGACGGTGGGCGCGCTCATCGTGCACCTGCGCCCACGGTGGTTCCCCGACGCTGCGGTGAGCCGTCAGCTGTGGATCTTCGCCCTGCTGTTCGGCGTAACGGTTGTGGTCTGCTTCGCGATCCAACTCGCGATCCCGTTCACCCCGCGAGCAACGATCCCGGGGATCGCCTCGGTCGCGGGCACCTGCCTCGTGATCTCGGTGCCGTTCGTGTTCAGCGGCATCGTCGTGTGCCTCGCGTTGACGCGCTTCCCGCGCCGGGTCAACCGGCTGTACGCGGTCGACCTTGTCGGCGCCGGTCTCGGTTGCGTCCTGCTCGTCGTGCTCTTCTCCTTCCTGGACGGGCCGAGCCTCGTCGTGCTGATCGGCGCCTTCGCCGCCGCGGGTGCGATCGCGTTCGCTGCGGCCGATGGCAGCGCGCGCCGCGCCACAACCGCGGCGATCGCCACCCTGGTTCTCGCCGGCTTCGCCGGGATCAACGCCCACCTGTACGCCAATGGCTCGCCGGTGTTGGAGATCGTGTGGGCGAAGGAGAAGCGCGACACCGACCACGCGTACGAGCGCTGGAACGCTTTCTCGCGGCTGACCGTCGATGGGGACGTCGACGACCCTGCGACCCCGTGGCTCGATCTGGTCATCGACAGCACCGCGGGCACGCTTCTCATGCGCTACTCGGGTGATCCGGCCGAGAGTGACGCCCTCCGCGCGGACATTCGGAACCTCCCGCATCACATCCGCCACGACGCCGATGTCTACGTGGTGGGTGTCGGTGGCGGGGTCGACGTGCTCTCCGCACTGGAGTTCGACCAGCGCTCCGTCACCGGCGCCGAGATCAACGGCGACATCATCGACATCACCACTGGCACCTACGGTGATTTCACGGGCCACCTCGACCAGGACCCCCGGGTCGACCTCGTCAACGACGAGGCCCGCAGCCACCTGGCTCGGACGGAGCAGCCCTTCGACATCATCCAGATCTCGCTCATCGACACGTGGGCCGCGACCGCCGCGGGCGCCTTCGCTCTGTCCGAGAACTCGTTGTACACGACCGAGGCGTGGGACCTGTTCCTGGACCGCCTTCGCGCCAACGGCATCCTGTCGGTGACGCGCTACTTCCGCACCAGCGACGCCGAAGGCCGACCGGTCGAGCCGCTCGAGACGTATCGCACGATCGCCCTGGCGTCCGAGGTCCTGACCCGGCGCGGTGTCACCGATCCCCGCGATCATGTGCTCGCCTACCGCGTGCCGACCAGATACGGCGTGGACCTGGCGACCGTCATGGTGAGCCCCGAGCCCTTCTCGGAGAGCGACCTCGCCGTGCTGTCCGACCGAGCCGACGCACTCGGGTTCACGCCCGTGTTGACGCCCGACGACGCCACCGACCCCGTCTTTGCAGCCCTGACGGCTCCTGGTGGCCCTGGCGACGCCATCGATCGGGTCGATGCCGACATCTCCCCACCGACGGACGACCGGCCCTTCTTCTTCCAGATGGCGGACATCGGCACCTTCCTGAACGGCGACATCGGCCGCGACCATTACGTGATCCGCCCGGTCCTGGTGTTGGGCTTGCTCGCGGTCACGGTCCTAGGGCTGGCGGCATGCTGCGTCGGGCTGCCCTTGGTGCTCGCCAGGCGCACCGCCGCGATCGGGGCGACCCGACGGCGCCTGCTGCCGCTCTACACGTACTTCACGGGCATCGGCCTGGGCTTCCTGCTGATCGAGGTCGCCCAGCTGCAACGCCTGAGCATCTTCCTGGGCCACCCGACGTACGGTCTGACCGTGTCGCTCTTCTCGGTCCTCGTGTTCAGCGGCATCGGCAGCATGCTGACCGAGCGCATCGTGCGTGACGACCGGCCCGGCTCGCGACTGGTGCCGCTGGGTGCGCTCGCCGCCGCGGTCATCGCCGCCGGGTTCGTGACCCCCGCGGTCCTCCGAGCTCTCGACGGTGCTACGACCCCCGTCCGCATCGCCGCGGCCGTTGGTCTACTGGCGCCCCTGGCACTCCCCATGGGGATGCCGTTCGCCGTGGGGATGCGTGCCGCGGCAACGATCCCCGGGGCACCGACAGCCTTCCTGTGGGGTATCAACGGCGCAGCCTCGGTCTGCGCTTCGGTCTTGGCGGTCGTCATCTCCCTGTTCTTCGGGATCTCGACCGCCTTCTGGGCAGGCGCGCTCGCGTACGGCTTGGCCTGCGTATCCATGGTCTTCGTCTCCCGAGGAGCCACAGCGGCAGCGTCTGGCGCGGCCACAGAGCCTCGGCCGGAAGACCTCGTGGCGGTGTCCGGCTAGCCGTTCGCGGCGCCACGGCCTCTGGGCCGTGCCGTCACGGAGTCTGAACCAGGCGGTCGAACGAGCTAGGTTGCCCGCCCGAC